>Ga0307375_10001522_pt1 | contig 25204 bp, 20 predicted proteins | sample TR1MG_FD_202531 | JGI IMG/M metagenome (GOLD analysis project Ga0307375, IMG submission 202531) | Soil microbial communities from Risofladan, Vaasa, Finland - TR-1 | ecosystem: Environmental > Terrestrial > Soil > Coastal area > Acid sulfate soil | place: Finland: Risofladan, Vaasa | collected...
TATCCGCTCCTAGTAAAGCAGCTCCACGACGCCGAGATGATCCATAAGACAAGCGATCATCCGTTCACTCGCCTTATTGTCGAAAAGCCGTTTGGACGCGACCTCGACTCCGCGATCGCGCTCAACAACGAAATTGCCGGCGTTTTTCGTGAAGACCAAGTGTACCGCATAGACCATTACCTTGGAAAAGAGACGGTCCAAAATATCCTCGTGTTCCGCTTTGCCAATGCGATATTTGAGCCGCTGTGGAACCGACTGCATATAGACCATGTGCAAATCACGGCCGCCGAAACCCTGGGCGTTGAGGAACGTGGGAGCTATTACGAAGAAAGCGGCGTCTTAAGCGACATGGTACAAAACCATCTCCTGCAGATCTTGAGCCTCGTGGCCATGGAACCCCCTTTATCCTTCAATGCCGACGCCGTGCGCGACAAAAAGGTCGAGGTGTTTCGTGCGCTCCGCCCCTTGGTGGGGCCTGATATCTTCGAGGCTACCGTCCGGGGCCAATACGGCGCGAGTAGCGACGGGTGTTTGCACCCTTACCGTGAAGAGCCTGCAGTGGACCGCGAGTCAGCGGTCCCTACCTATGTCGCACTCAAGGTTTTCATCGACAATTGGCGCTGGCAAGGGGTGCCCTTTTACATCCGAACAGGGAAACGCTTAAGTCACGCCGCAACCGAGGTCGTGATCCAGTTCCGCCAGATCCCGTTTTGCCTATTCGGTCAAGACCAAGTCTGTTCGCGCATCGAACCCAATCGCTTGGTCCTGCGCATTCAGCCCTACGAGGGCATAAGCCTGGGTTTTGGAATCAAAGCCCCGGGGAACGAGGCGCAAGTCGACCGTGCGCAGATGCGCTTTACCTACGGCAGCCACTACGATGGCGATATGCCGCTCGCCTACGAACGCCTTTTGACCGACGCCATGCGCGGTTACGCGGCGCTTTTTGCGCGCCGGGACTCGGTTGAAGAGGCTTGGCGCTTTATTACACCCATCCTCACGGCTTGGGCGCAAACCCCGGCGGGTGATTTTCCGAACTACGCCGCCGGCAGCGATGGACCCGAAGCGGCCCATGAACTCATGGCCTCCGATGGCCGTGCGTGGCACCCCTTAGACCCACCGGTCTCATCTTCGTGATCTTTACCATCACCAAAGATCCGCAGGCGCTCGCACAAGCACTCGCGGATCGTCTCCTGCTCGAGGCCGGCGCGGCGATGGGACAAAATCGGCCCCTACGCATCGCTTTGTCCGGGGGGTCCACTCCGGCGCTCTTCTACGAGGAGCTTGGCCGACGAAGCGCGGCCATCCCCTGGTCAATTCTGCACATCTATTTTAGTGACGAGCGCGCGGTGCCGCCCGATCACCCGGAGAGTAACTTTGGTCTCGCACACGCCCTGTGGTTAACAAAGGCCCCGCCTCATGCCCACATTTACCGTATTCCCGGGGAACAAGGGGCCGACAAGGCCGCCCGCTACTATGATGCGCTCCTAGCCACAGAGACCTTGGCCGTGCCGTTTTTTGATATCGTGTTTCTGGGGCTCGGGACAGATGGCCATATCGCCTCTCTGTTTCCCGGGACATCTTTAGCCACACAAGACCGCGTAGTAGCAGTCGCCGCCACAAGTATGCGTAGTGCGCGCATAAGCCTTACCCTGCCTACCATCGTGGCGGCCCGCACCCGCATAGTCCTAGCCCAAGGATCAGCCAAGGCGGCGCGCTTACGGCAAAGCCTCACGGCCAACGACGAGACACCCATCGCAATACTTTTGAAACAAGCGCCGGTCGAGTTTTGGTTAGACCAAGCGGCCGCTGAAGGCGTCTGCCCTTTACCCCTCTCGACCCGCCATTAGAAGCGATTGCGATGATCGTTTAGACCTACGCTCACGTGAAAAATCACGGCATGATGGGGCATATCCCCGGCAAAGGGTGGGTAACTCCGACCTCTCACCGCCGCAAGGCTTGCCCGATCAATCAAAGCAAGGCCACTTGAACGCGCGATACGCACCCAAAGAAGCTGTCCGGCCGGGGTGAGCTTGAACGCCACTACCGTCCTCCCGGAGATCCCAAGGGCTGCGATCCGCCTTGGAACCACAAGACCGTCTTGAATGCGCGTGCGCAACATCACGGCATAGCGATCGATGGCCTGCGCTACCACAGCCGGGGATGGCGGCGGCGGAATCGACTTAAGAGGGGGCGGGGTCGTCTGCGAGATAAGCTTTCGCGGAATCCGTTTCGGTGGCACCGGTAAGGGGACCGGGCGATGATGGATCACCTGCGGGATGGGCCTTTGTAGGGGTTTGGGGGTAACCGGCACGGGCTTTGGGATAGACTTTGGCGGTGGGGGCTCTGGGAGCGTCACAAGATGTACCGCCATGGGCTTACGCCTGAGTCCCACAGTCACCGGGGGCTTGTGGTAAAGACCGAAGAAAACTATACCGGCGACCACCAATCCCTCGATCAGGACAGCGAAGACCAGGGCCCGGCTAAAGGACGAACTCAGGGGGGTGCGACGCGGGAGCAGAGATATATGTGTATTCATAAAAAGGCCCCCAGGCGCTCTCAAGAGTGCTCGGCCGCGATACCAATGCTTGCAACCCCCGCTTTGCGCACCGCATCCATAACCGCCACAAAATCCTGGAACGGGACGTTTTTGGCAGCTGCGATCGTCACCTCAGGGCGTCGTTTTCCAGGCGACTTGACAAGCCATTGCGGGAGTTGCGATGTGGTCACAAGCTGGCCTTGAACATGGATCGCGCCGTTTGCCGAAAGGCTGATCAAAACATTGGGGCGCGGCAAAACCTTCGCGGTACTCGACTGCGGCAGGGCAAGTCCCAACCCCTGATTGGGAATCATGCGTAGAGTCAGTATCATGAAAAAGATGAGCAAAAAGAACATCACATCGATCATGGGAATCAACTCGATACGCCCCTTCTTGGTCTCAAAGTAACGCATCTTCATGACTCTTTTGCGACCGCAATGGGAGCCGTCGCACGACCGTGGATCAAATTCTCGCTTCTGTCTACAGAGGTCAAGACCGGCGCACCGTCCAGACGGTTCAAAAGCATGGTCTTAACAAGATCGAGTTGGTGCAGAATCACCCGCACCTTGTTGTTTAGGGCGTTGAAGGCGAGGAGCCCGGTCATGGCCACGAAAAGTCCCGAGGCAGTGGCCACTAAAGCATCAGCGATCCCACCGGTCACCGCAGTCGGTGTATGCCCTGGCATTGATAGTACCGAAAAGGCGTGAAACATACCCACGATCGTGCCAAAGAGACCCAGGAGCGGGGCAAGGGTGACTATGGTATCGAGTACCCACAAGCGCTTATCAAGGGCCGGGGCGAGCCGCAGGGTCGCCTCATCCAGACGGTTCGCCAACTGTTCGCCATTAGTGATACCCATATGCCGCACCGCAACATCCAGCAAAACCGCTTCCGGAAGGTCCGGCACCGTAGACGCCAGGCTCGACAGCTGAGCGCGAGTCGCTTCACGGCAAACCTCTAAGCGCTCGACTAGACTATTGCCCTGCAAAAGGGTGCGCCGGAGGTACCAGGATCTGTCAACAATGACAGCCAGCGCGATCGTCAAGATCACGACCATCAAGTAGAGCACGCCGTCTGAATAATTTGCGAGGTGAATAAGGTACTGAACCGTCATGAGAGAGTCCTCCGTAAAGTGCACAGGGTGGACCCCTTTTATGACAAAAAATGGGTACGCAAATGACAATTTGATGACGTTTAAGCCCAGCGTTCGCGCCACGAGGCCCACTTTGGAGATTGACAGGAGGCCCGGGCTTGCGTATTAGACCTAGGGTTTACTTGGGAGACACCTATCTTATGTCTTTTCTGATTGCTCTCCACGGCCTCTTGGCCGTTATTTGGGTCGGGGGCATGTTCTTTGCGTATGTCGTGCTACGACCAGCCGCTCAGACGCTTGAGGCGTCCGTGCGACTGCCGCTTTGGTCGCGCACCTTCTACCGGTTCTTTCCGTGGGTATGGGCTGCCGTCATCATCCTGCCTGCCACCGGGTATTTTCTCGTTTCTGCCCGCTTTGGGGGGTTTGCGAACCTGCCTTTGTACGTCAATATCATGCAGGGCATTGGTATACTTATGACCCTGATCTACCTGCACATGTTCTTTGCCCCCTATCAACGTCTGCGACGCGGCGTCGATGCGGGAGACTTCGTAAAGGCCGGGCAAGCCTTGGGGCAAATCCGACAGTTGGTGGGTATCAACACGGCACTTGGCCTCATCACGATATTCGTAGCCCTGGCCGGGGCGAGCTAATCCGCCACCGCCGAGTTTGAGCGATAAGATGGGGTCCTTAATGGTGGCAGATAAGCGTATAACTTCGAAAGCGCCGGAGCCTCAGGTAGGCTTTGTGAGTCTAGGCTGCCCAAAGGCCCTCGTCGATGCCGAGCGCATCCTGACACAACTGCGCGCCGAGGGTTACCAAACGGCGCCTACGTATGCGGAGGCTGACCTTGTCATCATCAATACCTGTGGCTTTATTGACACAGCTGTAGAGGAGTCGCTCCAAGCCATAGGCGAGGCCATGACCGGGAACGGACGCGTCATTGTGACGGGCTGTCTTGGCGCCAAAGCCGATCTGGTCCGTGACCGCTACCCCAAGGTGCTTGCCGTCACAGGCCCTCACGATGAGGCCGCGGTGATGGCCGCCGTCCACCGACATCTGCCAAAACCACACGATCCGTTTATCGACCTCGTGCCGCCCCAGGGCATCAAACTCACGCCCCGACATTATGCCTACCTGAAGATCTCTGAAGGCTGCAACCACAGCTGCCGGTTCTGCATCATCCCCTCGCTGCGCGGTGGTCTTGTCAGTCGCCCAATAGGGGAAGTGCTGGGCGAGGCCGAGCGACTCGTCAAGGCCGGCGTCAAGGAGCTCTTGATTGTGTCCCAAGATACCAGCGCCTATGGGGTCGACCTGAAGCACGGCCTGGGGTTCGTTGGCGGCCGCGCCGTCAAGACCTCTTTCGTGAACCTCGTCCGGGAGCTTTCCAAACTCGGCGTCTGGGTGCGCCTCCACTACGTCTACCCCTACAAGACCGTAGAAGATATTCTGCCCTTGCTCGATAGTGAGGGCGTACTGCCCTATCTCGACGTCCCGTTTCAACACGCCCACCCGCGCGTTCTCCAATCGATGCGTAGACCCGCGGGTCGCGCCCACCCACAAGCGTGTATCGAGGCCTGGAGGGCGGTACGCCCGGACCTCGTATTACGCAGCACGTTTATCGTAGGCTTTCCCGGCGAAACCGAGGAGGAGTTCGAGACCTTATTGCGCTTTGTCGAGGAAGCGGGCATTGACCGCCTGGGCGCCTTTACCTACTCGGCAGTGGCCGGCGCTAGCGCCAATGCGCTACCCAATCCGGTACCGGAGTCCGTCAAAGAAGAGCGTCTCGAAAGACTTATGACCTGTCAGGCGGCGGTCAGTGCCGATCGTCTCAAAACCCGTATAGGCCACACCTACCAAGTCCTGATAGACGAAAGCACAAAAGCCGGTCTCGTGGGGCGAAGCTATGCCGAGGCCCCCGACATCGATGGCGTCATCCGTGTCGATGGGGTAGCGCGCATCGGGGACTTTGTGGCATGCGAAATCACCGGAACCGATGTCCATGATCTCGTCGGCCGTATCATCCCGGCCTAGGGGCGGGAACCCGGGCCCGGTCCACGTGAGAGACAGGCTGGAAAGAAAGCCCGCGCCGTCATTGCGAACCGATGCCTAGCGCGGCCCCAGGAGAGGCCACCCAAGACCGCCGACTTCGAAGGTACCCCGAAGCGCAAAATAGTCCTATCTTGCGTTATCCCGGACTACCTATTTTTGTGGCTTCAAACTGTCACGCACAGTCTCAAGCTTGGCGCGTACCTGCCAGCCGAGCTCCGTCACCGCGGGGTTATTGACAAGGGCCAAGACCGCCACCGGGTCCATAAAAGAGACTTTAATTTTGCCAGCGCTCACTTCGCTGACAACCACATTGCAAGGCAACAGAAGGCCGATATCGGGCTCGACGGAGATCGCCTTATGGGCGAGGGTCGGGTTGCATGCGCCCAAGATATTGTAACGGGGCATGTCAGCCCCAAGCTTGGCCTTCATCGTGGCGCTGACATCGATCTCGGTCAGCACTCCGAAGCCTTGGCCTTTCAGCGCTTCAACGACTTCTGCGCGCACGGCATCGAAACTTCCTGGTAGCTCCACATCGAAACCATAAGCGACCTGACCTTCTTTTAGCATAAAACCTCCTTATATCGGTTTTGGGGCATTCTTTGGGCTTTTCCCTTAAGCAGGGTCCGGCCTGTCCTGGGCCCGCGCGGCCCTCCAACCGCCAAGTAGACGTTCCGATGGGGCTTAAGCTAGACGCCCATTAGAAGGGCGCGGCTCACGGCGCGGGCGCGCCTACAACCCGATGCCTCTACGGCCTTTGGCAGCGTGCGGATCAAAATCCGTGTTCGGGGTCACTACCCACCCCCGGCTATCGTCGTGAGATTATGCCACGAATCCAGAAAACAGGGACAGCGACGCGCGGTACCGACCATTGAGCGTAGGGACTTGCGACATCAAGAACGTGTTCATGCTGGGCGCACAAAAGACCCGGCAGATCGACGTCTGCCGGGTTTGAGTGACCACTAATTGATGCGTGGATTCAGCTCACCTTTGGCATAGCGCTTCGTCATGTCCTCAAGATCCACCACTCGGATCTTTGCGGCCTGGCCTGCCGAACCAAACGCCTCATAGCGCGCCTTACAGATATCTTTCCCGGCCTGTACAGAATCCTTCATGAACTTGCGTGGATCGAAGTTCTTCGGGTTCTTTGCGAGGTTGCGCCGAATCGCGCCCGTGATCGCGAGACGCAAATCGGTGTCAATATTGACTTTACGCACGCCGTGTTTGATCCCTTCTTGAATCTCCGATACCGGCACGCCGTAGGTTTCCCCGATATCGCCACCGAACTCATGAATAATCTTCAGCCACTCTTGGGGCACGGAAGAAGACCCGTGCATCACAAGATGGGTGTCGGGGATACGGCGGTGGATTTCTTTAATGCGCTGAATCGCCAGAATATCCCCGGTTGGTGGCCGTGAGAACTTATAAGCACCATGGCTTGTACCGATGGCAATGGCAAGCGCATCGACTTTGGTGTTTTTCACGAAATCCGCCGCTTGTTCGGGATCCGTCAACAATTGATCGTGAGACAACTTGCCCTCGGCACCTGACCCGTCTTCTTCCCCGGCCATGCCCGATTCCAGCGATCCCAAGCACCCCAACTCGCCTTCCACCGAGACCCCGACCGCATGGGCTATCTCGACTACCCGAGTGGTAATATTGACATTGTACTCGTAGGACGACGGCGTCTTCATGTCTTCTTTCAGCGAGCCATCCATCATGACCGAGCTAAAACCGGAACGAATCGAGCGCTGACATACGCCCAGGCTTGCGCCGTGGTCTTGGTGCATAACAATAGGGATGTGGGGGTACTGCTCGATCGCCGCCAGGATCAGGTGACGCAAGAAGGGTTCTCCCGCATAACTGCGGGCGCCGGCCGATGCCTGCACGATGACCGGGCTATCGACCTCGTGGGCCGCCTGCATAATGGACTGAATCTGTTCCATATTGTTAACGTTAAACGCCGGGACACCATAACCGTGCTCCGCCGCGTGATCCAGCAACTGGCGCAGAGATACCATGGGCATTTTATTCTCCTTAAGCTTTGTAATAAATTCAATCGACTGCGGCGAAATCCCCGACACGCACGATCTTCATGGTGTTCGTGCCGCCTGGTTTTGCCAAAGGCTCACCGATACTCAGAATGACGAGATCGCCGTCGCGAACAGCACCGCGCCTACGCAACTCGTCGATCGCTTCAGTCATGATACGAGCGGGGTCGGCGGAGGTGAGCGAAAATCCTACCGGATAAACGCCACGGTAGAGAGTCACCTTTCTACGGGTTTCCACATGCGGCGTCAAGGCGTAGATGGGTACCGCCGAGCTAATACGCGACATCCAAAGGGCGGTCGATCCAGACTCGGTCAAGGCCGCAATAGCCCGTACCGGGAGATGGTTCGCGCTGTACATAACGGCCATGGCAATCGCCTCGTCGACGCGCTCGAAGTGATTCGACATGCGGTGCATCGAGAACACGGCCTCGTCTTCCTTCTCGGCCTCACGACAGACTCGATCCATAGCGGCGACCGCGGCCACCGGATGCTTCCCGGTTGCGGTCTCAGCCGACAACATCACGGCATCGGTACCGTCCAAGACCGCATTTGCGACATCAGACACCTCAGCGCGTGTCGGAATCGCATTCTCAATCATCGACTCCATCATCTGGGTGGCCGTAATGACCACCCGATTCATCTTGCGCGCTAAGCGAATAATCCGTTTTTGTACAGGTGGCAGGGCCGCATCACCGATCTCCACCCCGAGATCGCCGCGCGCGAGCATAACGGCATCGGAGACACGAATAATCTCCTCGATGGCCTCAACCGCCTCGGCCCGCTCAATTTTGGCGACAATGCCGCCGCTACCGCCTGCGGCCCGCAATAGAGCGCGCGCCTCCTCGATATCCTTGGCGTTACGCGGAAACGAGATAGCGACATAATCGGCCTGAATCTTGGCCGCCCATTTGATATCTTCGCGATCCTTATCTGTCAGGGCCTGCGCCGAGAGACCGCCGCCTTGGCGATTTACCCCTTTATTGTCGGAAAGCTCGCCACCGACCACGACACGGCACACAATTTCCGCCCCACTCACCTCATCGACCCACAACACAATGCGCCCGTCGTCGAGCAGCAAAGTGGCGCCGCGGGTCACATCTTTGGGTAAGGCCTTGTAAGTGAGTCCGACACGCGTTTCATCGCCAGCTCCCAGAGGGAGATCGGCGTCGATAACAAACCGCTGCCCCTCTTCGAGCCGAACGTGTTTGTTTTTGAAACGGCCAATGCGGATCTTTGGGCCCTGCATATCGGCAATGACGCCAATCTGCCGCCCGTGAGCCTGAGCCCTGTCGCGCACAAGTTCGGCGCGCCGCACATGCATTTCGGGTAAGTCGTGAGAAAAATTGAGGCGCACTACATCGACCCCGGCCTCGATCAGCTTATCAAGCACCTGAGGGTCATCGGTGGCAGGCCCCAAGGTCGCTACAATCTTTGTTCTACGCTGCATAACTACGCGGCACCGGTGTTATTCATAACCGACGCTCCACAATACTCGCTCATAACATCTCCCGCCGAACCCGCACGTTGCAAAACTTAAAGATCTCTAGGAGCGACTGCCCCGTTCTTCAAGAATCGCCACAGCCGGCAGGACCTTACCTTCAAGAAACTCAAGAAATGCACCTCCGCCCGTGGAAATATAGCTGATACGGTCAGCGACCTGATACTTCGCCACGGCCGCGAGTGTATCTCCGCCTCCGGCAATCGAAAACGCGCTACTGTCGGCGATCGCCTGCGCGAGATACTTCGTACCGTCTCCAAATTGGTCGAACTCAAAGACTCCAACCGGTCCATTCCAAACAATCGTACCCGCGCTCTTAAGCGCATCGGCAAAAAGCGCCATGGTCTTCGGACCAATATCAAAAATCATGTCGTCTGCAGCGACCGCCTTTGCGTCCTTCAAGGTCGCTTTGGCATTGGGCGCGAACTCCTTGCCGCAAACGGCGTCCACGGGCACCGGGATAGAGGCGCCCCGCGCGGTCATCTCCTGCATCAGGCGTTTCGCGGTATCAACCAGATCCGGCTCGGAAAGCGACTTGCCGATCGGGTAACCGGCCGCCGCCATGAAGGTATTGGCGATGCCGCCGCCGACGATCAATTGGTCGACACGCTTCGAGAGAGTCTCCAGAACAACGAGCTTAGTCGACACCTTGGAGCCGCCGACGATCGCCACCAACGGGCGCTTAGGGTTCTGAAGTGCACGACCAAGGGCATCGAGCTCAGCGGCCAGGAGCGGGCCCGCGCAGGCTATCGGGGCATACTTGGCGACCCCATGGGTCGAGGCCTGGGCCCGATGAGCCGTCCCAAAGGCGTCCATGACATAGACATCACACAAAGCCGCCATTTTCTGGGACAGCTCGTCATTGTTTTTCTTCTCGCCCTTATTGAATCGGACGTTTTCACACAAGACGACATCGCCGTTGGCAAGTTCTGGCACGCCGCCCAGCCAATCGACGACCAGCCGCACGGGCTTACCGAGCAAACGGCTCAAATGATCAGCGACCGGTTTGAGTGAATATTTCTCATCGGGGACGCCCTCCTCAGGGCGTCCCAAGTGAGACATAAGCATCACGCGACCGCCGCGACGGGTGGCCTCGGTGATGGTCGGAAGGCTCGCGCGAATACGCGTATCGTCAGCTACCTTACCGTCCTTTAGAGGGACGTTCAGATCTTCACGAATCAAGACCCGCTTGCCGGCGAGGTCGAGGTCGGTCATCTTCCGTATCGTCATACCGATCTCCCGATGACCCTTAACGAGCCTTCATTAAAGCGACGGTCGTATCCAACATGCGATTGGAGAACCCCCACTCGTTGTCATACCATGCCAAGACCTTCACAAGGGTACCTTCCATCACCTTCGTCAGGCTGGACTCGTAAGTCGAAGACGCCGGGTCATGGTTGAAATCCACCGACACGAGCGGCTTGTCGTTGTAGTTCAAGATGCCTTTCAGCTCGCCATCGGCCGCGGCCTTCATAATGGCATGGACCTCGTCTTTGGTCGTATTCCGGGCAGCCGTAAAGGTCAGATCCACAAGCGAGACATTGATGGTCGGTACGCGCACCGCAAAACCATCCAGTTTGCCGTTAAGATCCGGTAACACGAGACCTACAGCCGCAGCAGCTCCGGTCTTGGTTGGGATCATAGACTGCGTAGCGGAACGGGCACGGCGAAGATCACTGTGGTAGACATCCGTCAAAACCTGATCGTTCGTGTAGGAATGAATAGTCGTCATGAGCCCATATTTGATGCCGATCTTCTCGTGCAACGGCTTGACAAGCGGCGCCAGGCAATTGGTCGTGCAAGAGGCGTTCGAAATGACCGTATCCGAGGACTTCAGAACCCCATGATTCACGCCGTAGACAATAGTCGCATCCACATCCTTGCCGCCAGGCGCGGAAATGATGACTTTCTTCGCACCCGCCTTGATATGGGCCAAGGCCTTTTCTTTGCTGGTAAAAAAGCCGGTGCATTCGTGCACCACGTCGACCTTCAGATCTTTCCAGGGCAACTGCGCGGGATCACGATTTGAGACGACGCGGATCTTGTCGCCATTGACCACCATGTATTCGCCTTCGACCGATACCGTGCCTTTGAAACGACCATGAACGGTATCGTACTGAGTAAGGTGCGCATTGGTCTCGGCGCTCCCCAGATCGTTGATCGCCACGATCTCGATCTCTTTGTTGCGCCCCGATTCATACAACGCGCGCAAAATATTGCGGCCAATACGGCCATAGCCGTTAATCGCGACTCTAATTGCCATCCCACCATCTCCCATTGAATTAAATGTCCGGAACTGGGCGCTACAGGGCGCAGCGTAGGGAAAGCCTACGCGGTCGCCCGGCGACCCTGATAACTATTTCAACAGCGACAAGACGGTCTCTGCTACATGCGCTGCCGTGAAGCCAAAGTGTTCAAATAAAAGCTCGGCAGGCGCGGATTCGCCGAAACGGTCGATACCGACGACTGCCCCGTCGAGGCCCACGTATTTCCGCCAGAAACTCGTGATACCTGCCTCGACCGCAACGCGCTTGCCCACCGTCTTTGGCAAAACTGACTCGCGGTAGGCCTGATCCTGAGCGTCGAACACCCCGGTGTTAGGCATGGAGACTACACGCACCCGCCGACCGCCTTCGGTCAGCGACTTGTGCGCCTCCATGGCAATCCCCACCTCGGAGCCAGTCGCTATAATAATGGCCTCGGGCGTCCCGGCGGTGTCCGCCAAGATATAGCCGCCGCGTCGAACCTGCTTTAAGGTCTCGGGGGAGCGCGCTTGATGCGTCAACTTCTGGCGCGAGAAGATCAGGCAGCTCGGGCCATCGGCACGACAAAGCGCCTCCGTCCAGGCGATCACCGATTCCACCGCGTCAGAAGGCCGCCAAACGGACATGCCGGGAATCATCCGCAAGGTCGCCAGCTGCTCAACAGGTTGATGGGTCGGCCCATCTTCGCCAAGACCAATAGAATCATGCGTGTAAACAAATAACACGCGCTGCTTCATGAGGGCCGCCATACGCAAGGCATTGCGCGCGTACTCGGAGAACATCAGGAACGTGGCACCGTAAGGCACGAATCCCTTATGCAGCGCGATACCGTTCATGATGGCCGACATGCCAAACTCGCGTACGCCGTAGTAAAGGTAGTTCCCGCCGGGATGTTCTGCCGAAACCCCCTTGCAGCCCGACCACAGGGTCAGATTGGACCCCGCCAAATCGGCGGAGCCACCCATAAGCTCGGGCAACTGAGGCCCAAACGCGTTCAGGGTATTCTGTGAGGCGTTGCGCGAAGCGATACTGGCGGCCTTCGCATTCGTTTCCTGAATAACGGCGTCGGCGTGTCGCGCGAAATCCGAGGGCAACTCGCCTTGCATCCGGCGGGTGAACTCAGAGGCCAGGGCGGGATAGGCGGCCCGATATTCATCAAAACGCCGATTCCAGGTCTTTTCCGCCTCTGCGCCACGATCACGAGCACTCCATCCCTTATAGATAGCGTCAGGGATCTCGAAGGCCGCATGCGTCCAGCCCAGGCGCTCGCGTGCCGCAGCCACTTCCTTATCTCCCAAGGCGGCGCCATGGCAGCTCTCTTTCCCTTCCTTGTTCGGGGCACCAAAGCCAATCACCGTCTGACAGCAGATGAGCGAGGGTTTATCGGTAAGCTTCCGCGCCGCCTCGACGGCCGCCTTCACGGCCTTGGCGTCATGCCCGTCGACGCGCGGAATCACATGCCAACCGTAGGCCTCAAAACGCTTCGGTGTGTCATCGGTGAACCAACCATGGACCTCGCCATCGATGGAAATCCCGTTATCGTCATAAAAGGCAATCAGCTTACCAAGCCCGAGATGGCCCGCGAGCGAACAGGCCTCGTGAGAGATCCCCTCCATCAAACAGCCATCGCCCAAAAATACATAGGTATGGTGATCGACAATGGCGTGCTTAGGCTTATTGAATTGGCCAGCCAAAGCACGCTCGGCTATTGCCATACCCACCGCATTGGCCAGACCCTGGCCCAAGGGGCCGGTAGTGGTCTCGACTCCGGGGGTATACCCATACTCCGGGTGGCCAGGCGTCATAGAGCCCATTTGCCGGAAGCGCTTGAGTTCCTCTATCGGCAGGGCATAGCCCGTCAGGTGGAGAAGACTATAGAGCAGCATCGAGCCGTGGCCGTTGGACAAAACAAAACGGTCACGATCCGCCCAGGCAGGGTTCGCCGGATTGTGTTTTAAATAGTCATTCCACAAAACTTCCGCGATGTCGGCCATGCCCATAGGCGCGCCCGGATGACCGGAATTGGCCTTCTGCACGGCATCCATACTGAGCGCCCGGATGGCATTGGCGAGTTCGCGGCGGCGGGCGTCGACCTGACCGCCCCCCTTTGAGTGGCTTTCGGGCTTTACTGACATGGTTAATCCTCAGAAAACAGGGCAGTCTTTACTGATAATGTCCAGATGCCGCTTTCAGCAAATGGTAGGCCACCAGCAATTGCGTTAAGGCTAGTGGGTGAGATTTGAGCTTCTCTCCGGTCGTGCCGGTAATGTCGCCGATGCCGTCTTGGCGGAGGTGATGGTGCTCCCCTGGGATATGCTGCCAGAGTAAATCCTCAAGGCGCTTGGCCTTCTCGTCGGAGATATTACCGTCGATCTCCAAGCGGTCGACAGGAAGGCCCATGTCGCGATCCAGCTCCATATGAACACCGTTCCCGCTACCATGCTCCAGCACCTCAGACAAGTCTGGATGGGGCAGGGTTGGGCGCAACACCAAAGAGGCGTTGAGACGGCTACCGGTCTCCTCTTTGTCGGTCTCTGGCGGCCAAAAACAAACGACCATATCGGCCCATTTGCGCTGCGGGCGAATAAACGCGTCCGAATCAGGCTCGCGCAACTTCATCTCCTGGATCACGGCCTCGGCGCTATGACCACGCTTTTGGGTATCGCGCTTCATCTTCCAGCGAAACCGTAAATCCTCAGGTGGCGCAAGATAGAGTTTCACATCATACGCATCGCGCATGGCTTTGGTCGAGAACCCAAGCAGCCCCTCAACGACAATAAAATCCTTGGCCTCAACATACGACGGCGGATCAAAATCCCCCGTAGCATGATTGTAGTGAGGCTTCAAGATCGACTTGCCCTCTTTCAGCAAATGCAAGTGCTGCTCAATGATATCCATGTAGTTGCAATCGGGATGCAGCGCAGTGAGTTTCTTTTGCGCCCGCTCTACACGGTTATACCTGTGGTAGTCATCTGTGCAGATAATAGTGCATCTGTCTTCCCCGATAACCTTCGCGATACCGCGCGTAATCGTGGTTTTCCCGGCCGCCGAATCACCGACGATCCCCAATAGGATCGGTCTCTTTTGCATCTCACTGCTCCTCGATCAGGTTAGGCGGCCTCGGTTGATCCCACTTGACCAAGCCCCGCCCCCACCCACCCGTACGTTTACGTTTAGTCGTACTGCCCCAAAAAGCCCTCTTATACCCGCAACAACACCCCCTTAGCGGATAGAGTCTCCCAACCAAAGGGGCGAGTGATTCTTCGTCGCCGATCGCTCGCAACGAACCCAACCACGATAAGAGCCGCGTATTTTCCCTCACCTAGACCCCATTCGGCAATAGCCGTCTTGCAAACGGCTAGGTGTTATGGGTAATCCAGGCCCGCCAAGCCTCGTAGAGATGGGCCGTTCTGGCCGCTACAGCCGAGGAACTCGCGAGCGAATCGTACTCTATCGGTCCGCCACCCAAGGTCATGGCCGTACCGCCCGCCTCTTGCAAAATCAAGCTCCCGGCGGCGTAGTCCCAGAGTTTCTGGCCGCCGTGGAGGTAAAGATGAACACGCCCAGCGGCCAACCAACACCAGTCCAGGGCACAAGCCCCGAGGCTGCGCTGTGACCCGTATGGCGGGTCTACGCCCAATCGGCTCGCGAGCCGCGGCTGTAAGCGCTTAAAATCCACGACCGCAACGCAGCGCCTTAGCGCCGGTACGTGAGCGGCTGTCGCACCCAAAGGCTCGCCATTCAACCACGCCCCGCCGCCACGAATGGCCGTAAAGCACTCTTGGCGCAAGGGGTCGTACACAAGACCCAAAACCGGCTGACCATGACGGAGAAGTGCTAAAGAGACCGCAAAAAATGGTAAGCCGTTGACGAAATTCGTAGTCCCATCCAGCGGATCCAGGCACCAAGCGCTGCCGCCGGCATAAAGGGCGGCCTGCTGCTCCGCTTCGCTCATCTCTTCGCCAATCAACGGGAATTGCGGCCAATACTCAAACAGGCTTGCCGCCAAGCGCGACTGCATGCCGGTATCGGCGGCCGTCACGAGGCTCCCATCACCCTTTATGCTCGGGCCGCTTACCCCAAAACGCGGCATCAGCTCCTCTTTTGCGGCGGCACACACAAGCCTCTCCAAAACCAGCAAAGAAGCCCGAGTCGCGGGGTCTGAAACGCCGTCTGCGTTCAAGCGCCGGCGCCTTCCTTCCATTTAATCGAGCACCCCATACTGGGAATCTGATCGCGCGGGCCGTTACCCGTCAGCGCCACTTGCTTCATCGCCAAAAAAAGATCCCGTTTTGCACCCGCGACCGGCTCTTTGCGACTCGCATCAAGGCGTCCGCGGTATTGGAGCTTCAAATCCGCGTTAAACCCAAAAAAGTCGGGTGTGCATACGGCCCCGTAGCGACGCGCGACGACCTGGGTCTCGTCATAAAGGTAAGGGAACGAGAAGTGGTACTGCTCGGCGACGCGCTTCATATTGGCAAAAGAGTCTTCCGGGTAATCCGTGGGATCGTTCGACATGATCGCACAGCTTCCGATGCCCAACGCCCGCAACTCATCAATATCGCGCACAAGGCGGTCCCGGATGGCCTTCACATAAGGGCAATGATTGCAGATAAAAAGGACCAGCAACCCATGTTCACCGCGCACATCCGCCAAGGTAAGGACCCGCCCATCGGTTGCTGGCAGCGCAAAATCGGGTGCGGACCACCCAAAATCACAGACTGGGGTCTCGGTGCTTACCATACCGCCTCGCAGATAAAAGTATGCCTATAGGGCGTGCATTATGTCACACGTTGAACATCCCCTGTCTATACTGTAGGCAGGACGTAGGTCGCAGGATGCGAGTGCGGAATGCCTTACGGACATGGAGACCGCCTCGATGCCAAATGCACGCACCGGCATTCGCTACCTGGGCTGGGCTCTGATACTGGCCCTGCTGACAACGGGGGCCTCTCGGGCCCAACCGCTTACGCTTGCCATCCAACCGATCTTAAGCGAGCACGCGACCCACAAAGCCTTTGCGCCGCTTGCGGCTTATATCGGGCAAGTTCTGGGGCGTCCCTGCGTAGTCATCACCAACCCGAACTTCCTTGCCTATTGGCAAATGATGCGCAAGACCCATGGCTACGCCTTTATTCTGGATGCCGCGCACTTCACCGACTATCGCCTCACCCACTTAGGCTATCGCCTGCTCGTCAAGGAGCCGGGTACCGTGTCCTATAGCCTCGTGGTGCGCAGCTCCGAAATGATCCTCGGACCATCTGACCTTGTCGGTCGCCGTATCGCCTCCCTGGGCATCCCGAGCATGGGTGCCGCCCTCTTGAACCGATTGTTTCCTCATCCGAGCCGCCAGCCGATCATAATCGGTATCGCGGATGCTTCCGCCGGGCTTCGGCTCCTCATGACCCGCAAGGTAGCAGCGGCTATGATCCCGACGCCCCTTATTGGTGAAGAAATGGCGCGCGGGGCCGCCATTACAGTCGTCACAACGACACCTCCCGTTCCCAACATAGCCCTATCGGCTGCACCTTGGATTTCGGCCGTGGAGCGAGCCCAGGTGCGGGCGGCGCTTCTGAGCGCACCACCTACACTCTTACATGCGATCGGGCTTGCCGGGTTCGTGGCGGCCCGCCCACAACAATATCAGGGCCAAGACCACATCTTAAGGGAATACTGGGGGTACTGAGCCTGATATACTCGACTCATGCCCAATGGCTCTCTCGTCGAACGCGACCTCAAAGTCCTATGGCACCCGTGCACACAGATGCACGATCACTTAAACGTGCCCTTGATACCCATTCGCCGCGCAAACGGCGTCTGGCTTGAGGATTTTGAGGGTCGCCGCTACTTGGACGCCATCAGTTCCTGGTGGGTTAACCTTTTTGGACACTGCCACCCGGCCATCAACGAGGCCATCCGCCAGCAACTAACCAATCTGGAACATGTCTTATTGGCGGGCTTTACCCATGAACCCGCCATTAAGCTCGCAGAGGCCTTGGTGGGACTTGCCCCAGACGGCCTCACCCGCTGCTTCTTTGGTGACAATGGCTCATCGGCAGTCGAGATTGCCCTCAAAATGAGCCTGCATTACTGGCGAAACGTGGGCTTACCCCACAAAACCACGTTTGTGGCGCTCGCCCATTCTTACCACGGCGAGACCGTGGGAGCTCTCTCAGTGAGCAATGTCGCCTTATACAAAGAAACCTACGAAGCACTCCTCTTTAAGACCCATGTTGCGCCCTCTCCAGACTGCTCTTTGCGCGAACCGGGCGAGACATGCGCGGAACAAGCAGACCGCGCGCTTATGGGAATGAAAGATATCCTTGAGCGGCATCATGAGACGATTTGCGCCGTCATTATCGAACCGCTAGTGCAATGCGCAGGCGGCATGCGTATGCACGACCCGAGCTATCTTCGAGGTCTGCGCGCACTCTGCGACCGATTTGGTGTTCACCTGATTGCCGATGAAATTGCCGTAGGCTTCGGCCGCACGGGAAGTCTTTTTGCCTGCGAACAAGGCCCTATCCGGCCAGACTTCCTGCTTTTGGGGAAGGGGTTGACGGGCGGCTACCTACCCTTATCGGCATGCCTTACCACCGATGAGATTTACGAAGCGTTTTTTGCAGAACACCAAACCGGCAAGGCGTTTTTACATTCCCATAGCTATACCGGCAATGCCTTGGCTTGCGCAGCCGCCCTAGCGACGCTTGATATCTTTGCGAACACCGACACCCTGGCCGCAAACCGCGCATTGAGCGCTGCCATGGCCTTGGCCTTGGCGCCATTGCGCGACCACCCCCATGTCGCCGAAGTCCGCCAAACGGGAATGATTGCGGCGGTGGAACTGGTCGCGGACAAAGCAAATCGGCGAGCTTATCCCGCAGCAGAGCGTCGGGGGCTTTCGGTATACCGATACGGACTCGATCACGAGGCCCTGCTACGCCCGCTCGGTGATGTCCTTTATCTGATGCCCCCCTATGTGATCCTGGAAGAGGAAATAAAACAGGTCGTAGGCGTTCTCGTAGCCGGCATCCACGAGGCCACGGCCCGTTAAGGCCTAGGCAATGCGCCCACACCCTCCGGGCACCACAAAAGGTGCAAACCTGACCCTTACAAGCTAAAGCGGCAAAGCCGTGTCGCCATAGAACAGGCCTTTCAAGGCCTCCAGATCCGGGATACCGGCACGCTTTGAATCAATGTCCAATGACACCGCTAAATAGGGGTGAACAGCGTCCTCATCCGTTAACAACACGGCCGATGTCTCGATTGTGCGCGGCTGGGGTTCGGCGCTTGTGATAAGCGCAAAGAATTCGGTGGGCTTGCGTCCTGACAAAGGATAAAACACGACTGCCCGCGACCTACTGCTCGGCGTGATCGGAGGGCCCCAGAACCGGGCCAAATCACAGACCGGAACAGGGCGGGAGCGCCAATTCATCACACCTAGTACCCACGGCGGACTGAGCGGAACGGGAACCAAATCGTGCACCAACCCGACCTCCGCAACGAGTGCGCTTGGCACTAGCAGAAAGCGATCGCTAACCGGTAATAAGAGCCCGTGAATACGATCACTTGCCAAGGCCATTGCCGCCCTCCATAGCTTGTAAATAGGCAGTAAGCCCTGCCGGTGCAAAAACCAGAGTCAGGGTCGACGCTTGCATCGCCGCCGCATCGAAAAGATGGTAGCCAGTTTTGGGAACGCCCCCAAGCGGCGTAAAGGGTTCGATACGCAGCTCAGCCGTAGGCACAAGCCGCAAGTCGTCCACGAGCAGACCAATCAATCGACCTGCGGCCGTACCCAAGAAAACGGCTCGCGTCCATGCGCTTTCTGTAAGCGGCTGCAAATCCGCATCCAGGGCATAGGCCGGCGATACTAGCCCTTGCACGCTGCGTAGAGCCGCCGCCCGACCCTTACGCTCGACTAACATGTTCTCGCGCGGCTCAATCAAAAGATCCAGGGTATTGGGCATAAGAAACACTCGCCCGGCAAATTTGGTCTCTAGATAATGACGTGGGGTCGTCATATGCGCCCTTTTCGCAGCACGGCCACGATTTCCTTACGCAGGTCTTCCTCTTGGTACGGTTTCCCCAGATAGACATCCACCCCAAGGCTCATAGCCCGTTCGCGATGCTTATCCCCCGACCGAGACGTGATCATGATAATAGGGATGTGCCTTAGGCGAGACTCATCGCGGATGCGGGAGGTGAGTTCGTAACCATCCATACGCGGCATCTCGATATCGACCAACATGACATCGGGGATACGGTCTCGAAGCTGCTCCAAGGCCTCAATGCCGTCTTTTGCAGTAGTAAAATCATACCCTTGCTTCTGCAGAAACCGGCTTGTCACCTTGCGTACCGTCAAGGAGTCGTCAACCACCATGACATAGGGTCGCGCCACCACCGGCGCCTCGACTGGAGCAGACACGATACGTAAGCCCTCGTCCTCCGTCCAGAGAGCGGGAATATCGAGAATCAACAAAACCCGGCCATCGCCTAGGATAGTGGCCCCGAAAAGCCCGCGAATCTCACTCAACTGCGGGCCCAAGGACTTAACCACTACCTCGCGCGTCCCCGAGAGGCTATCAATAGCCACGGCCACTTCTCTCGCATCAAGACGCAACAGCAGCACCGGTAACTTGCGTGGCATATGAGGGCCGCGCGCAAACCCTAAGCGCGTACCGAGATCCATAAAGGGATAGTCCTTGCCACCATAGCGCAAGATCGGATGGGGTTTAAGCAAGGCATCAACAATGGCCCCCCCAGGCGCCTCAACGATATTAATGATCGCCGCCAGCGGGATGGCAAATAGTTGATCTCCGCAGCCCACCATTAACGCCTGCGCAATCGACAGAGTCAGGGGCAAGCGAATCACAAAAGTCGTGCCTCGTCCGGCCTTGGTATCGACTGTGATCGCGCCGCCGAGCTTCTTCACCTCGCTATGAACGACATCCATGCCCACACCGCGGCCCGATAGGTGCGTAATCTGCGAGGCTGTAGAGAACCCGGGCAGCAAAATGAACTGCATGATTTGCTCGTTACTCACTACCGCCGTAGCTGGGATCAATTTGCGCTCGATAGCCTTCGCGCGTATGCGTTCGATAGGGAGCCCTGCCCCATCATCGGAGACACGGATCACGACCTCGCCACTCTCCTGTAAGGCCTGGACAGTGATGGTCCCGGTGGCGGGTTTCCCCAAGCGCTCACGTTCGGCCGTAGCCTCCAGGCCATGGTCTATGGCATTGCGAATCATATGCTCGAACGGCCCAATCATGCGCTCGAGCAAGTGACGATCAATTTCCACATCAGCGCCTGTCAAAACGAGTTCGACGCGTTTATTGAGCTCTCGAGATGTCTGGCGAACGATTTGGCGCAGGCGATGAACCTGGGTTGCGAAACCGACCATGCGGGTGCGCATCAAACCCTCTTGCAGTTCGGTATTGACGCGCGCCTGTTGCTGCAACACGGCCTCCGCCTGGCTCGCCACGGCATCGAGGTTTGCGTGCAAAGTAATCAAATCGTGTAGATTTTCTGTAAGGCCGCGCGACAACTGTTGGAGGCGAGAAAACCTATCAAACTCCAAGGGATCGAAGTCCTGGGCGGCATTGCCCTCCCCCACTTGCGCCCGAAACACAATCTGCGATTCCGCTTGAATTTCGAGTTCGCGCACTTGTTCGCGAAAGCGCTTGACGTTGCCATTCAGTTCCCCAAGATGCTCCCTTAAACTAAAGACCTGTTGTTCCATCCGTGAGCGCGCGATACTGACTTCGCCTGCGTAATTCACGAGCCGGTCCAAAAGCACGGTGCGAACCCGGACCTGGGTTGTGGTCTCGGGCTTAAAAGCCTCATCTTCCGGATCCACGGGGTCAGGAGTCCCAGACGAGCGCACAGGCGCTGCCTCGCCTGCGCCAGAAGCGGGTTTCTCAGTCTTGATCGCCTCACCCCGTAACTGCGCGAGCAGGGCCTGCTCGGTAGGGGTGTCGGACATCGGTCGCCCGGACAAGAAGCCATCGTAGAGAGTCCCAAGATGCTCGGCGGCCGAATCCAAAAGGGCAAAAAGGTTATCGTCGCGCGCACAACTCCCGTCTTCAACGCGTCGCAAAAGCTCCTCAACCGCGTGGGCAAAATCGCCCATGCGGAATACGCCGCACATGCGCGCCCCGCCCTTCAAGGTATGCAGTACCCGCTTCAGAGATCGGAGCGGATCGTCGCTCTGGCGCTTGCTATGCCAATCCGCAAGCGCGACCTCGAACGCCTCCAGTAGGTCGTGCGCTTCGTCGCGAAAGATCTCGCGTAGTTCGGGATCTCCGCTCTCAACGGATGCCAGCCCATGGACCGGATGCGTATCTAGGGAAGCCGTCGAGCCCGCCTCGGCGGGCGGTCCGTCCGCTTGTCGTATAGTCTGTGGTGGAAGCGCTTTCCCCCCACTAGGGGCTGGGGCTTCGTCCGATACGGATCGGCCCTCATCCCTGAGTGCTTCCTGGACCTCCAGATTCTTCTGCCACCACGTTAATTCCGAGGCCGGAGAGGCCTCCTCGAAAAGGCTGGTGAGGTGCGTCGTGATGGCTGCAAAATCCGGATGCGCATTACCGTCGCCTTGAAGGGAGTGTAAAAACGCCTCGGTGGCAGAGATGAGGCCCGAGAGCAACTCGATACCCTCAACACCAAGGCGTTCTTGACGCAACTCCAGGGTCTGCAGGTAACGCTCGATCCCGGCACAGGCCTCGGCCATCGGCGCAAGCCCAACCGAACGCGCACTACCCTGCATAGTGTGGGCGGCGCGCAAAAGCGCGCCCGACACGGGCTCTGCGGGGCCGCTTGAGAGCGCACGACTCAATACCGCCAGATGGTCCCGGCTCTCAGCGACAAAAATATCCTGAAGCAAGGGATCGCCCGCCAACAGCGATCCCCGCAATGGATCCGTTTCGGCAGGCGCACTCTCAGTCCGGGGCCCGACGGTGGGCAGCTCCTTATGGTCGGAGAAAGATGTGGCTTCCGGCCGCTCGGAAAACGCGAGATCGTTAGGAACGAGCGATTCGGGTAAGGTCTCGTTTGACACTCCGATCTCGCCTTTAGGGGCGTCGTTCCCGAGAGTGCCACTCGCTGGAATAAGCGCCATAGAGGCCGCTCTACTCTCGACTTCTGCAGACGAACACCCGTCTGCCAAGGCCCGCAAGGCCGCTCGCACAGAGGCCATGTGGGGCAAGGCCTTATCTTGCTCCAAGGCCTCTACCCACTCGCGAACCGCTTGGTAGGCTGCAGTAATCCATTTAAGACTGCCTGGGCCGGGTTCCAATTGCCGCCCACGGATCTTGTTAAGCAGGGTCTCGGCGTCGTAGGCGAGCTCCGCAATCTCTCCGGCCTCGACCATGCGCCCACTCCCCTTTAGGGTATGGAAAGCGCGGCGGGCAAGGCCTATGGCCTGCTCATCGGTCACATTGGCAGTCCACGCCGAAAGGGCCTCCTCCAGTTGGGCGACCGCTTGGTGCGCGTCTTCCAAAAATACCGGGAGGATCTCTGGATCTATCTGCGGGGAAACAACCGCGGCGCTCGCGACAAACGACGGAGTTCGCTCATCCAGGTTGTGGCTCGAGGCCATCTGGGGCGATGCCGGGACCGTCCCGTCTGCCGCGATCTCGCCTACTATGGCATAGAGGGCCGCTGTCAAGGCCGAGAGTTGGGATTTCGGCACGGCGCGGCCACGCTCAAGGCCCACAACCTGCGCCTCAAGACCCGCCACAGCAGCTGCCAAGGCCTCTAGGGAGGCCCCTTTAGGCGTCAGCGCTCCACCCGCGAAGTGGCCGAGTATATCGTAGAGCCCGCGACCCAGGTTTGCCGCCGCTTCATCTTCCACAACCCGAAAAGCCGCCTCCACCTGTGCGGCCAGGGCTGGCAGGTCCGTAAGCAACGCGCGGTCGGCGGGCGCCGCAACGAAGGCCAAGAAACCCTGCTCGATGCGATTGAGGTTTGCGCGTATCTCACCCCCGACTGCCCCTATAAGCTGACGCCGATCTTGTTCCGAGAGCGGGGCTTCGGACACCTCCACACCACTCGCGTCAACGACGCCACCTAGGTTCGCTAACGCGTGGCGCCGCTCTTCCACCGCCAGCTGCCAATCACCATGATTGAACGGAATCTCGCGAATCGCGGTTTCAACCTGCAACAAGGCTTGCGCGAGCGCCATCGCGACCGCGCCCGTTTTCTCAAATCGTCCCGCAGCCACTGCCCGACAGACCTCAGCGGCATCCTGTACGAGCCCCTGTAAAGGCAAAATACTGAGGGTCGAAAAGGTCTTACCCATCTTGTCGAGCAATCGTATGAGTTCATCATCCGGCGATATCCCGCCCCCTTGCGCTGGGTCAAAGCAACGGGAGAGCAAACCTTGGGCGTGCGCAATCTCTTGACTTAGAGCACTGGCAATCGACCGTAGCGCCGCGATTGATGGGGCCGACAAGGTGCCGGAATCCGCACCCAAGCTAAATGCCGCGCGGATGGCCGTCACACCATTGTCTGCCGATGGTCCTTCGCGCAAAGCAAACAACATCTCTCGGGTTAGGCGCTCACACCCCGTGCGGTGACCACCCTTATCGTGGCCATCAACAAAGCGCCTCAAAAGCTGATCAAGGCGCCCGAGCACCTTTTTACTTTCAAGGGGCGGTTCGGCTTGATCGGTTACAAACCGCAAAAAGGCGCTGCCAACCCATAGGCATTGGGCAAGCGGCACCGAGGCCACAGCGGCCCGCCAGGTCTCAAGGAGATCGGACATGGTCTGGCCATCGGCGGCCGAACGCGGCCCTTTGAGCCACTTAAGGAGCGTCTTTTGGAATAGCGGTCGCTGTTTCCGAAACAGTTCAGGGAACCCACGGTCGTCCGCAACGACCGACGGCGGAGGACGAACCGAAAGGTCGGGCGCGAAGAACGCTTGCGAAGCGAGCGGCGGGACCCCTCGGACTGCCCGCAACTCGTTTGCCAACGGCAATAGCAAAAGACCATCGCCAAGCCCTTGTGCTTGGGCCCTATCCAGAATATCGGGAAGCGACAACAACACCCGCACGAGCGGCTCAATGGCCGTCTCGCTCGGCGCCTCGACACCATCGAGCAAGGCCTGTACCAAGGCCTCCGCCTCGCCCACCAACTGCGCCAAGGGATCCAACTCCACCATCTTCAAAGTGCCGCCAACCTGGTGGAGATAGGTGGCACAAAGCCTCAGCTTCGCCTCGTCGGCACGCTGCTCGGTAAAGGCTTCAAGCGCGAGCCTCGCTTGCTTTAGGGTCTCATCGATCTCGTCTTTGACCCATCCGAGCGTTCCGAGGTCCATACTGCTTGTGGTGACCATCTTACCCCCGGGCCGACTTCAACACTTAAGCCGGCAGTTTAAAGCCGGCCACAGACGTCTGCAGTTCTCCTACAAGACCGGAAAGCTTGGCAATAGACTCAGCCGTTTGTTGTGTCCCCGCTGACGTCATGGCTGTTGCCTCCTGGATCTCGCCCATACTGGTCGAAACCGTGGTCGCCGTCTCAAACTGTGTATGCGCATCTTTTGCGATACGCACAATAAGCCCGGAGAGCTGCTCCGAAACCGACTCGATCTGGCCTAGAGCTTGGCCTGCCGCATCTGCAAGTCGGGTACCCTCAACCACACCGTTGGTAGCCTTTTCCATAGAGGTCACGGCTTCGTTCGTATCGGCCTGAATCGTCTTCACGAGATCCGCAATCTGC
>Ga0307375_10001523_pt1 | contig 25192 bp, 18 predicted proteins | sample TR1MG_FD_202531 | JGI IMG/M metagenome (GOLD analysis project Ga0307375, IMG submission 202531) | Soil microbial communities from Risofladan, Vaasa, Finland - TR-1 | ecosystem: Environmental > Terrestrial > Soil > Coastal area > Acid sulfate soil | place: Finland: Risofladan, Vaasa | collected...
CACGCCTTGCGGCGCTGGAACCTAAATCCAGTGCGTCTACCAATTCCGCCACTTTCGCGCTGTTTGCTTCCAGCTTCGGGCGGGATTATATCACTAAGCGGCTATTCTACTAACCGGGCGCGTTTATTTCGATCACCGATCGCCCGTGCTGCTTGCCTTGCAGCATCATCGGGAAAACTTGCGGCAGCTCCGGGAAAGGGACGGTATGCGCAATTCGGGACAGCTGCCCAATATGCAAATCAGTTGCTAGGCGCTGCCAGATTTGGCTGCGCACCGGCATGGCGGTTGCGGCCGAGTCAATGCCGAGAAGGCGCACGCCGCGCAGGATGAACGGCAGCACGGTGGTATTCAATTCCATACCTCCCGCATTGCCAAAGCTTGCAATCACACCGTTCTGCTGCATGGTGCGGGTCAGCCACGCCAGCGTCTCGCCGCCCACCGCATCCAGTGCGCCTGCCCACAGTGATTTTTCCAGCGGGCGTGTGCCCATTGCCATATCCTTGCGCGACAGAATCTCACCTGCTCCCAGCGATTTCAGATAGTCGTGTTCGCTGTCTTTCCCGGTCAGTGCCACCACGTGATAGCCCAGCTGTGCCAGCATTGCGATGGCCAGACTCGCGACTCCGCCGGTCGCACCCGTCACGATCACCTTGCCATTCCCCGGCCGCAACTCGTTTTGTTCCAGGCGGTGTATGGACAGTGCTGCGGTGAAACCCGCCGTACCCAATGCCATCGCGTCCCACAACGACAATCCATTGGGCAGCGGCACCACCCAGTCGGCCGGCACGCGCACATAGCCGGCGTAACCGCCGTCGTGCGCGACACCCATGTCGTAACCGGTCACCAGCACCTCGTCGCCAATTTTGAAGCGCGAATCTGATGAATCCTTCACCACGCCCGAGACATCGATGCCCCCCACGCAGGGAAAACGGCGTATCACCTTGCCCGCACCGGTGGCGGCGAGCGCGTCCTTGTAATTGACGCTGGAGTAATGCGCCTCGATGACGACCTCGCCGGGGTCGAGATCGTCCAGCGTCAGGTCGACGAAACGGCCTTGAGATTTGCCGTCCTGTTCAAATATTCTATAAGCGGAAAATTTCTTCATAGTTTTTTTGCAGTCCATGTATGAGGTAATAAGTCTGTCCTAAGCAAAGTCAGAACCGCCGGGGGTAGCCCGGCAGCTAGTCACTTTTTCTTGCTTCGCCAAAGAAAAAGTAACCAAAAAGAAGGCGACCCCGGTTTGCCGCCGCTACGCGGTTCCCTCGATCAGCCACAAACGAGCGGGGCTGCGCAACTCGCACGATCCGCTACGCGGCCACGTGCTCAAACAGTGCTCGCCCAACCGCACCGCTCGTTCGCGCCCGATCAAGGCGGCGCACAGGGGAGGAAAAGCGAAAACTCCAAAACCCTAAAATCGTAGGGTGGGCACGTTGTGCCCACCATCTGTTGAATTGCTGCGTGGGCACAAAGTCGTGCCCACCCTACCGGGCTCCTACCTACTATTCAAACTCTTTAAAAAAATCATGATTGATATCAAAAACAACTCTTGGAGTCAGCCCGAATTCAAGCTTTTCAAACATTGAAACCAACTTCTCACCATCAACCAATTCTATAGGGGGTACTCCGTCCCGAACGGACTCATTTTTTGCATCTTGGGTGAACCGCCCAGTAGTGATGATGATTCCCTTATCTGCCCTCCCGGCCATTGCGCCCCTAAAGTCCCTTACCTTGTCTGTAGAAACGACATCCTTGTATCTTTTCGCCTGAAAAAGGACTTTGAAACTCATCAGTGGGTTCAATTCCAAAACACCATATCCATCAATTCCCCCGTCTCCCGATTTACCTGTAACTTTTACATGTGAAAATCCAGATTCACGAAGTAGCCGTTGGCATAGCCGCTCAAATCCTTCAGGCGGGAGTTGCTTCAAAATTTCAAGAACCTGCTCACGATAATTTTCATCTTCTACCTTTTCTTCTATCTCTTCATCTATTCCAAATGCTTTAGATGTATCTGTTGAGGACACTTCTTTTTTCTTGTCAAAAATACCATGTGTCCTAGAGAAGAATTCGCTTGGCTTGTCGAGGTCAATTAGTTCCAAGTAATTTGGCTTGAGTGTCCAAACTCCACGTTTAGTAGAGTCAAGAACCCCACCTTTAACCAGATAGAATCTGGCCCACGCAATTCGATTTTTTACCGTAGAACCACCATTTTTATTTTTTAACTCAAGCTCCTCTTCGGAAATGTTATAGCGCTCAATAATCAGATCCGTAACTTCAGCGGGATTACCTGAGCCGCCCAATTCCCGAAGAATTTCAATAATTGGAACAAAGTACTTTGTGAAATCAGGGCCCTTTATATGTTTTAGTGCTTTCTTTGCCATTTCAAATTTCCTTTATGAATCTTGCGGAAGGCCCTAATGCACCAGAATTAAATTGTTTTGCTCATCTACTTCAGTATGGTGGGCAACTTGTTGCCCACCCGGTTTTCGGTTTTCGGTTTTGCTTTTCATCCCCTGTGCGCCGCCGAGTAGCGGAGGCTGGTCAGGGGATTTCGGCGAGGACTGTCTGAGCGCGTAGCGCGAGTTCCGCAGCCGCCTGACCAGTCGAGCAACGCAGGGGACCGCGCAGCGGCGGCAAACCGGGGTCGCCTTCTTTTTGGTTACTTTTTCTTGGCGACGCAAGAAAAAGTGACTAGCTGCCGGGCTACCCCCGGCGGTTTTGATCTTGAATTTGAAGCTGGCTTCGCGGGCATGGCCCGCTCCTACAAACTGGATTCCCGCGTTCGCGGGAACGACAACAACTTTTACAGATCCAGCAACACCCTCCCCGGGTACTCCAGCGCCTCCTTGATCGTGGCCAGGAACAGCACCGCTTCGCGTCCGTCAATGATGCGGTGGTCGTAGGACAGCGCGAGGTAGTTCATCGGGCGGATTACCACCGATCCGTTCTCGGCGACCGGGCGGTCCTTGGTCGCGTGGATGCCAAGGATGGCGGCCTGGGGCGGGTTGATGATGGGCGTGGAGAGCATCGAGCCAAACACGCCGCCATTGGAAATCGAGAACGTGCCGCCGGTGAGTTCCTCCATCGTCAGTTTCCCTACCTTGGCCCGGGCGCCAAAATCGGTGATCTGTTTTTCGATGTCGGCAAGAGACAGCTTGTCTGCATCGCGGATGATCGGCACAACCAGTCCGCGTTCGCTGCCGATGGCGACGCCGATATCGAAGTAGCCGTGGTAGATGATGTCGGTTCCGTCAATCGAGGCGTTGACGATGGGAAATTTCTGCAGCGCCAGCAGCGCGGCCTTGACGAAAAACGAGGAGAAACCGAGTTTCACGCCGTGTTTCTTTTCGAACGCTTCCTTGTAACGGTTGCGCAGATCCATAACCGGCTGCATGTTGACCTCGTTGAAGGTGGTGAGGATCGCGGCATTCTGCTGCGATTGCAGCAGGCGTTCGGCAATGCGCTGGCGGATGCGCGTCATCGCCACGCGCTGTTCGGGACGATTGCCTGACGGAGCGATGGCAGGCACGGCCTGCGGCTCCCGGTTAACAGGGACTTCCACCTGCGAAACCTGCTGCATCGCATTCAGCACATCCTCTTTGGTGACGCGCCCGCTGCGTCCGCTGCCTTGCAGGCTGCCGGCGTCAATCTCATGTTCGCGCGCCAGTTTGCGCACCGAAGGCGGCACGGCCGCTGCGGCAGCTGCCTGCGGCGCGGCCGGTTTGGCCGCAACCGCAGCCGTGTCGATCTGCGCGATCAGTTCATTGCTGCCTACCTTTTCGCCATCTCCCCTGATGATCTTGCTCAGCACACCGCTCTTGGAAGCGGGCAATTCAAGCACCACCTTGTCGGTCTCCACATCGATCAGATTTTCCCCCTCGGTGACAGCCTCGCCAACTTGTTTGTGCCAGTTCAGCAGCGTCGCTTCTGATACGGATTCCGACAGTTCTGGTACTTTGACGTCAATGATGGCCATGGTGTGATGCTCCGGGATTGGGTTTGATGTTGAGATCGTCGCGGAAGGCCGCTTCGATCACTGCTTTTTGCTGTTCCTGATGCACCGCCAGATAGCCTGCGGCAGGGGCGGCGGATGAGGGACGCAGCGCGTAGTCGAGATGCATACCCTCGCGCAAATGACGCAGCAGATAATGCTGGATGCGATGCCACGCGCCCTGGTTCCCGGGCTCTTCCTGGCACCACAACGCTTCTGTGGCATTCGGATAGGCTGCAATCTGCGCGGCAAAATCATCGTGCGGGAACGGATAAAGCTGATCGATACGTATGATTGCCATGTCCGTTATTTCCCTGGCGCGGCGGGCGGCAAGCAACTCGTAATAGATCTTGCCGCTGCACGCGATAATGCGGCGCACCTTGGCGGCAACCAGCGTATCGACTTCTGCAATCACCGGCTGGAACCGCCCCTGCGTAAAGCTGGCAAGCGGTGATGCCGCCTCCTTGCTGCGCAACATGCTTTTGGGCGTAAACACGATCAACGGTTTGCGCATCGGCCGCAGCATCTGGCGGCGCAGCAGGTGGAACATCTGCGCAGGCGTTGATGGAATGCACACCTGGATATTGTAGTCGGCGCACAGTTGCAAATATCGTTCGACGCGCCCCGAGGAATGCTCCGCACCCTGCCCCTCATAGCCATGCGGCAACAGCATCACCAGCCCGCATTTCCTGCCCCACTTCACTTCACCGGCGGCAATGAACTGGTCGATCACCACCTGCGCACCATTGGCAAAATCGCCGAACTGCGCTTCCCACAGCACCAGGGAATTCGGCTCGGCTGTGGCATAACCGTATTCAAAACCCAGCACGGCTTCTTCGGACAACAGTGAGTCAATCACCACAAAATCGGCCTGGTCAGGCGCAACATGTTGCAGGGGTATGTACACACCATCGCCATTTTTCACGAGCTTCTGGTCATGCCAGGCGGCGTGGCGGTGAAAAAATGTACCCCGCCCGCTGTCCTGTCCGCTGAGACGCACCGGATAACCTTCCGTGAGCAGCGTGGCGTATGCGAGGGTTTCCGCCATGCCCCAGTCCAGCGACATTTCGCCGTTCGCCATCGCAGTACGATCTTCGATGATCTTCTGCACACGCGATTGCAGTATGAAATCTTTCGGAACGGTGATCAGCGGGATCGCAAGTTGCTGCAATCGCTCCAGCGGCACCGCGGTGTTCACTCCCGCATCCCAGGTTACGTCATTCTGGAACCTGGACCAGTCCACCCCATACTTGGATTTGCTGCCTTCCAGAGCGGGCTGAATCGAATTGCGCCCTGCATCCATCGCCGTGTGGTAGGTCGCGACCATCTCGTCCGCTTCGCCGGGTTGCAACACGCCCTGTTCCTCCAGACGCTGCGCATACAAGGCGCGCGTGCCGGGATGCTGGCGGATGAAGCTGTACATGAACGGTTGTGTGACCAGTGGCTCGTCCTGCTCGTTGTGCCCGAGCTTGCGGAAGCAAATCAGATCAATCACCACATCCCGGTTGAAATGCATGCGGTAATCCAGCGCGATCTCGGTGATCAGCAAAACCGCATCCGGATCGTCCGCATTCACATGAAAGATCGGGGCGTCGATCATTTTGGCCACATCGCTGCAATAGGTGCTGGATCGCACGTCGCGCGAGTCGGATGCGGTAAATCCGATCTGGTTGTTGACAATGATATGTACTGTGCCGCCGGTTCCATAACCCCGTGTCTGTGACATGGCCAGCGTTTCCATCACCACACCCTGACCGGCGAACGCAGCGTCCCCGTGGATCAGTATCGGAATCACCCTGGATCCGTTGATATCCTTGAGACGATGCTGGCGTGCGCGCACCGAACCTTCCACCACCGGATCGACGATCTCCAGATGGGATGGGTTAAAGGCCAGCGCGACATGCAGTTCGCCACCCGGCGTTCCTATGTCTGCGGAAAAGCCCTGGTGGTATTTGACGTCGCCGGAAGTAAGGTGCTCGGCATGAATCCCCTCGAATTCGGCGAACAACATGCCCGGTTGCTTGCCGAGAATATTCACCAGCACGTTGAGACGCCCGCGGTGTGCCATGCCGATCACGGCTTCCCGCACCCCGTTCTCGCCGGCACGCTGCAGCAAATGGTCAAGCGAGGCGATCAAAGTTTCTCCGCCTTCAAGAGAAAACCTTTTTTGTCCGACGAATTTGGTGTGCAGATAACGTTCCAGCGTTTCCGCGGCGGTGATACGTTCCAGGATTCGGCGCCGCATCGCGGCATCATAACCGGCCTGTCCGCGGGAACTTTCCAGCCGGTTCTGCACCCAGCGTTTCTGCGTGATATCGCTGATATACATGTATTCCGCGCCGATATTTCCGCAGTAGGTCTGGCGCAGCAATTTGAGAATTTCACGCAAGGTCATGCGTGCTCCACCCACCAGCGAACCGGTGTCGAAAGTGTTGTCCATGTCCGACTCGGCCAGACCGTAATAAGCCGGGTCAAGCTCGGCGACCACCGGCTTGGCAAAACGGTTCAACGGATCGAGATTGGCGACACGCACGCCGAGAAAGCGATGTGCATTGATGAGTTGCAGCACAAAAACCTGCTTGCGCTCCAGCTCGGCATCCGGTGTCAGAAAAGGCCCGTGAGCTGTCTTGGGCATGGCTGCAAACGAACGCTGAATCTGGCTGTGCGATTGGTCATGCGTGCCCACCGGCAGTGGCGGCAACGCGTCGAAATAGCTGCGCCACTCAGCCGTAACGGAACCGGGATTGGCCAGGTATTGCTCGTACAGCTCCTCGACAAAGGGCGCATTGGCACCGAACAGGAGCGAATTGCCCTGCATCCACTGCATGAAATTGACCGGTTTGTTCAACGCTTCTCCACTGGAATGTAATCGCGCTTGGTGGCGCCCCGATAGAGCTGGCGCGGACGGCCGATCTTTTGCTCAGCGTCCCCCACCATCTCGTTCCATTGCGACACCCAGCCTATGGTGCGCGCCAGCGCGAAAATGACCGTGAACATGTTTTTTGGAATGCCCAGTGCGCGCAACACGATCCCGGAATAGAAATCTACGTTTGGATACAGTTTCCGTTCGATGAAGTACGGGTCGCTCAACGCGACACGCTCCAGCTCCATCGCCAGCTCGAACAGTTTGTCATTTTCGAGCCTGAGTTCCTTGAGCACCTCGTAACAGGTCTGGCGCATCACGCTGGCGCGCGGGTCCATGTTCTTGTAGACGCGGTGACCAAAACCCATCAGGCGGTATTTTTTGTCCTTTACACCCTTAACATACTCCTTCACGTGCGAAACATCACCGATCTCTTCCAGCATATTCAACGCGGCCTCGTTGGCACCGCCATGCGCCGGGCCCCACAGCGCGGCGATCCCCGACGCGACACAGGCAAACGGGTTAGCCCCGCTTGAACCGGCCAGACGCACCGTCGCGGTGGAAGCATTCTGCTCATGATCGGCATGCAGTATGAAGATGCGTTCCAGCGCACGCACCAGAACCGGATTCTGCACATAATCCTCCGACGGAACGCCGAACATCATGTACATGAAGTTTTCCACATAGTTGAAGCTGTTCTTCGGGTACATGAACGGTTCGCCGGTGTTGTACTTGTAGGCCATCGCGGCGATGGTCGGCACCTTGGCGATCAGGCGCATTGCCGATATCTCCCGATGCTCGGGGTTATTGATGTCCAGCGAATCATGGTAGAACGCCGACAGCGCCCCCACCACGCCCACCATCACCGCCATCGGGTGCGCGTCGCGGCGAAAGCCGTTGTAGAAGCGGTTCAACTGGTCGTGCACCATGGTGTGCTTGGTGACCTTTTGCATGAAAGCCGCTTTTTGTTCGGCGTTCGGCAATTCCCCGAACTTGAGCAGATAGCAAACCTCGAGAAATTCCGATTTCTCGGCAAGCTGTTCAATGGGATAACCGCGGTAATACAACAACCCCGCATCACCGTCGATAAAAGTAATCGTCGACGTGCAGCTGGCCGTGGCCGTGAATGATGGATCATAGGTGAATACACCCAGCTTGTTTATGGCGCGCACATCAACCACATCCGGCCCCAGGGTGCCGGACAGGATGGGTAATTCGATACTGCGCCCGTCGTCAAGGGTCAGTGTAGCGATACGTTGCTTGTTCTCCATCAGTATTCCTCCAATTAAGCGTGACTTCAGGATGACCTGATCAATTCCAGCAACGCCTGGTGACTTTCCGGCGCCGCTTGTTGTACCCCTCGCTCCGCTCTCCCGACTATCATATCCCAGAGCAAATTGTCGGGCGTATCCAGCAATTCCTCGAAAGCCCTTTGTCCTGCATCGTCAAGCTGGACATAATGCCTGTCGATGAAGCGGCCCAGCACGATATCCAGTTCCAGCAATCCGCGCCTGCTCCGCCAGCGTATTCGTTCCAGGTTTTTCATACCATGCGCTTGACCATCATATCCTTTATTTTTCCGATTGCTTCGGTCGGATTCAATTCCTTTGGGCACACGTCCACGCAATTCATGATGGTGTGGCAGCGAAACAAACGGTACGGATCTTCCAGGTCATCGAGTCGCTCGCTGGTGGCCTGGTCGCGCGTGTCGGCGACAAAGCGGTAGGCCTGCAACAAGCCGGCCGGACCGACAAACTTGTCCGGGTTCCACCAGAACGACGGGCAGGCCGTGGTGCAGCAGCCGCACAGGATGCACTCATACAGACCATTCAGATGCGCACGTTGCTCGGGCGATTGCAACCGCTCGGTTTCCGGCGGCGGCTCGTTGTTGATCAGGTAGGGCTTGACCGAATGGTATTGCTTGAAGAACTGCGTCATGTCCACAATCAGGTCGCGGATCACCGGCAGCCCAGGCAGCGGCCGCAATTCGACCGGTTCCTTGAGTGTATGCAGCGGCGTGATGCAGGCCAGCCCGTTGCGCCCGTTGATGTTCATCGCATCCGACCCGCACACGCCTTCGCGGCAAGATTTGCGCAATGACAGGCTGTCATCCTGTTCCTTGATCATCAGCAACGCGTCGAGCAGCATCTTCCCCTGGGTACTGTCATCATGCCTGATGTCCAGCTCATAGTCCTGCATATACGGTGCAGTGTCTTTGTCCGGGTTGTAGCGGTAGATACGAAACTTCATTGCCTGCTCCTAATAACCGACCAGTTGGCCGCCGTTCTTGGGCGACTTACTGGCTGGTAGTTTTACCAGCGTGATGGCCGTAACCAATGACTTGCCCAGCGTCTTGTGCTGGGTTAGTCAGATGGCCAGTAGTCATATCAGTTGTTTTATCAATAAACACGCGCCTTGAGCGGAAACGATTCAACTGTCAATGGTTTCAACCGGACCGGCTTGTAATCCAGCCGGCGTCCCTCGCGAAAATACAGGCTGTGCTTGAGCCAGTTCACGTCATCGCGCTGCTGGAAATCATCGCGCGCATGGGCGCCGCGGCTTTCCTGGCGCGCCTGTGCGGCAACCATGGTCGCCTGTGCGACCTCGATCAGGTTGTCAAGTTCCAGCGCCTCGATGCGTGCGGTGTTGAATACCTTGCTCTTGTCCCGGATTTCGGTGTTGGCAACCCGTTCGGCGATTTTCCTGATCTGTTCCACACCCTCGGCCAGCAAGCCCGGGAAACGAAACACCCCGCAATTCTTCTGCATGGTCCTGCGCATCGCATCGCCCACCTCGGGAACACGCTCGCCGTTCTTCTGGTTTTCCAGGCGCGCCAGGCGCGCCAGCGGACGCTCGGCAGCATCGGCCGGCAGGGGTTTGGGATGCGGGTTGTTGTTCAGATCCTCGATAATCTGCCTGCCCGCTTCGCGACCGAACACCATCAAGTCAAGCAGGGAATTGCAGCCCAGGCGATTCGCACCGTGCACCGACACGCAGGCGCATTCACCGACTGCATACAAGCCGTGCACCGCCTCATCGGGGCCGGTCTTGTAGGGCGCAACGACCTGGCCGTGGAAATTGGTGGGTATGCCGCCCATCATGTAATGGGCGGTGGGTACAACCGGGATCGGCGCCTTGGCCGGATCGACATGGGCAAATTTCAGCGCAATCTCGCGAATGCCGGGCAAACGCTGCCGGATCACGTCCTCGCCGAGATGGTCCAGCTTCAGCATGACGTGATCGCCGTGCTTGCCGCAGCCGCGCCCTTCATTGATTTCGATCGTCATCGCGCGGGACACCACGTCGCGGCTGGCCAGATCTTTCGCGTTCGGCGCGTACTTTTCCATGAAGCGCTCACCGTCCTTGTTGACCAGATAACCGCCCTCACCGCGCACCCCTTCGGTGATCAGCACCCCCGCACCATACACACCGGTCGGGTGGAACTGGAAAAACTCCATGTCCTCAAGCGGAATCCCTGCGCGCGCCACCATGCCCAGTCCGTCGCCGGTATTGATATAGGCGTTGGTACTGGAATGAAAGATTCGTCCCGCACCACCGGTCGCAAGCAAGGTGGCGCGCGCCTGGAATATCATCGTCTCACCGGTTTCGATTTCCATTGCGGTCACGCCGAGCACATCCCCGTCTTCGTCACGGATCAGGTCCAGTGCCATCCATTCGACGAAAAAATGCGTGTTGGCTTTCACATTCTGCTGGTACAGCGTGTGCAACATGGCATGTCCGGTGCGATCGGCCGCCGCACAGGCGCGATCAACCGGGGTCTTGCCGTAATCCTGCATGTGGCCGCCGAAGGGACGCTGATAAATCTTCCCGGCCTCGGTGCGATCGAACGGCATGCCGAAATGTTCCAGCTCGTAGACCACTTCCGGCGCGGCGCGGCACATGAACTCGATGGCGTCCTGGTCGCCGAGGTAGTCAGAACCTTTCACCGTGTCATACATATGCCAGTGCCAGTTATCCTCTTTGATATTGCCCAGCGAGGCGGCGATGCCGCCCTGTGCCGCGACCGTATGGGAACGGGTGGGAAATACCTTGGACAATACCGCCACTTTCAGCCCGGCATGCGCCAATTGCAATGCCGCGCGCATTCCGGAACCGCCCGCGCCGACCACCACCACATCGAATGTACGTTTAGCGACTGCCATTGTTAATTGAACCTTTTGAAATTTGTTTTTCGGGATGAAGCGCAAGAAGCCGCGCAGCGAATGACGAAGACATATCGAGCCTGATAGGCGAGGAATGAGCGAGCACGCGACACCGCGATTCGCCCGACAAACAAATTTTCATTACATTCCCCACAAAATTTCAACCGACCATATCGCATACAGCAGCAACGCCAGTATCACCAGCACATGAACCACCAATCGCGCGGCGGCAGAATTCACATAATCCATCACGATGTCGCGTATGCCGACCCAGGCGTGATAGAACAGGCTCAACAGGAACAACAACGTGAACGTGCGCACGGCCTGACTGGAGAACAGGCCGGTCCAGACGTCATAATCCAGATAGGGCTGCATCAGCAGATATCCGGTGATTGATATCAAGTACAACACCATCAATATTGCCGTGATGCGCTGTATCAGCCAATCGCGAAGTCCGTAGTGGGCACCGACCACGACACGTTTCACCATAGCTTCACCCCCAGAAATACCGTCAGCGCAAGACTCACCAACATCACTACCCTGCTGCTGTTGCGCGCCTGGGCGAGATTTCTCACCAGATGCAGGTCAACTGCGAGATAACGCAAGCCGGCGCAAAAATGATGCAGGAACGCCCACAACAAGCCCAGCAACACCAACTTTACCAATGGGTATGCAAGCACGGTCATCAATTCGGTATAGGTTGCAATCGAGTTCAGGCTGTACTGCAGCATCAGTAACAGCACCGGCAATGCAATGAACAGCATTAATCCACTGATGCGATGGAGTATGGATACGATACCGGGAAGCGGCAATTTGATTTTATGCAGCGCGAGGTGTTTTGGACGTTTTTTATTCATTGCAAATCTCGGGCATGCTTTAATTCGAATAACCGACATGCTACACCTTTGCGTGACGCGAGAAAATCAAAATAGCCCGTGCGCTGTTATTTTAACAGGCGGGGGCTGCGCTAAAAATAGCCCGGAACACCCCCGAACAGCAATAACCACAGGATGCAAACTCAACGAGGGCATTCCATTTCCTGATCGACTGCCGCCTGGACGGAAATGTAATTGCGCATTCCTTGAACAGAGACCAAACCGCTTGCAATCCCGAATTCGCTGCGCCCGGAATGTTGGTCCTATCGTGCCTGCAAGGAGTAACATGATGAAACGTTCAGAAATTCAATGTTGCGCGATCGAACACACCACAGGTGGATGGGGGATAAATGATGACCGGGACAACGACTAACAACATGCTGTCTTTTCTGGATCCTGCAAAGCCACAGCCTTGGGCCAGCTTCATCGAGCAGATCGACCGCGTGGCGCCGCACCTTGGAAAACTCGGCTACTGGCTGGAAACGCTAAAGCATCCGAAACGGGTGCTATATGTCGGTATACCGATCCATCGCGATGACGGCACGCTGGCACATTTCGAGGGGTACCGGGTTCATCACAATCTTTCGCGCGGTCCCGGCAAGGGCGGCGTGCGTTTTCATCCGGGCGTGACCATGAATGAAGTCATGGCGCTGTCCGGCTGGATGACCATCAAATGCGCGGCCCTGAACTTGCCCTTCGGCGGCGCAAAAGGCGGCGTGCGGGTAGATCCGGCATTGCTGTCGACGACAGAACTGGAGCGGCTGACGCGCCGCTATACCTCGGAGATCGGCCTTCTTATCGGCCCGAACAAGGATATTCCGGCACCGGATGTCGGCACCAATGAACAGACCATGGCATGGATGATGGATACCTATTCCGTCAATCAGGGCACCACGGTGTCCGGTGTCGTGACCGGCAAGCCTATCAGTCTGGGCGGCAGCCTGGGTCGTCGCGAAGCAACCGGGCGCGGTGTTTTTGTCACGGCGCGCGAAGCGGGTTTGCTTCAGGGGGTGGCCATCAAGGATGCCCGCGTGGTGATACAGGGTTTCGGTAATGTAGGTTCGGTGGCCGCGCAAAGTTTCGCTGCTGCCGGGGCGCGTATCGTGGCGCTCCAGGATGCCAGCGGCAGCGTGGCCAATCCGGCCGGTATCGATGTCGGAGCTGCCATTGCATTGGTCAAGACCGGCGCCCGGCTCGTCGATATGCCGGGCGTGGAAATTATCAGTGCGGATGATTTCTGGCTGGTGCCCAGCGACTTCCTGGTACCGGCAGCGCTCGAGAGCCAGATCGATGCGGCACTCGCGGAACGCCTCGACACCAAAATCATCGTCGAGGGGGCCAACGGCCCGACACTGCCCGAAGCCGACGATGTGCTCGCTGCACGCGGTATAACGGTGGTGCCGGATGTGATTGCCAACGCCGGCGGCGTGACGGTCAGCTATTTCGAGTGGGTGCAGGATTTCTCGAGCTTTTTCTGGTCCGAGCAGGAAATCAATGCCCGGCTGGAAAACATCATGTCAGCCGCGTTCCATGCAGTGGCCGAACTGGCCGCGGAACGCAAGGTCTCGCTGCGCACCGCCGCCTTCATCATCGCCTGCACCCGTGTGCTGGCGGCACGCGACCGGCGCGGCCTGTATCCATAAGCCGGGATTCAAGCAAAACTGGCTAAAAGCTGTTTCGCCGTTTTGCGGCATAGCCCGGCGCATGTATCAAAGCCAGCCATATCCAGCACAACGATCAACTGGCCAACACTGATACTCACCAACCCGACTCGCGTTCCGGTGTCGCCGTGATCTTGTGCACACTCAGGTCGGTACCGTTGAATTCTTCTTCCGCAGTCAGGCGTATGCCAACAACCTTTTTCAGCACCCCGTACACCACCAGGCCGCCGACAAAAGCGATCGTCACACCGAGCAGGGTGCCGCACAACTGCGACATGAAACTGACGCCGCCCCGGCCACCCAGCGCCTTGAGGCCGAATATCCCTGCCGCAATCCCGCCCCAGGCACCGCACAAACCATGCAGCGGCCACACGCCGAGCACATCGTCGATCTTCCAGCGGTTCTGCGTCAGCGTAAACATCGACACAAACAGCACGCCCGCAACGCCGCCGACAAACAATGCGCCGATCGGGTGCATCACATCGGAACCCGCGCAGATCGCCACCAAGCCGGCCAACGGGCCGTTATGCACAAAGCCGGGGTCGTTCTTGCCCATCCACAGCGCGGCCAGCGTACCGCCCACCATCGCCATCAACGAATTCACCGCAACCAGCCCGCTGATGTTACTGATGGTCTGTGCCGACATCACGTTGAAACCGAACCATCCCACCGTTAGTATCCATGCACCCAGGGCAAGGAACGGGATACTGGAAGGAGGATGGGCCGAGACACGCCCTTCCTTGTTGTAGCGACCACGCCGCGCGCCGAGCAGCAGCACTGCCGCCAGCGCTATCCAGCCACCCACGGCATGCACCACCACCGATCCCGCGAAATCATGAAACTCCGCGCCGAATGTGGTTTTCAGCCAGGCCTGGATTCCATAATGATGATTCCATGCAATGCCTTCAAAGAACGGATAAACGAATCCGACCAGCATGAAAGTCGCAGCCATCTGCGGATGGAATTTGGCGCGCTCGGCGATCCCGCCGGAAACGATTGCCGGAATCGCGGCGGCAAAAGTCAGCAGGAAGAAAAATTTGACCAGTTCGTAGCCGCTCTTTTGCGCAAGCTGTTCCGCTCCGGTAAAAAAATTTGTGCCATAGGCAATCATATAACCGATGAAAAAGTATGCCAGCGTTGACATCGCGAAGTCGGTCAATATCTTGACCAGCGCATTGACCTGATTCTTCTTCCGAACCGTCCCGAGTTCAAGGAATGCGAAACCGGCGTGCATTGCCAACACCATGATGGCGCCGAGCAAGATGAACAGCGTGTCGTTACTGACTCTTAGATCTTCCACACTTCTCTCCCTTTGCGCGTACCGCGTGCGGTACGGATTTTTTTATTTAATTAATGACCGTCATTCCCGAAGGAGTTTTGAATCTTGCCAGCTGTTGAAATATTTTTCCAGCCAGAACAAGCCAACGATCGTCTTGCTGTCGTTGATCTTGCCCTGCCGTATCCACTCGATCGCCTCCGGCAACGACAATTCGAATACTTCCAGAAACTCGCCGTCATCCAGTTGGCGGCCCTGATGGGTCAACCCGCGCGCCAGGAAGTATTCCATGCGTTCGTCGGCGTAGCCGATGCACGGCCATGCCGTGGTCAGGTGTATCCATTCTTTCGCCACATAGCCGGTTTCTTCCAGCAACTCGCGCTGGGCACACACCAGGATGTCTTCGCCATGATCGATCTTGCCGGCGGGCAGCTCAATGAATTCGCGATGCAGTGGATAGCGGTATTGCCGCTCCATCACCAGATTGCCGTTGTCCAGTATCGCCAGCACCGCCACCGCGCCGGGATGGGTGATGTATTCGCGGCTGCTGACCGCACCATCCGGCAGGCGCACTTTATCCTTTAGCACCCGGATGAAATCACCGTCATACATCAACTCGGAATCCAGTTGCGTCTCTTTCAGATCCATTGCAATTCTCGTGTTAAAGCGCAGCAATCCTGTTTCATCCACCGATTTTCATGTCCGGCAATCAGCTCTTTTTCACCACCTGCATCGCGGTGGCCACCATTCCGGCGATATCGGCGGCGTTGCCCGGCAGGATCATGGTGTTGCCCTGCTTGGCGATGTTGCCGAAGGCATCGACGAACCGTTCGGCCACCTTGAGATTGACGGCGACCAGCCCCCCTTCGCTCTGGATCGCATTGGCGACAACCTTGATCGATTCGGCGGTGGCGTTGGCCACCAGCAGCAACGCTTCTGCTTCCCCCTGTGCGTTGTTGATGGCGGCCTGCTTGGAGCCTTCCGACTCGCGGATCGAGGCGGTCATCTTGCCTTCGGCGATGTTGATTTCCTCCTGCTTCTTGCCTTCGGACTGCGCGATCAGCGCGCGCTTTTCGCGCTCGGCGGTGATCTGCTTCTGCATTGAGGCGAGCACCTGTTGCGGCGGGGTAATGTCCTTGATCTCGTAACGCAGCACCTTCACACCCCAGGTCGGGCTGGCTTCATCCAGCGCGAATACCACGGTGCGGTTGATCGCCTCTCGGTCTTCCAGCAATTTGTCCAGGTCGCGCTTGCCGCATTCCGAACGCAACGCGGTTTGCGCCAGCATCGTGATCGCGGCGAGGTAGTTTGATGTGCCATAACTGGCGCGCGCCGCATCGGTGATCTGGTAATACAGCACGCCGTCCACCTGCACCTGGGTGTTGTCACGGGTAATACACACCTGGGGTTCGATATCGATCGGAAATTCGGTAAGACGATGGCGATAGGCGACCCGATCCATGAACGGGATAACGACACTCAAACCGGGCTCCAGTGTCCTGTTATATTTACCGAACCGCTCGATTACCCATGCGTTCTGCTGCGGCACGATCTTGATGGTTCGGAATGCCAGCAATGCCGCGAAAACGCCCAATACGATTACAAATATCTCCATGCTTTACCCCTGCTTGATGACTGCTTATTTATGGTTCAAACCTACTCAATGATCAAGCGGCTGCCCAGGATTTCCTTGATCTGCCAACTTTGCCGCGCCATATCTGCCGACGCCGTCCCGGCCAATTCCGCATCCCATTCCGCGCCGCGATAACTGACCCTTGCATGACGCTCGTCCGACCAGCGTACTGCTTGCACGGTCTGTCCGATGTCATAGGCGAGATTGGCCTGTTCCAGTGCCGGCCCCTGGGCCTGCTTCCAGCGATATATCCTGCCACGCTAACCGTACAGAGCAGCGCTGCGATGGCGGCCTGGCCGCCCCACGCCATACCCAGATAAGCCGACAATCCGGCAGCGGCCAGGCCAAACGCCACCGCAATCAGATAGAACGTGCCGCTGTTTATCTCGGCAATCACCAGCACCACTGCCGCCAGCCACCAGATCCAATATACTTCCATTGAACTACCTCGTTATTTCCAGACGGCGCATTTTGTCATGTTTGGCGTTATTGTTCGGGACCCAAAATGAAAACTTGTGCCTGTCGCCTGTCTGAATATCGCGGCTCATGCGGCCGCGGCCCGGCGCAAGTTCAACCGAATCAGACAATGGTCTATCCATTGTGCGGTCAGTTTTTCCTGAACCGAATTCTGCCGCAATCGGGCTTTCAGTCCCGGGAAATCAACGCGATCCAGCGGCTGGTCCTGGTTGAAACAGGAAAACACGTAGCTGGTCTTGCCGGTGTCCGGATCAATATGGGCTTGCAAACACTGCGCGCAAATCTCCTTCATCATGCACTGCATCGGAGAATTGATCGAACCGATCGCGAAATGATGCGGCTTCAGGTAAGGTTGCAGCACCGCATGGCGCGCCGCGGCCACCGCCGCCATCATGCTGTCCGACCCGATTGCGATGATGCGGTCGGTGTCGGCGAACGGGATCTGCTGCGTCCCGAGTCCACCGCTCGCATAGGCAGCCATTGCCTCGACGATGTTGCCGACGAAGCGGTGATCCTGGGGACGTGAAGGCGCAAAACCGGGCTGTTCGTCGCAGCACCAGATCACCACATCGGCGGCATTCTCGATTTCGGCAACCTTGTAACGGTCGATGGTTTTTTTGTATCCGGCGAAATACAGCACTTTCGAACCGGCCGCGCGCAATGCCTGGCCGATCGAAAACAATACCGCATTCCCCAGTCCGCCACCCACCAGCACCACGGTCTCATCCGCGGGGATCTCGGTGGGCGTGCCGGTCGGCCCCATCAGCACCACCGGCTCGCCGGGTTTGAGCATCGCGCACAGATCGGCGGAACCGCCCATTTCCAGCACGATGGTCGAGATCAGCCCGCGCTGCGGATCGACCCAGGCACCGGTCAGTGCCAGCCCTTCCATCGCCAGATGGGTATCGTTGATCTGCAGCGCATGGGCCTCGTAATTCTGCAGCCGGTAAAACTGCCCGGGCTTGAAACTCCGCGCGGCCAGCGGCGCCTTGATGACGACCTCGACGATATTCGGCGTCAGCCTTATGACTTCGTGGATGGTGGCGCGCAACTCCCCATTGATCTGCGCAACAAACTCTGCATCCGATAAATTCGATGCCGGGCGCAAACGATTCAGCACTGCACTGACCGAGGGATAACCCTGCTTTGCGCCGCCCATCGCCTTGACCACGTTGCCAAAGAAGGAAGGATGCAGGTCGCCGAAAAAACTGATGAAACGGCCATCGGATTGTTTTGACAACAGCACCTGCGCGATCTTGGGTTTGGAGATGGCCGGTTCGGGACGCACCGGCGCACCGTCTTCGTCGCAAGCCTGAAAGTAGCGTCCATCGAGTTCGAAATGGGCCGGATCTTCGCGCGCCAGCACGGTGTTCGGCTGGGTGCCGGCGGCAATCAGGATCGTGCGCGCCGCGACTTCGATCTCTGCACCCGAACGCCACTCGCCTGCCTCATTGCGCAATTGTTGCGACATCCGAATCGCACGCACCGCACCGAATATATCGACCTCGATCCGCGTCGGGTTCAGTGCCTCGGCAAAGCTGATCCCTTCCTCGAGGGCCTTTTCCACCTCTTCATGGTTTAGCGTGTAAGAGGGGCTGTCGATCAGGCGCTTGCGGTAGGCGATCGTGACGCCCCCCCAGCTTTGCAGCAACTCGACGATATGCGGATCACGGCCAGCCGCAGCGGCATTGCTGCGCTCGGACTCGATCGCCAGCGCATGGCCGAGAAACTCGTCGGCGACCTGGCACTCCTCTGCAGTCCAGCGCTGGCGGACCGCTTCCTCGCCTCTTTCGGCAACCAGTATCTTGTAGCGATGCATGAATTTTTCCACCTGCACCGGATAATAGGCCAGCGATTCGGTGGCGGTGTCGATCGCGGTGAGGCCGCCGCCGATCACCACGACCGGCAGGCGTATCTGCAGATTGGCAATCGAGTTTTGTTTTGCCGCGCCGGTCAATTGCAGCGCCATCAGGAAATCCGAGGCGGTGCGCACGCCGCGCGCCAGACCATTGGGAATATCCAGCACGGTCGGCCGGCCGGCACCGTTGGCCAGCGCGATGTGGTCGAACCCGGAGGCAAATGCCGAATCCACGGTCAGTGTTCCGCCGAAGCGCACGCCGCCAAACAACGCGAACTGGCTGCGCCGCTCCAGCACCAGGCGGATCAGCTTGAGAAAATTCTTGTCCCAGCGCACCGTGATGCCGTATTCCGCGACACCGCCGAACCCGGCCAGCACACGGTCATCGAGCGACTCGTACAATTCGCCGATGTCACGGACCGGGACGAATGGGACACGCTCACCGTTGGCAGCCACACCGCCGATGTGCGCGGGCAGCGGTTCGATTTTCAAGCCATCGATACCGACCACGGTATGTCCGTCATTGATCAGATGATGGGCGAGCGTAAAACCGGCCGGGCCCATCCCGGCGATCAATACACGACGGCCGGATGGCGCTTTCGGATAGGGCCGCTGCAGGTGCAGCGGGTTCCAGCGCGTCAGCAGACTGTAGATTTCGAAGCCCCAGGGCAGCTCCAGCACGTCCTTCAATGTGCGCGTCTCCGCCTGCGGGATGTCCACCGGCTGCTGCTTCTGGTAGATGCAGGACTTCATGCAATCGTTGCAGATACGATGGCCGGTCGCCGCCACCATGGGATTGTCAACCGCGATGATGGCCAGCGCCCCCAGCGCATGGCCCTCGGTCTTAAGCTTATGGAACTCGGAGATCTTTTCCTCGAGCGGGCAACCGGCCAACTTGACGCCGAAAATATTTTTCTTGAACGCAGCAACGCCGCCACCGGCGGGCGGTTTTTCCCTGAGCCCATGGGAGCAGGAATCCTTGCCCTGTTCGTGGCACCAGATGCAGTAATTGGCCTGATCAAGCGCACCGGTCAGATCGGTTCCGGCATCGGTCAGTGCAAAACCCTCGCGGCGGCGCAGCGCATGTCCGCCACCGAGACGATAGGCATTGATGCCATCCAGGTTGATCGTTTCCAGCGGAACCAGGTGTTCGAAATCAAGCTTGGCGGGGACCTTGAACAGGATACCGCCGTGATGGCGCTCGCGTCCGGCCGGAGTTTGCACCGCCCAGGCTGCGTACCGCGTGGCGAGTTGCAATTCGCCGGCATGGGTGGTTTCATCCTCCAGCCACAAAGCAACTTGGCGGGCATAGGCAAGTTCGCTGAACGGCGTTCCGATACGGGCCGTCAATTCGGATTCGAGTGTCAAACCATCGATGGTTGCGGCTTCTTCAGGCTTCACCTTGGTCATCGCCCGGCGTTGCACGAACAGGCGTTTGCAACTGTACAGCGGCGCCAGCTCATGATGGCTTGCGGCCAATGCCTGTACCTGGGTTTCAATACCGAACAAGATCGCCAGGAAATCTTCCAGATGGGGCGCCAGGGCAATCAACAGTTCCGATTGGACCTTGTTTGACATTTCGCTTGCGTTCAGCCGGGTGGCTTCGAGTTGTGCACGCAATCCCTGATTGCCTTCCCCGAGAAATTCCCGGAAAGCAGCATCGATACGAATCAGTCCTTCACGTTCATAAAGATCGTTGAATGAGAATCCATAGGCGAGGTTCAGGTTCTGATGGTGCACGGGGTAAGGTTGGATAGTTTGCATGATTAAAAGTTTTTGGCTTTGCGCGTAGTTGGTTGCCTAATTCTAGACCATTAGGCCATGGGAAATGGTTAGTGTGTGAAATTACCCGGGCCGGGCGTTTCCGCTGGCATGTCGGTCATTTTAACAAGGTGGCAATCCCTGTCGTACCGTTCAGAGCGTCTCCTGTTTCTACCCAGACTTGTAGAGCCCGGATGTATTTCCGCCCTCTTTCTTGGAGTTATACATCGCCTGATCGGCACTCTGTATCAATTCGTCGGCATTCTTGCCATCTTCAGGGTAGATGCTGACCCCGATGCTGCAATGGACGATCAATTCACGTCCATCGATCCGCATCGCAACCTGGAAAAAATCATGCAGCTTCCGCACCACGGTCATGGCCTGCCGGGGATCGTTGATCGAGTCAAGTAAAATGACAAATTCATCGCCACCCAGGCGGGCCACCGTATCCGCTTCACGCACGGCAGATTTTAGCAGGTTTGCAATGTTAACCAATACACTGTCTCCGGCCGCGTGACCCAGCGTGTCATTGATCTCCTTGAAACGATCCAGATCAACAAACAGCACGGCAAGATGCTTGCCGCTACGCCGCGAACCGACAATGGCATGTTCCAGACGATCGAAGAACATCCTGCGGTTGGGCAAGCCGGTCAGCGTGTCGTGCCGGACCTGATGATCAAGCGCCTTGCGATGCTCGTCCAGCTCGGACAGATGCGCCACGATTTGGGTCTGCATATCGTGAAAGCTGCGCGACAGAAGTCCGAGTTCATCTTTGCGGGTAAGCGGCAATGTGCTGATAGCGTGATCTTTCGAAAAGTTTTTTATCGCGTTGACTACCACATTCAGCGGACCGGTAACGATGCGGGATACCAGCGCGGAAAGGATCAACGCAAGCGCGCTGAATGCCAGGATGATCTGCAGGGTGTCCCAGCCCAGTCTTGATGTTTCCTGCGTGATGCTTGCGATCGGTTCGGACAACCCGAGAATCACGAAACGTTTGTCTATCGTGTCGCCAAACGGCAGGCGTACAAAGGCCGCGACATGCCCGTCCTGTTTCTGCGCTTCATCGTAGACATGCGTCACGACATTCATCTTGTTGCCATGAATCAGCGACAACACTGGCTTGAAAGTATCCTGAATCAGGATGCGCTTGCCGCGATCAAAGCCGAAGGTCTTGCTCGGGTCGGGGTGTATCAGGAAATCACCCGACTGGTTGCTGAGGTACAGATTATATGAACTCGGCAAATTGCTTTTTAACAGCCTGGCCAACCCGTTCAGATCAACATTGATTGCAATCAAACCGAGCCTTTTGCCATTTTGTGCAAAAACCGGCGTCGAAACCGTCACGGTCGGTTTATCCCTTCCCGAATGCGCACCCTTTTCATGGTTAATGGTGATATCGGACAAATAGATATCTCCCTTGGCCAGTCGATAAGTGCCGACAACATATGGGTAGCCTCCCCGCTGCTTTAAATCGCCGCCCCGCACTCTTGTCAGTCTCTTGCCGTTACGATCGACACGGACCAGTTCCTGACCGCGCCGGTTAATGCCTATCAAGCGGATCTGAAAATATTCCGGATGCGCGGACAGCATTGCAGCGAAGGTATCGGCCAGTATCTGTTTGTCCTGTTCGCCAGTCTTCCTGTCAGGAGAAAGAAAGACATTGCGGGACAGGGGGAGGGCGGCCAGCAATTGCGCGTCTTCGGCGATCACATCGATGGTGATCTTCATGTTCCGTCCCACTACCTGGGTCGCTGTCAGCAGGTCGCGCTCTGCCGCCCGGGTCAGCATATTCCGGCTGGAAATGTAGAAGTAATAGCCGGTCAGGATAGTTGCCAGGATACCGAATGCGGCAAGCAAAATCCCGAGCTTAAAACCGATAGTTGGTTTCATATGATCAGCGAGTCTCATGGTCCTGGAAAAATTACCGGGAGTTGAGTGCGGGGGAAATAGGCCAAGTCTGGCGATCCCCATTGGACATGGCCGGGCATGTCAATGAAGCTGCACTTGTCCGAATCGCCTGCTCGATTTCTGACTTCAATGGTGTTGCCACGCGTGGCCTCCGGTATGATTCGTTGTTACACAAGGGGTTCAGAGAACCGTTATTGCGACTTTCTGAGCGGCGAAGAATTTTCTGGTAACAGGCAAGCGCTCGGCCGCTCAGCAACACCAACTCAAGCAGAACTTGCACGGCATAGGCGGCGGGCCCAGGTGCAAACCAAACTTTATGGACGACCTACATTAGCAGACAAGCCGGGTAATTTGCATGACCGGAAATAGCCCGCGCTGATTATACATCCCGTTGCAAATAGCCTACAGCATCTAAAATCCGTATAGGCCAACCCTGCCGGGAACAGCACCCACCTGTACAATATTGCGCTTTCGGCCCTTCGCCATCACGCCTCGTTCTGCGCTGTGCCGATTCGGGGTAGAATTGACCATCGCCTCCTCGCAACACCTCCTGATGGGGATACTTCGTATGAATCGCAATACCTGGTTGGTAGCCGCCATCAATGTGGTATTTCTGTTTGGTTGCGCATCACAACATAAAGCCGCAACAATCAAACTGAAGCGTGAGCACACACCGTCCGCTACAAAGCCGGTTGGGCGACCGGTGATGTCTGCGGATGGATTGATCAAAGGTGAAATCGTTGGCACGCCGGCCCCAGACAGTAAATTCTCCCGGCTGCAGATCGGCATGACACTGAAACAGGTGGAACTGCTGATCGGTCCGCCAAACCGCGCTGATAGCCGGATTACGGGCAAACAGTACCAGCCATTCTATTTTGGCGGAGATACCCGGCGCACCGAGGCATATTACAACGGCGAGGGACATTTGACCTTTTCCAATATTCAACCGGACAACAGCCCTGATACACTGATTCGCATCTCGGTCAGTCCCGATATGACCGGGAAACACTGATTCGATGATCAATCAGCATCCAGTGTTTCCTGTTCCGGGTTGACAGACGGCACAAAAAAAAACTACATTTCCTCACTCTGGATTTCATCCATTTCACCGTCAACAATAATTCGCAATTCGGGAGTCCACATGTCCAACATCGAATCTGTACTGAATGAGAAACGCGTTTTCGAGCCTTCAGCCGAATTCGTTAGCCAAGCAAATGTGTCGGGCATGCAGGCATATCGAGCGCTTTGTGCATCTGCCGAACAGGATTACCCGGGATTCTGGGCCAATCTGGCACGCGAAACTTTGCAATGGAAAAAACCCTTCACCAAGTCACTCGATGAAAGCAATGCGCCGTTTTTCAAATGGTTCGAAGACGGCGAGTTGAATGTTTCCTATAACTGCCTCGACAAACATCTCGCTGACAAGCCGGAAAAGATCGCGATCATTTTCGAGGCTGACGATGGCAAAGTCAGCAAGGTCAGTTATCGCGAATTGCATGGGCGTGTCTGTCAATTTGCCAACGGCCTGAAGTCGCGCGGCATCAAGAAAGGCGACCGCGTCATCATTTATATGCCGATGAGTATCGAAGCGGTGGTTGCAATGCAGGCCTGCGCACGTATCGGCGCGATCCATTCGGTGGTGTTCGGCGGGTTTTCTGCAAAGAGCCTGCATGAGCGTATTACCGATGCGCAAGCTTGCGCGGTCATCACCGCCGATGCGCAAATGCGCGGTGGCAAACAGATACCATTGAAACCCATCGTGGACGAAGCGCTTTCCACCGGCGGATGCGAATCCGTACACAGCGTCATCGTTTATCGCCGTGCGGGAAACCATGTCGATTGGAACGATCGACTGGACGTCTGGTATCACGACCTGTTCAACTCCCAGTCCACCCACTGCGAACCCGAGTGGGTGGGCGCTGAGCATCCGCTATTCATCCTCTACACCTCGGGATCTACCGGAAGACCCAAGGGCGTGCAGCATTCCAGCGCCGGTTACCTGCTCGGCGCAATGTTGTCCATGAAATGGGTTTTTGACTACAAGGACAGTGACATATTCTGGTGCACCGCCGACGTGGGCTGGGTCACAGGCCACACTTATGTGACTTACGGTCCGCTGGCGGTGGGCGCAACACAGGTGGTATTCGAGGGTATCCCGACCTACCCGGATGCCGGACGATTCTGGAAGATGGTACAGGATCACAAGGTCACCACTTTCTACACCGCCCCGACTGCCATTCGTTCACTGATCAAGCTTGGCGGCGATTTGCCAAAACAATATGACCTGTCCAGCCTGCGCCTGCTCGGCACGGTTGGCGAACCGATCAATCCGGAAGCGTGGATGTGGTACTACAACACTGTCGGTCAGGCGCGTTGCCCGATCGTGGACACCTGGTGGCAGACTGAAACCGGCTGTCACATGATTGCACCGTTGCCCGGTGCAATGCCGATCAAGCCGGGTTCCTGCACCCTGCCCCTGCCAGGTATCATGGCCACCATCGTCAACGAAGCCGGTGATGAAGTACATGACCAGCATGGCGGTTTCCTCGTCATCACGCGTCCATTCCCCTCGCAAATCCGCACCATCTGGGGCGATCCTGAACGCTACAAGAAATCCTACTTCCCCGAAGAAATGCGCGGCTACTATCTGGCCGGTGATTCTGCACACTGCGATGACGACGGATATTTCTGGATCATGGGACGCATCGACGATGTGCTCAAGG
>Ga0307375_10001524_pt1 | contig 25186 bp, 21 predicted proteins | sample TR1MG_FD_202531 | JGI IMG/M metagenome (GOLD analysis project Ga0307375, IMG submission 202531) | Soil microbial communities from Risofladan, Vaasa, Finland - TR-1 | ecosystem: Environmental > Terrestrial > Soil > Coastal area > Acid sulfate soil | place: Finland: Risofladan, Vaasa | collected...
CATAATTAATAAAAAATAATGGAATGGAGTAGACAAATGGTCCATAAACAAGTAAATATTGTAACCATAAACGGTCTCCTTTTAATTTTAACGTTAATTTATAGCGTTCTTTGTTAAAAACACCCCCACGTTTATATCTATAAAGAAATGTAAAACACCAGATTGTTACCCAATAAATAATCAGGAGGGGGAGCCAGACAAGATTAGAAGCAAGTGTCACGGGATAAAATAAATATGTCATTAAGGTAACTATAAGAGGCACCGTAAATGGAATGATAAAGAAGAAGATCTTTGAGAATTTATCTGTACTTTCCTTCATGTTCGTCGGTTCATCGACCGGATTTTTATGCGAATTATCCATCTCAATCACCTAAATACGCACGTACTCCATAAATAAAAATCATCCCCTTCTGCCCCACATCGCGTCCTTGATCATGCAGATCGGCAAATGAACAGGAAACCTTCCAACCAGCGCTAGAAAAGAACGATGGAACATCTTTTATATCAAGCCCCCATTTAAAATGTGTGGAAAAAGGACCCGCCATAATCCCATTTAATGAAGAAGAATCAGAGAGCCATCTTGAGTATTGTAAGATATCCACGAAAATTTGACTGGATTTTGCACTAATCTCTGCTGCTTTAGCAAGTAGAGAAGCAACCACTTCTCGATCCATATAATAGACAAGGCCTTCTAATACCCAGAAAGTGGGAATATTACTAGAAAATCCGCTTTTTTTAAGTTGAGGCATCCAATCGGGATTGGAGAGGTCTGCAGATAAACGAATAAGACCACATAACGGTTCTTCACTGTGCAAAAGCTCCTCTTTATAGCGGATTATACTTGGGAAATCAACCTCGAAGATTGTATGGGTATTAATTTGAAGGGGGGTGAATCGATAAGCCCGCGAATCTAAACCGGACCCTAAAAGAACTATTTGCGATCTCGGATGCTTATTGCACCAAGGCGTTAATAAATTCTCTTCTATGTAATATGAACGCACAATTGGATAATCCATTTCGGAATAACGAATATGTTCTTTGAGATATGAAGTCATATCACCCGCGAGGCGCTCTGCATAAGGATCAACGATGAGTGGGGAATCCCGTTTATATTCTAGAGCACGATAATATGCCATGAGGCGGGCAGTGAAAGGAACAGCGATTTTCTCATTATTGAAATCCTGTTGTTTCTTTGATGGGAGTTGGGTCTCTTTAATTTTGATTGCTTTTTGTTCTTGATATACTTTATTAGCGCTTAATAATATTAAGGCTCTAGCCATCTCAATATATGCAAAGCCTATAATTCCATCTTGCGCAAGTTGAGCAATTATTATTCTTTTTTGATCTTTCGCGCCGACAATATGCCCCTCCCCGCTCATTGAGGTTGCAACTAATCGCTCGCTCGTGCAGAGGCGAATTGTATAGATTATATCATTAATTATTATGGATTCAGCATTCTTAGATAACCAGTTAGAAATGACGCTCGCAACATCTTTTTTAATATCCCAACTAGCCGTTGAATAAACAATATCAGCGTTTCCCTCAATCACTACAACTGCGTTAATAAAAGGTAGAGCTTGCATCAGATTAATTACGGTCGTTTCGTATTTTGCTTGCATTTTACGATATTACCTATTATAGAGAATTTATTTTCTTTAGAGTTAAAATTTCATTCTACTAAAGATATTTAAATAGTGGACCAGGCGGGATTTGAACCCGCGGCCTCAAGAATGCGAATCTTGCGATCTTCCAGCTGATCTACTGGCCCACTGATTTGTACTATAATTCCCAATGGATTATAATCTTTTCTTCGGGCATTTCGAAACTATTATGAAAAAAGCGAGCAGGCGGATCATGAGAAATAATGAGTTCGTCTATTTTAAGGGTACCTGAAATATCCTTTTCAATTTGATCAAACACTTTTCGATCACCTGCAATCTGAATAATTGCTTTTTTAATGGGAGTATTTAAAGGGATGCCTTTATTGGATTTTTCTTTTCGGAATTCACCTATGATTTTAATTGATAATGCCCCAATTTGGTCGAGTTGTTCGCGCACCTTATAGCGGGGGGTTGGCCAAGAATTAAGATGAATGCTCGGGATCTGGAGATCTTTCTTATAAATAGACTGATAAATTTCTTCAACGATAAAAGGGGCGATTGGAGCAAATATTTTGAGGGAATCCAAAATCACATTATAGATGCTATATTGCCCCGCTATTATTTGAGCAGGGTCAATTTTTTCTGCATATAGCCGATATTTTACTGCTTCTAAATAATTATCACAGAAATCATGCCAAAAAAATTGTCTAAAGGCTGAGAGGCCTGTATGGAAATTGTAAGTGGTAAAGGACTCAGTAGCAATTTTGATAACGTTATTTAATTTACTTAAAATCCACTCATCGATAGGCGTCAATTCTATTTTTGCTTCAGTGATTTTCTTTATGTCAAAATTGTTTAAATGAGCGGATGTAAATCTACAGGCATTCCAGAGTTTAGTTAAAAATTTGAGATTGTATTCGATTTCTTTATCATTGTAGGGATAATCATCACCCAAAGTACCTAATCCACCCCATTGTCTGAGGGCATCAGCACCAAATTTTTCAAGAGGCTTTTCGGGTTCAACAACATTCCCGTAACTTTTACTCATTTTCCTGCCATCTGTGCCTGCAACCATCCCATTTATCATAAGGTCACGGAAGCAAGGGAGATTTGTTAATTTCAGACATCGAAAAATTGTATAGAACGCCCACGTGCGAATGATTTCATAGCCTTGAGGTCTCATAGAACTAGGATAGGTTTTTTTGAAGAAATTCTCATCCTCGGACCATTTTGAAATAATGAGTGGAGTAATACTGGAGTCGATCCAACAATCACAGACATCGACAGTTCCTATAATTTTGCCTCCGCATTTTGGACATTTGGAAAGTGGGGGCGGATCCACTCGTGGATCAATTGGGATATCCGCATCCTTTGCTGGAATGACATTACTACATTTTTCACATGTATAAAATGGAATCGGCGTTCCAAAAACGCGCTGCCGACTTATAACCCAGTCCCACTCAAGGGATTCTACCCAATCTTCCAGTCGTTTAATCATGGTAGGGGGAAACCAATTCATCTTATAAGCCGCGTCCAGAATTTCTTCCTTAAAGGGGCGAATGGAAATAAACCACTGTTTTATAGGTAAATATTCAATAGGGGTTAAACAAGAACTTCTTTCAGTATGGACAATAACTCTATGCGTGATATCTTCTTCTTTTTCTAATAAATTCATTTCTTTTAAGTCATTCACAATTGTTTCCCGGGCTTCATCAATAGGCATCCCCCTAAATTTCCCAGCGGCTTCTGTCATTCTTCCCTGCTCATCAATGGAAATGATAATGGGGAGTTTATAATTCTTTTGCCATGCAATATCGGTCTCATCACCAAAGGTGCAAACATAAACAATCCCGGTTCCGACGGTCATATCAACTGCCGCATCCTGAATTATAGGAACTTCACGGTTAAAAATCGGGAGTTTCACTTTCTTTTGGGATAGATGATAGTATCTATTATCATCTGGATGGATTAAAACTGCCATACAAGAAGGCATCAGTTCAGGGCGCGTTGTAGCGATTGTGGCATAGCCTGAATTATCAGTTAAAGGCAATTTAATATACCAGAATTTCCCCTTCGTATCTATATATCCGACTTCCTGTTTAGCAAGAGCAGTCCGACATTGCGTACACCAGTGGATGGGATGATCCCCTAGAAACAACCAGCCTCTTTCATAAAAAAATAAGAGCGTTTTTTGAACCATTCTCAAATAGCGCTCGTCCATAGTCCTATAGGTAAACTGCCAATCTGTAGAATAGCCGATCTTATCAAATTGGGATGTCATCTTTTTTATTGCTTCATTGGTCCATTTAATACATCTTTTCAGGAATTCTTCGCGATCATCCTTGGATACTTTGAATTCTTTTTCTACTTTTAACTCTGTAGGTAATCCATGGCAATCATAGCCTTGAGGAAAATAGACATTATAGCCGCTCATTCGTTTAAAGCGCGCTACTAAATCAATCCATGTATGATTCAGAATATGTCCCATATGCAGCGTACCAGAAGTGAAAGGAGGGGGCGTATCGATGGAATAAATTTCTTTATCCTTCGCATTGATGTCAAATTTGTAAATATTTTTCTCCTTCCAATACTGGATCCACTTCTGTTCAATTTCCTTGAAATTATACCGTTTTGGAAGCATAAACTGAGCCATTTTCGCGCCTTCGAGGTCTCTGAATTAAATAAATCACAATTCAAAAAAGTATTGTTTTAATCATTTTCTTCTGAAATAAAAAATTTTCTTATGTAAATAAGTTAATATTTGCATGTTTTAAAATTACTCCATTATTCTCATACAATTCACGGAGTGATAATTTATAATTAGAAGAAATTTCAGTACATAAAAAACAGATTATTCTAGAATGCGTCATAGATTTTTGTATCTTTCATTCAGAAGGAGGAAGGGTGTAAAATGGTAAATGTCCTCGCTGCCAATCTCTTATAACCACTTTAGCAGCTTCATATGTATTCGGTTCTCCACCAGCCATAAGTAGACCACGGCGTTTAGCGAGGTTTTCGAGTAGTTCATCAAGATTTGTAAATTGAATTTTGTAAATATAGGATACTTTGGACATTCCTATGCGTGAAATAATCTCCTTTACAACTGCTTCGACGTTCTGAATTTTTTCAGGTGTAATAAGGTCTTTTAAAGCTAACTCTAGCTCATCGCCTTCGAAAGGAATGATCCCAGGCGAATCAATAAGGCGGATATCATCTGATAAGTTAACATATTGTTTCCCTCGTGTAAATCCAGCATGAGGGGAGGTTCCAACAATTTTTGTGCCTTTTAACCCGTTTATTATCGTGCTTTTTCCAACATTAGTGAAGCCCACCACCGCTACATACGCAGGGAGACTTGGAGCGAATTGAAGAATTTTTTTCCGTAGTAGCCGGAGAGTGCGTTCAAATCCACGAGTTGCGCTTATAATAAGCGTGGGAAATTCATTATCTAGGATTTTTTGCCATTTCAGGGTAATATCTTTGGGTATGAGATCAATTTTATTCAAAAGGAGTAATAATTTCTTATCTGGCTGATTCAGAATCATTTTTTCAATCTGGGGACTTCGGGTGCCCAAGGGATCTCGAGCATCTAATACCACAAGAATTAAATTCGCATCCGAAATAACATTATTAATGACTTCCCATAAATGGCTCATATTTCTCACAAACTCTTTAGCTTTTCTCAGATACATTCACTGCTTTAAATTTCTTTTCAATAATATTATTCTGTATATTGTCAGCATACCAAGAAAATCCAATTAATGGTATCAGCTGCTCCAATAATTGACTAATTCGTGTCATTTCATAACCTTTAAAATTAAAAAAACAAGAATCAATAAGGAATGGTTTATGAATCAGCGTTTTTCTCAATATTTGCGGCTGGTATAACAAAACAGTATCTATTTCTTTTTCATCATCAGTCGGGATATCCGCGATCCCTGGATCTTTTTCAAGAAAATACAATCTTACCCGATGCAGATTCCCTTTTTTCTGCCGGAATCCTAATCTTGGTTTATATTCCACCACAATTTCATTGATTTCTGAAAATGGAATGGTATTACTCGTATAAAATAGGGCAAAAATACGTTCATGATAGGAAATAAGAGAAGTGGTTTTATCGAAATTCAGGGTTTTAAAATGCGTAAGCAAATAAATTCCGGTGATAATAAATGAAGAAAAAAGAAAAATCGTGGAATATAAGGCAATATATCCAACAATATTTAAACCTAATAAGATAATCTGCCCATAAGCAGTCATATTGTTCCTAATTGAAAAGAAATAGTAAATACTTGCAATTTGTATAAAAAGATAACCCAAAAAACTAGCGATGCTTATTTTCAAGAGAATTGTGGCTAAAGGTGAGCCGATCACCAATATTATTTGATGACCATTGAAAATATAAATAAGAAGCGGGATTAATAATCCGAGAATTACAAAAATGAATCCCAAATATCGCTGTTTTGATGGAAGGGTGAGAGTAATGTTTTTTTCAGTAACTTGTTTAATTTTCATTGTTATAATTTCCATATTATTTAAGAGCATAAATCTAAATAAACTTAGTAAATTGATCTATAGCAATCCATAAACTTTAAATTTTGTCTCTTCTGAAAATAGTTGAAGGTTTTAAAAGATGGTGGAAACGCTACCACGGTGAGATTAGACCTTTTTTTTAAGAAAAAGAATAAGATTTTATAAGTTATTCTGATGCTTATTTAAAAAATAAACAGATTAGAACAGGACGGTTTATTATGGTCAAAGTAAAGAATGTAGAAGAAATTCAAAAAATGATTAAATCGCACCCGTTAGAATTACGGCGAATCTTCTCAATTACGGCGCATATTGACCATGGAAAAAGCACTGCGTGTGATTATTTGATGGGACGGGCAGGGCTTTTAAGCCATGATTATGAAGGCGAGCGCCGTTTAACTGATTATGATGATGAGGAGCAGGAACGGGGCATTACAATTTTCACAAGTGTCGCTTTGCTGAATTATGAATTCGAAGGGAAGTCTTATTTGCTGGAGATCAACGATACTCCAGGTCATATCTCCTTCACTGGAGAAGTATCCAGAGCTCTACGCGGGAGTGATGGAGCGGTTATTCTGGTTGATGCTTTAGAAGGATGTATGACACAAACGATTACAAATATTGGTCTCAGCGTGGGAGAAGAATGGTGTCGACCTATTCTATTCATAAATAAAGTCGACCGGTTAATAATGGAGTTAAAATTACCACCTGATAAAATTATTCAGCAATTTCAGCAAATTATCCAGGAGGTTAATGTACAGATAAAGCAGGCTGCTCCAGAGCCCTTTAAAGAGAAATGGATTCTCAACCCCGATCTCGGACATGTCGTTTTTGGGTCCGCAAAAGATGGGTGGGCTTTCACTATTCCCCAATTAAAACAAAAGGATATGAATGCAAAGTTAGTCTTGGAAAAATATGCGGAAGCTATTAGAGAAAATACGAAAGAGCCGATCAAATGGTTAAAAAAGAATTTACCATTAGACGAAGCTTTACTTGAGGTAATCATTAAGCATCTTCCAAGCCCGCTGGAGGCTCAAAAATACCGAATGCTGAAACTATGGAGTGGCGATATCAAGCAGGGGTTAGATATTAAAGATCCCGCAACCATTAAGGATGATCCAGAGAAATACATGGCATACTCCCTGATTAATGTAGATAAAAACGGACCACTCTTAGGGATGATTACGAAAATTTTTATTCATCCAAAATCGAAAAGACCGACGATTATTGGACGGATTTGGAGTGGAACCTTGAAGCAAGGGGATGAAATTTACTTATTAAATGCAAAACGAACGGCACGTGTGCGACGATTAGGTGTTATGGAAATAGATAGCCTGTTACCAGTAGATGAAGTTCCCGCAGGGAATTTATTTGCAATGGAATTACCGGATATACAACCAGCTGGAGAAACTTTTGTGGCCCTTGAGATGAAGGATGAGATTCCAGGATTTGAAAAAATTCTTTATGTCTCAGATCCCGTCGTGAGCCGCAGTATAAAACCCGAAGATCCCAAGGATCTAGGGAAACTCGGCGATGTAGTCAGAAAATGGGTACTTGCCGACCCTACCGCGACTTTTCGGAAGAATGAGGAATCAGGCGAATACATTCTGAGCGGTATCGATCCCCTTCAACTTGAAATTCTCATCGAACGAATCCAAGATGAGATTCCGATTAAGGTGGGGACTCCAATTACAGTCTACCATGAAACCACTTTAAATAAAGGCATAGAAATCAATACGAAATGCTCAGAAGGCCACAATAAACTGAAAATGTATATGGAACCATTGAATGAAGAGACCATCAAACTAATTAGGGATGGAAAAGTCAAAGAGATGCAAGAGGAGAAGGATCGGGCTGCCTTTTTACGAGATGCAGGCTGGGATAAAAAAGAAGCAAGACGAATTTGGGCTATTGAAGGTACGAATATCCTAGTAAATGGGACACTTGGAGTTCAGAGATTAGATCGGATTAAAGGATATATCATCGGAACTTTTAGAGACTTTGTCTTTTCGTCAGCCCTTGCAAAAGAGCCAGCTATGGGGATCAAAGTTGTGATTACAGATGCAACAATTCATGAAGATCCTTCCCATACGCGTTCTGCTCAAATATTTGTTATGACCTTTTCAGGCTTGAATATTACCTTCTTAACTGCAAATCCTGCATTATTCGAGCCTATTTTACGCATTGATCTAAAAACGCCCGCTGAATTTATGGGAACCATTATGACTATCATCACCCAACATCGTGGTAAAGTGGTAAACACCGAGCAAACAGGAGACCATGTCGAAATTGAAGGCGAAATCCCAGCTTCTGAAGCCGTACGATCTGAAACAGGCGGAACTGGGGGCATTGCTGACGAGATTCGATCTTCGACCCAAGGGCGAGCTATCTTCGGTTATCAGTTTAAGAATTTTCAGATGTTGCCTAAAAACCTCCAAGAAGAGAAAATTCTGGAGATCCGGGCGCGGAAAAAACAAGCAGGCGAAGAACTTTCACCCGAAATCCCGAGTCCCAACACTTTCAAGAACCGCATGTATCCCGATCCCGGCTACTGGCGCAATCCCATTTATGAATTCATCAGCCAATACAAGGATAAAATCGTCGTTCCCAAAATCCTCGAGGAAGTTTCCCCTGGGAAGTAATCAACTCCCTATTTTTCTCTTTTTTACAAAATTTTACTTCTCTAATTTTAAATTCTTATTTTTAAAGGTTCAACTATTTCGTGAGAATAAAAATATGATCGGAATTATTACCGTAAGTTAATTTTTTAAAATCAATTATTAACTGCATTCAACATTTATTTACTTTATAAACGCTATCTCCTATTTTAAGATTTCCTTCTGAATAAATCGTCTTTATTCCAACCTGATCATTCAATTTTGCTTCTTCAACATCCATTTTATTTATTTGAAGTGAAGCAATATCTTCTTCTAAAAATCCTGAATCAATTATATATCCTAAATGGTCTCCAATTTTAATAACAATATTTTCAGTTATTTTGACTCCATATACGTTGACTTGATTCCAAATTTTTTCGATTTTACCAATTAATATATAATTTTTCGGTAATAGAGATATTTTACCGGTTTCATAGAATAGATTTTGGATATTTTTAAGCTTCCAATTATGATCTATGAAGCCTTTTATTAATTTAAATAAATCCCATGTCGTTAAAAGTAGTATATTCTGATGAATTGCATCCTGAATCTGCTGGTCTGTAAAAGCTTCACCTCTAATCAGGGCGGGTATATGCCTCTTATGATTAATAATAGTAATCCCCTTTACATCAGTCAGTTGCCATTCTTTCATTCTCCTTGGTATATATTTTACTACTTGAAGGCAGTCTTCATCGGTGGGATTACCAGTTATTCCTTTAATTTCTATTAAAAGAGTTGGACTTAAATCATGAATTTGGATATCTTCTTGTCTTATTATGGATGGATTGGTTCCTTCAGCTATTTTATCAATATCTCGGACATCTCCAAATCCAAGAACTTGAAAACCGGTCTTAACATATTCAACTAATTTAGCATTTGTTTCTGTGATTAATCCATAAAGAAATCTGAATTTTTCTCGCTGCTTGTTAATTTTATCTTTTATAATATTTATTCTTTTATCATAATCGATTTTTAATTTAATTAATTCATCTTCTAAGGTCTGAATCGTTTTTAAGTTATAGTCTCCGCGCTTAATCCATTTATCCCCCTCATGAAAAGGAAAAAGAGAAGGACTCATTTCAGGTAATGCTTGAGTTACTAATAAATAAATTAAGTCATTCTTTTTTTCAATTGTGAGTTGTGGCAAAATCACAATGAAACCTTCCGCTTTTTTTAGTTTTAAAATACCCCCTATAATAAAATTATATTTATTTAATAAGAGGGGAATAAATTCAGCTTCTTCCTCATAATAGGGTTTAATATTAAAAATCACACCATAAATGAAATCATTCATGAATTTTTTTAATATATACTTAAATGATGGATTTAAATCTAATACTTTCACTTCTTTACCGTTAGCTACTTTTATATCAAGCATATCACTACAATTCAAGAAACATAAATCATTTATTTCCAAATCCTCGGAATCAGTTAATTCAAAACCATAAAAGTTCTCAACATCCCTTCCCTTTTTAATTTTTTGTATAGTAGGTGGATATATAAAAAGTACGAAAATGCCTCCATAGTTTAAAATTCGATTAAAACTATCGCGGACTATACGCATAGCAAGAGGACGTGGATTAATATAACCAAAATTGCATTTTGCCCACATACCAATTTCTCCTGAAGGTGAAAATCTTTCTCCCTTGGGAGATTTGCATATTTCTTGTTCTTTTAAATCAATAAATATAATTTCTTGTTCTTCAAAATTTGGCAATTCAATATCAATATAAATTGGAAAATAATTAGAACTTTTTTCCACTTGATAACGGCTACCGAATGTCCCCTTAACTACATTAAACCCTGATTCTTGGAGTCTATCAAAGACAGAAGGAGGCAAATCTATTAAAAGAATTTTAGGTTTTGAGAAAAACTTTTTATTTTGAATCTTATTACTTGTAACTTCCTTTTTTTCTTGTATTTTTTGTTTTTGTGGCATTAATTCGAATCCCTCTTAAATTAACTAATTAATTAAGTAATTAATCAGTTAAGGATAATTATTATCCGATAAAACCAACCCATCTTCGTAAATCTCCTTTTTGCTTCTTCCTATGTGAAATTTGGAACTCTTTAGAATTTTGTAAATGAGAGATGAATATATTTAAAGAATTTATTATTTCATCTTCTTTATTTTTATCCAGAAAATCAAATGTTACACATGATTTAGGCTTACTCTCATAAAATAATGTGTTATAGTTCGGATCTTCTTCTTTTCCAATCCCAAGTCCGAGGCTATCCCATTGATTTTTTTCAAATTCTTCTCGTAATTTTTCCCATTTTTCTGTTTTCTTTATATTTCCTTTTTTGGCCGTGTGATGTGATTTTACCCCACCTTCGGTGTTTTGAAAGGTAAATACATATCCTAGATTATTTTCTTCTATATAATATGCCAACTTTTTTTTGTCTTCCTCTTTAAACTTTAATAATTCATATAATTTATCATCTTGAGCTTTATTTTGAGTATTATCTTGTAACCTTTTTTGTGGGGAACTTAGACTGCCTCCTGTTAATTTTTTGATAAATAATTTATCAAAAATTTTTTGAGCATTTTGTTCCGTAGCAAAAACATCATGAATAAATAATACACATATCATCTTCTGAGAAGTGAAGAATATAAGAGAAGCAAAACTCTTATCATATAATTTTTCGGGTATTACACTTTTTTCCGAGGAATAATTAAAATGCTGAAACTGCTTAGGAATTATTGAGTTATAGAAGCTTATCGTCGTGGCGATATTAGTTGTATTACGTGATAAGATAAATTTTGCTTCGATCGCGTGATATTCTGGCCAATGTGTAAAATCGAATAGTGAATTTACCGGTCCGGTATTTCTATCTAATAATCTTTTTTGTTTTATTTTTTCATACGATACTTTTTCGAATTGATTTAATTGATTCAATAAAAAATTTTCATCATCTAATTTTTTATAACGAATTTTAAAAAAATAGGCATACCTGGTATTCCTTGTCATATAATTTCATCACTATATATTATAATTGGCTTTTAATTGTCTTAAGTTTAATTAAAATCTCATCTATAATTCCTTTCTTATCTCTATACCCTGTAAGTTGAACAAATAATGCAAATTTAGGGCGGAAATGTTTCCCTCGCCCATCATATTCGCTTCTTTCGATTAATTTTTGACTTTCAAGTATAGTTAAATGTTTATTTATAGTAGATATATCTCTTCCTATTCCCTCTTTAATGTCGGTTGATTTGATATAATTTTGATATTGTATATAATAGTTACAAATTTCCTTGGCCGTTTTTTTAATAGCATTCGGAAGTTCTCCTCCAGAAAGTTTGTATCCCAGATTTTCTAAACAAAGGTTGATAAATTCTTCTTTAATACTGCTTACCCCCCTCCTAAATTTTTCTACAAAAATATATTGACAAATTTCAAGGATAGCACGGGGTATTCCTTTTGAGTATTCTAGAATCAAAGAGAGCATATCATTATTTATCAAATCGGATAGATTCTTTGTAGAATTTACAAATTTTAATCTTAATTCTAAAAAAAGAATTAACTGATCCAGATCTTCGATTGGTTTCAAAAAGAGTAGTTTATCAAAAATTGATCTATACTTTTCTTCATAAATTATTGGTTCTAAGGATATTGGATTCCAGAATGAAATGATCAAATGATTCGTTTTTCTAAGTCGTTGTATATAAAAGATTGCTTCTTCAAAAACTGTACAATCATCTAAGACTAGTACATTATTATCCATGAAATTACTAATATTTTCCTCATCAATCTCCCGGCATGTTACAAATTTTACTGCCTCAAACTCTCTATTAGTCTGTTTTAAATCAGAAATTACTAAACTTAATAAGTCGAAAAAAATTGTTTTTCCCATCCCCTGATTTCCGACAATTGCAATATTACCTATCGTTCCTTTAATAGCATATCCAATATCTTTTGCTATTTCCTCTTGAATCTCCTCTTGATTGTGATAGAAATTTTTTATTTTACTTTCATCTTGAATATCAAATGGATCTCTTATAAAATAATCTAAATACCATAATTTCTCTGGTATTTTCTCTGTTTTCTGTGCTTCTAAAATCATTCTTTTAATATTTTCTTTAGGATCTGGAGACAAATTCTATCATCTCACTCAAATACGCTATAATTATTATTAGAATTATAAATAAAAATTCTTCGAAATTTAACAAAAAAAACAATTTTAAAACTTTTGTCCTATATTATTAACATAGTACCGCGCAATACTTTGGTTTAGTAGGCAATAACATTTAAATATAGGCGATATCTTTTTTATATTTAGGTGACATAAAATTGTCAAAAATTACACAAACTTTACCTACACAGCCTGCTGGTGGGAGTTCCGGTGGTACTTCTACCAAGGCTATAAAAAAAACCACCATAAAATCTCAAATTAAATTACCTTCGACCAAATCTATAACATGGCCCAAGGCAAAAACCATATTAATGACCTTAGGCAAGGAAAAACGCGCTATGAACCCAAAAGAAATTTCAGATAAGTCAGGTATAGGACCTCAAACTGTTACACGAATATTGAACTACTTAGTGAATTTAAATTTCCTTACACGCAAAAAAAGTGGTGAGACAATTTACTATGACCGGAAATTGGAGACACGTAATATGATCCATCAATGGATTTTTGGGGCAGATGCAAGTACTGATCTTAGAGCATTGATTGAATCTCAACCGATTCCCGAGCTTATAAAAGGATTAGTTGTAAATGAACCAGATGGTAAAGGTACTTTAAAGGGGCTTTCTGAGAAATTACGATTGAAATTGCTTGAGTCCGATATAGAAATAAAAGACGATGACTTCTTCGATGTAACTACTAAATTTTGGATTGATCTTTGTGTTGAAGCTAGATTAATCCGAGCATTCGGTGACTCATTTGAATTGATAGATTTCAAAAATCCTGCTAATCATTCCTCTGAAAATGAAAAACATGAAGAAAACGCTATTCATGAGGAAGAAATAGAAACTAAAGTGCCCTCCCCCGATACTAATACTGAAATAAAGTTTTCAGAGGAAAGTCCAGCACCTGTTGAAAAATTATTACCCAGCTTAGATTCAGAAAATAGCTTGAATGTCAAATTGAATTATAATATAGAAGCAATAGTTAATGAATTATGGTCAGAAAGCAAACTAGATAGATTTCTAACTCATTTAGAACATATGGCTGAAAAAGCAGTTGTCTCAATGGAATATAATATCCAAATTCCTGAAAATCAAAAAACAGATATTGCCACTAATTCAATCAAGCCGGAGGTATCTTCTGATAAATCTACTACTTTTGATGCTGAGTCCAATAAAAATAAAAATAATAGTTCTAAATCACAAACTATTTTAGATGATTTGCTTTCCAAAGTTGAAATGTCTAGTGAAAGTTAGATTTACTAGATTTTTACTGAAGAATCGTAGATAAGGTCTCCCTCATTAAATAGTTTTAATATTTTTTTTCTATTTTTTGCCTTCTAAATATTTTATTCTTGTTATAAATAGGTTAAAATATTATCTTTTGCATCATCGCCTAATATAGCTATTTTTTTCTCAAGCCTACCGAGGCGAAGAGTACTACCACAAGATCCCGTTCCAGATTTATCGAGTCCTTTGCCCAGCTTTCGAATCTAGTTATTTTAAAAATTCAGGATAATCCACTAGACGCTAGGAGTAAGGAAATTTTAAAGAAACTAAAGAAAAATGCAAAAGGTGTAAAGATAAAAACAGACTAATTATCAATTCTTTCAGAGGGGAATCTTTATGACTCTCACGTCTGGGTGCGTCTCCTGCATTGCCTTTAACCAATCTTCGTAGTACTGTGGAGTAACATTGACAGAAAATAGGACACATATCAACCCGCTTGGGAAGTATCGTCTATATCGAAGGCATTTATTAGCAATGGTATCTAAATCTCTATTACTGGTCGGCCCTTTGACCTCAATAGCGATGCCTTTCACGACAATATCAGGGCGCGTAGAACCGCGAGAGACTTCTATCTCCGTATCATGAAACTTAGATCGCAAAAACTGGGCAAGCGTATCTTGGTAATACAGTTCTTGATCATATCGGCGCAAAGGAACGAATTCTCGTATTATCTTTTCAAGTTCTAGTAATATACTACCCCCATTTTTATTGCTTCTCTCAGCGAGGGCTTTTAATTCCCATGCGGCTTCCGTGCGGTGTATATCGACAAGGATATCTTTTATATTTACATAATTCCGCTCAGCGAAGGAAATTATGATATCTAATGGGACTTTGCTCTTCAATCGGGCAACGAGATCGCCTTGTGAACATTTTACCTCTTTCCAATAGAACTCATCAGAGCGTTTATCTTCCTCTAATACCTTCTTTTTGGTACTGACTCCTTTCTCAAAACAGAGCTGTTCCAATTGAGTTATTGTCATCCGACGAAGAATCGATTCTTTCCATTTACGCGTTTGAGTGCGTCTCTTTGAAGAATCCGCAATTTTCCGTACGCCCTTTACGATCCCTTTGCCCATTTTTACAAAGGTATTGCCGAGCGATCTCCAACGGCTCTTTGGCGCCGCATCGTTAGTGGTTTCATCTGAGGCACTTATCACTTCAGAAGCAGATTCGGACGGTTCTAGCTCCTCCATTACACCTGCCGGTTCTGTATTTTGACCTGAGATCCCTTGAGATCTTCTTTCCGCTTCTTGATGCGCTCTGCAAAGGGCCCTACCAAACTTATCCATTGAATAAAAGAATTCTCCTCTCGTGATCTCCTTTTTACAAATATTGCAATAATACATAAAATCGCTCCCTAATTTGTCTATTCTACTTCTCCCTACTGTTTTAAATATTTGCCTATTCTCTCATTAAGATTTTTAAATAATATCTATTCAAAATATTTACTGATTCTTTTATGACCGCGAACCAAATAATTCCCTTCCATTGTCGCGTTATCTGTTTTATAAGGTATTTTATGGGTAATACCTAAATCTCTCAATTTTTCACGAACTCTTCTCACATCATCAATATCATCGGAATCGTATGTATAAATACAAATTACATATTTATCCGGATCTTGCGCATTAGAGTTCGGGCATGCCGTGGAAACTTTTGCACAATCACTCAATTCTCCTTTCTCTGTCGCTATTTTTATTTTTTTCCATACTTCGTCTATCTTACTTTTATTTACGAATACAAGCCACTTTCCACTTCTTGGAGTGGAAGCTGGGTAGTTAATAGCGTAATTCTCCGCATAAATCCAATAAATATCGATAATTTCTGATGCTTTTTCCTCTGAAAATGGGTATGAAAGCTTTTTTTGATATATCTTTATTTTTTCGTGCCTTGAGTTTATTTTTATTCCCCTCTTTATTGGAAAAATTTGTAATATAATATCAAATTTCTACTAATTTATTTAATTTTTCTAATAAAAGATAAATTGGGTTGTATCTTTTTCAATGGGTGAAATTTTTTCAGAAGTTGGATTGAAAAAATCTACAAGAGCGATCTTACCTAAATAATTAAATATATTAAAAAAATTCAGGTAATCAATCAATTATTATGGAGCGGAATAGAATCACAGTAAAGTTCAATTTCAAAATACCATCAGGACTAATAGGCGATCTTGGAGAATTTATAGCATATCGCTATCTCTCTCAAGAATTCAGTGAAAAGGTAAATGAAGTAGGCTTTCTAATTCCCTGGAGTGCCACACTTGTAAAAGTGTATTACGGACGTCCACACGCTCTTCTAATTCCATATCAAGTAATCCATTCATTACAATCTCTTAGTTTGGCAGTAAGAAAGGATAGAGTTGAATTTAATCCAGAATATAGGATGGTATGGCGGCGGGGGCAATATTTCCTAGTGGGAAAGGACGGAGTTGAAATTCCACAAGAAGATAACAGTTACTCCGAGAATCTACTAAAAAGTCGACCACCGGGAACAGGTGCCGATATATCTTTTGACCTTCTTAGTTTCTTTTGTAATCCACCCGAAAACATTCGAGCCCAACTAAAATCGTATCCTGCGATCCCACAACATTGTATTGATGTAAATTGTCCCGTTTTGCTTCGAAAATTGCAGAAGATTTTTTTAGAAAGAATGAAAATTGGTGAAAACCAATCTGAAAATGAGAATATGAGTCAATGGGATGAAATTAGCCCGTTAGTGGAAGAATATAAGCCAACGCTAAAGAATGAACGCGACCTTACTGTTGATGAACAAGAAAAGGTTACCGATTATTTTCATTTCCTACCCCCCGGTTCTCATGTTTCACATATAGATATTAATGGAGAAATGCTTCCGCTATCTCAAGCAATTCCATATATTCTTAGTGATAATTCTGATGGCAGGTTCAATCAAATAATTATTGATTATCAAATTAACTGTGAATATTTAAAGACGATTCAACTCATTGAAGTGAAGACAATCACAAAAAAAACGGCAGTAGCATTTACATTCGCAGAAACAAAGACCTTACAGCATATTATTTCAATGAATTTCGGAATTAATTGCTCCTATCAAGTTTTAATCGTCAATCTCGCTAACCTCATTCAGAATGAATTTCAAATCTCTGCTTTAGATAATCAAAAAATCCTTGCTGCCGCTCAAAACAAAACAAGAATATCGATATCCTATTTAAAATTAATTAAAGATATATAAAAAAGGAATTGAGATTAATGCTTGGATCAAGGTATTACCTTTATAGATCGAGAACATACCGCTAATTTATTTCAGCGATCGGACGGTAGCCACAAACCCGATGGACATTACCACGCACCCGATAATGGCAAATGTGAGGGTAATGTTTCGGTATTGTGCCCATATTTCGGGACCTACCATCGGGTCAATGCTGGGCCATAGGAATTACGTGAAACAGAAGATTGTAACAATAGCACCCAAAGTAATAAGGATAATGCCAAAAACCCGATCAAACCTTCCTTTTCCCATAGAGTACATCCCTGCTAATATTTATTTAATTCTTAATAAAACACTCCGCCACATAAAGATAATTAATTTAGATAATGGTTTGATTAGAACGAGCACTCCCACGAGCCATTTCTTGTCCTTTTTCATTTTTGTACATCCCCAGCTCTTTTATAGGTTTTTTCTATTCAACGATAGCTGATATCATTTAAATAAATTTATAAAACAAAACATTAAATATATATCTCACCAAAAAACTCCTGAATTTGGAGGGAATAAACAAGAAGGTGATTGGATGGTTAATTATGAGAGAGAAAAAGTGAACCTAGGTAAAATTTCTAAATTTTTAGAGAAAATGAGAATTAATCATCAATTTCAGGATATTAAAAATGGTGATAATGAGACAGTTCCCATAATTGACGCCGTTTTTCAATATGAAGATTTGAAATTTCGGTTGAAAATTCGAAATTTAGAAGATTGGATAGTAACGAAATGTTTGATTATGGACTTTAGTGATTTTCCCGCAGATAAAGTATTGACTTTGTTTCGGTTGGGACTTGAATTAAACTACATACTACCGGAAACGACCTTTTCGGTATTCGATAATGAATTTTATATAGAATCAGATATGCCATTACATGGGAAATTTGAGGATTTTCAAATTGAGTGGCATTCGATAACAATAGGACTTGATCGCTTTTTGGCCGCAATGGGCGATGATGAATCTATACGAGAGAGGTTAGGGCGATTAAAATAATTATTAGAAAAAAAAGGTGATGAGAAATTATGACTAATAAAAATGAAAAGCCCGAAATTGAGAAGCTACTCAAAGAAGCGCAAAGTTATATGAACCAAAATAATATTACGCTCGCCGTTGAAACTTTTAAACAAGTAATAAACATTGATTCAGGTAATAAATCCGCATTATTTAATCTTGGAACATGTTACACGATGTTGAGAGATTTCAAAAGGGCTTCCGAGTACTATAAAAAGGTTACTGAGCTGTACCCAGACGATGCGATGGGATGGTCAAGTCTTGGCATAGTATTTGAAAGGTTAGGTAAAGTAAACGATGCTTTAAAATGTTGTAAAAAGGCCACAGAGCTTGAACCTGATCAAGCCCTTTGGTGGAATAATCTAAGTGGCATATACCAACGAATTGGGCAATATGACTTAGCCCTCGAATATCAGAGAAAAGCAGCTGAAGTCATCCCCAAAGAATCAAGTAAAGAAACTCCGATAGTATTATACAATTTAGCTATTTCATGCCTAAATAAAGGTGATGAAAAAGCCGCAAAAGAACATATGAGAAGAGCTTTTACGGAGGGAGGACAAATTGATCCTAAAAATTCAGATGAATGGGTTGGATTAGGGAATTCCGCAATCAACGAAAGGAAAATAAAAGAAGCCCTATTGTTATTTAAAATTGCAATCGATGTCAATCCAAAAAATTTTGAAGCCTGGAATAATTTAGGTAATGTCTATAGAGAGTTGGGAAAAGAAAATGATACAGTAAAAGCTTATGAAAAAGCTGTAAAACTGAGTCCGGAAAATGCATTATTATTGGTTAATATTGGGGTTTATTATCAGCAATTGGGAAACTGGTCAAAAGTAATAGAATATTCGAAAAAGGCTACTAAAATAGATTCAAAATTGGCTTTAGCTTGGAGTTTATTAGGGATTGCCTATGTATCAATGGGCGATTATAACGAAGGAATTAGATGTTTGACGAAGGTAACTGAACTTGAACCTTTCAATAATACAGCGTGGCGGAATCTATCCTTTGCGTATAAAATGACAGGAGATTTAATGAAAGCTGTTGAATGTATAAGAAGAACGGGTGTTGTGATCCCATTTTTTTAGCGTTTTTAAGAGATTAGATCAAACCGACATCGAATCATATCTATGATTTCATATCTATTTTTGTAATAATATCGTTCATGATTTTACTAAGAATCCTTATAAAATCAAGGGGAAATATATTCTTTTAGAGAAAGGGCAAAAGTTGGATACAATTATTGATGTAAAACGGAGTTTTGGTGGTCTTAAAGAAAAAGATACAGTAATTTATCCGTTATTGGCGAAGAAGGTTGAAATTTATCTGTTAAAAGGAGATATTAATCAATTGGTTCATAACAAATATGGATCTCAAATCGTATTTTATCCAAAATCTGAACTTATTAAGAAATTACGATCGAAAATAAATTCTTTGAATAAAGAAAAAATTTTAAAGCTAATTAAAGACATCTGGGATCTTGACAAAGGGGTTGATGAACAAACACAGAGCGATCTTCGCGATTATCTGAATTAGTTCTCATTTCTTCTTTTCTTTTTTTTAGCTCGAAATTGGGGGGTATTTTCGACTTTTTGAAAGCATACAGTGGAACTATAACGATAATACTTATCTTTAAAAGAAACCGTTTCCTTGATTAATATAGATTCGTGTAAAATTATTATTTTTGAACAATTAAAATATTAGGTGAGTTGGTGAAATGTCTGAAGAGGAAATTGTAACTTTAACCTTTGAGAATGCAGCGAATGAAAATAAGAAATGGCAAGTGGTTGCGGTAAGCGGAGAATTGATGAGAGACTTTTGTGGGCGAGCCGCTAAACAACTTTTTCAGCCCGTGCCTCAACGTGTTGGAATCGCCACAAAGGATGGCGCGATAGTCCAAAATTGGTCTGATAAAACGGTTAGAGAAGTAATTGACAGTTATAGAACAAACCATTACGTCATTGGCACGCCAGATCAGCTTGGATAAATAAACGAACGTTATTTTTCTACAATCCTAATTTTATGCCTTTTTTTCTCAGAGGGAAATATCAAAGGGATTAAAGTAAGTAATTTATTAAAATAAAAAGGTCTTTGATGGGAAATTGAGCAACAGAGATGAGGATAAGGACAGCATCGATCTGGGGAAATTTATTGACTCAATTTCCATAGATGTACATAAAGATTATATTAATGTGCATTTTCTCACCCCTTATCAATTAAAAATTGAAGGGGCAATCATTCTAGAGAAGCTTCCTTTGTTTGAGAATACCTTAGGGGTGCGATCGCCACAATGGAGCCAACGAGTCGAAGAAGAACTGCGAATCTTTGAATTTTTAAAGGAGAAGTATATAGCGCAAGTGGGATTTCCGGTGTACGATGAATTGACCCAAGTAGCACGCAATAGTCGCATCTGGCAAGCGGTCTTTCGCATGGGCAAGAATAGTCGTGAGCGTGGGCGTGTCATTGAGATTCGGTTAGGGATGATGTATCCGCAGGAATTTCCAAGGGCGAAGCGAGAAGCTCGCGAGGCGCACGTAAGCATTGGAGATAAGTGTTTTGGTGAATTATCGCGTCGCTGGAGGAAAGATGGCAAATTTGGAATACCACATTTTCTTGTAATTCTTGGATATTATTATGCGATCGAACATACGAGTATTGGTATCTAAGGGGCGGTTTGGAGATGGGAAAAGATTGGGATACGGAGGATTGGGATTCGATGGAGGAGGATCGGCAAGAGGGTCCCTTCATCAACGAAATCATTCTCCCCACCGCCCTGTACAAAGCTGCTTTGAGAAGAGGGTATCAAACACACAAGGAAGTAGGCTTTTATCTCATTGGGCTATTCAAGAGGGGGGTTTGTTATGTGTATGACCTCATAGAATTTGATTATTCGGAACAAAGTGGCGGATTTATCGAGGGGAATATGTCGCGCTATATTCGCCTGAAGGCAGGATTGCCGCTTGGGTTACGAATAGTGGGGCATATGCACAAGCATCCCGGGTTTACGCAGTATAGTGCGACAGATAAGCAAAATTTCTTACGGTATGGGCATGCAAATCCACTAAATGCATTCCTAATTTACATTGTTGAACCCTATGAGAAGATAAGCGGATATTCTGCGACTGCGACGAAGATATTTTCAGTAAAAGTAACCATCCGGGATTTACGATCAGAAGAAGCTCTGTTGGAGAAAGATTTAAAATTAGAATTCAAGACGAAGGTGATGATCCCGAAAGATTCGACTATTTCGGATTTCAATCTCATTTTTTCAGAGAATATCAATTCGGAATCGCTCAAATTTCTTTCGCGGCCTACAATTCAGATTAACGATATGCCATATAATAAGACCGCTATTATTTCGACGGGGTCAGATCTGAAGGTGATTCCGCGGAAACCAATTGAAATTAAAGATATTGGCAATAACAATTCCATCCATTATCGAATATTTATGGAGGAGGAGGAAAATCTTGCCAATGTAGAAAAAATTCTCAAACAATTAACCTATTTACCGCAAAAAAAAGGGCATGAAGTAATTTTTTATGAAGCAGGGCACAAACTCCCGAAAAATACCAAAATAAAGAATGTGAATCATCCCTTAACCTGGAGCCTAGAAAAATCGGTATTACTGCCGATTTTTAAAAATTTTCATAAATTTTTAGCGGGAATCGCCGAAATTTTCAAAGAGAAGGAAGTTCAGGAAATACAACCACAAATTACTGAGTCTGATACGAAGGCGGTCCCGCAAATGTCGAATTTACCCACAGAGAAACACGAATTACAACCAATCTTGAAAAATTTTTTTACTTTCTTGAATGTTGTAATTAAGATTTTAGAAAATGAAACAGAAAAGAGACAGAAAAAAGAAGTGGAGAATCAAGTTTCGTATGAAATATCAGATCCATCTCCAGAAAAGAAACGAAGGGAAACGGATAGGAATCGATTGGATTATTTTATATAGAGACTGAAAGGAAAGTATTTAAGATGTTACCATTAGATGCGCGGAATCAATTAGCGGTTGAATCGCCCGCGATGTTTTCTCGAATAATTTTTGCGGGATTGGATATTCGGAAATTATTATCAAAAACAGCACTGATTGGTGGAGCAGGAGGGTTAGGAGTTATTGTTGGCGAAATTCTTGCAAGAACAGGAATTGGAAAGCTTATTATCATTGATAGAGATATAGTGGAAGAAGAGAATTTTAATCGTTTAGTTTATTCAAGAGAGGATATTAATAAACCGAAAGCAGAATGTTTTGCAAAAAAGTTAGAATCTATCCGGAATGCACCAAATATTGCGTCTAAGTTTCATTTGAAAACTGAAGCCTATCAAGAAGATGTGGTTGCCTGGATGGAATTAGAAAAATTAATTGAGCGATCGGATATTATTTTTACCTGTTTTGATAATGAGGCTGCTCGAATTGAGTTGAATGCGTATGCAACCGCTTTAAACAAACCCTTAATTGATGGGGGAACTTCGGAAAATGCTCTAAGAGGGATGATAATAACGGTTCTACCGGGAAAAACGCCATGCCTTGAATGTTATTGGTCTAATCAAACCTTAATCACGATAGAAGAGCCAGAAGAAGACCAAGATTTAAAAACTTCGCTCCTAAAAGTCCCATGTGGAGCCAGTTTAGCTACCACAATGAATATCATCGGCAGTATTCAGACAGAACAAGCGTTAAAAATCTTATTAGGATATGGGAATATTATTCCAATGATACGGGTATCCCTTGAAGATGATTTATCTGTTACCGCATCGCATCCCAACAGACGATCGGGTTGTCCAGCTTGTGGTGAGCTATAATGGATGATTCGTTCGATATAAAATTCACGAGAGGACCGGTAGTCGGTCATTGGGATTTCATCAAGGAAATTCCATTGTTCTTGAATATTGCACAGGTTGGAAAACGCGGGTGGGATAAAAGATTACAAGAAGAATTGGAAAAACTGGAATATATCAAAAAATTGAAGAAGGATAACATCCTTTTTACAAAAGTTGAACAGGACGCTCAGAATCCGCGCATTTTTTATGTCGAAGGAAGTTCAGAAATGAATGAAGAAATTAAGTTTATCCTTCGTCTGCCCATACGCTATCCGTTTGTGCCCCCTTATGCGGAAGAGTATTATTATGGGAAATATTCCTTTTATTCCTATTCAGATCATGGAAGAGTTGCGTGTCTAGATAAGATAAATAACAGATGGGATAGCGAAGGTCGGCACGGAATTGCGCACTTTTTAGCGATGCTCGGATATTATACCGCCCTTGCCAGACATAATGTAAAATTAAGTTCCATTACACGGCGATCTAAAAGGAAATCAAAATAAATTTGCTCGGTTATTTAACAAAAAAAAGAAAAAGAGAGAAATTGCTTTAAACAGCAAGTTTAATATCGGCTTTCGTGATTGTTTTGCGTTTCGCATGTTTCGCGAGCTCTAACGCCTTCTTGGTAATGTCAGTTGCCGTATCTTGAAGATATTCAAGCAGGCTCATTACCGCATCTGCTGCAACTATTGAGGCTAGACCTTCTTCTTTCATCAATCTTCGTAAAGCCGTTTTTGTTATAACTTTCGCATTTTTTGCCATATTTAATCCCTCAATTTTGGATAATAAAAAATTAAGAATTGGATTATTTAAAGATTATGCTTTTTAGTCTCCGATATCATTCCAAATCTGTTTCTTGCCAATTATATCACACCACATCCTAAATTCCGCCCAGAAATCAACCGACATAAACTTCTTTATTTAATTAAAAAAAATTTAAATCACTTAAAAAATTATTTGAGCATTTTAAAAGGTCTAAAAGTAAAAAATAAGGATAAGAGAGGTTAATTTTTAAACTTGTGGTTTCCGTTTGAGATGATCCCTTTCGTTAGATCCGAAAAAAGCGCGCTATTTTGAATTTAGCTTTTAAAAAATTGAATGAGATTGGATTTTAATTTAATATTTAAGTTCACCCATAACGCCCTTAAAATTTACATTAATGAATCTAAAATCCGACGAAAAAAAGATAGATATTCAATGATTGAATATGTACCGGATACATTACAATTTCCATTATAAAGGAAAGCATATTGGTTTAGGAAGTATTGTAAAGAAGATAATATCACACGTAATAGTCGGATAATACTAAGAATTATAAAGATTTATTTGTTAATGAATTAAAGCATTTTTAACTTTTAAATAGTAAGAAATTAATAGTAATATTTAGAAGGATTTATTATCCGTTATAAATATATCACCGAGGGATAGCTGATCGAGAAGAAAATGATGATTTTGATTGCCGGGATCATTATTTGCGGGGTACTCGTCTTTTCTATCTTTGTATTGCCAGCATTCTTGGCTCCTACTGAACCACCGACCCAGATTACCTCCCGATACATAAATGGCACGCCGCAAATTGATGGGTTGAGAGAGGCGCTGTGGCTGAGCAATGCTACGATAGTAGAGCCTATTCTTAGACCTGGGACACCTGGGGAAACGAATATAGGAACAGAAATGTATGTGATGAACAATGATTCTTACTTGTTTTTCGGAATATTCCTACCGAATAAAATTTATCAGTCTTCTGCACTTGATGAGTTATGTATTTATTGCGATGCCAACTTCGATGGGAGCATGGATAATGATGATATGAAATGGTTGAAATTACATACGAATATCTATAAGGATTGCTGGCTAGATATTATTGGATCCGCAGTTTATATCTATCAGGATGCGGTTCAAAAC
>Ga0307375_10001527_pt1 | contig 25145 bp, 16 predicted proteins | sample TR1MG_FD_202531 | JGI IMG/M metagenome (GOLD analysis project Ga0307375, IMG submission 202531) | Soil microbial communities from Risofladan, Vaasa, Finland - TR-1 | ecosystem: Environmental > Terrestrial > Soil > Coastal area > Acid sulfate soil | place: Finland: Risofladan, Vaasa | collected...
CGAGCAGTCGGCACACATCGCCGCCGAACCGCGCGCGATGCTGGACTGGATGCAGGACGTCATGACCCGTCAGGGCTGGCTCGATATCGACGCGGCCGGGACTCAGAGCCTCAACACAGCCGATGCCCCGCCCGCACCCGACATCGTCTGGGCAACCCTGATCGGCGAATACCCCGTCTGTGCGCCAGAAATCACCCTGATCGGCCGGGTTGGTCTGGCGCTCGGCGATCTGGTGCGCGGCGATATCGACGCCAACGAATGGGCGGCAGGCTTGATTGCCAGCGCCCAATTCAGCCAGATCCATGAAACCGGCATCAGCCAGCAGGGTGCCCGTATTCTGCTGGACGAGTTTCTGCGGACGATCGTGCAGCAAGCCGCACCAGCGCAATCCCTGCGGGTGCTGTTGATCGGTGCGGGGCACACCGCAGCCATCGCTTATCTCTCCGCCCTGGCTGCCGATCGCCCCATCGAACTGGTCATCACCCACCCGGATGAAGAACACTGCGAAACCCTGCGCAGTCAGCATGAACGCGATGCCTCGATCATCGTTGCAAACCTCGATGCCCAAACCGGCCAGCTAACGGCCAGCCATGCTCTGCCCGACCACTACGACCTGGTGCTGTTCCCGGAAGGGGTCCATCAGATCCCCCACTACGCCGCCCTGGTCCGACAAGTACGTGCCAAGCTCGCAAGTGGTGGCCTGCTGCTGCTGACCGAACAAGCACCGGCGCTATTCCACGAATTCATTCATCTGGCCGATACGGCCTGGTGGCAACTGAGATCCTTCACGCGCAGCAGCCCGCTCATCGGTGCCGAAAGCTGGCCGACCACCCTCGAACACTGGGGATTTGGACAGGTTCAGGTCATCCATGAACCCAGTGACGAACTGCAACTGGGCGGTTATCTGGTGCTTGCCCAGACCCAGGCCCAGACCCAGGCATCGGCAGCCCGCGAAACCGCTCACACGGCCACAAGCGAACCCGCTGGCTGGCTGCTGCTCGCCGGATCGAGCGACGCTTCGTCAGCCTTTGGCCGAACCCTGGCCGATCAGCTGGAACAGGCAGGCCATCATGTCGCCCTGATCGGTGACGGCACCAGCGAACATACGGATGACATGAGCGCCCTGCTCGACCATGCAACCAAGCGACTGGGCGGGCTCCATCACGTGGTGAATCTGACCGGCATCGCCCCGCCGTCCGCCACACCGGATATCGCGGGTCAAACGCTGTGCCTGAGCGCACTCGACCTGATTCATGCCCTGGAACAGCGGGGCGATACCCCGCCGCGTCTGTGGTGGTTCGCGCCGGGCGGCGCCTTGGTCGGCGATCCCGGTCGGGAAACGAATCCAGCCTCTGCCGCACTGTGGGGCATGGGCCGCGTGGTCATGAACGAATATCCGGCCTTCGATCTGACCCTGATCGATACACCCGACGACGCGCACACCGTACTGCCATCCATCGTGCAGGAATTATTGGCTGCCGACCCCGAGCGGGAAATCCTGCTCACCGAGCACGGCCGGTTCGCACCCCGCATGCACCGCGCGGCCATGCCAACAGCGCAGGATGCCGCGCCCGCCGATCGCTTCCAGTTGCAGTTCGACGTACCGGGCCAGTTGAGAAACCTCAAATGGCGCAGCCTGCCCACCCGCGACCTCGTGGGTAACGAAATCGAGATCCGGGTCAAGGCCGTGGGCCTCAATTTCCGGGATGTCATGTACGCCATGGGCCTGCTCAGTGACGAAGCAGTCGAGAACGGCTTTTCCGGGCCCAGCCTGGGTCTGGAGTTTTCCGGCATCGTGACGCGCGTCGGCCCAGGTGTTGCCTTGGGTGGCAGCCAGCTTCAGGCAGGCGATGAAGTGCTCGGCTTCGGCCCGCAGTGTTTTGCCAGCCATGTCATCACCCAGGCCGGCGCCGTTGCGCGCAAACCGGAAAACTGGAGCTTTGCCGAAGCTGCCACCGTGCCCACGGTGTTCTTCACCGTGTATTACGCACTGGCGTATCTGGCTCGGCTCGAAGCGGGCGAACGAATTCTCATCCACGGTGCGGCGGGCGGCGTCGGCATTGCCGCCATCGAACTGGCGCGCCATCTGAAAGCCGAAATTCACGCCACCGCTGGCAGCGACGAAAAACGGGATTTTGTCGAACTGCTGGGCGTCGATCATCGCTACAGTTCGCGGGATCTGGCCTTCGCGGATCAAATCCTGGCAGCCACCGGCGGCGAAGGTGTCGATGTTGTTCTCAACTCGCTGGCCGGCGAAGCCATCAACCGCAATCTTCACGTTTTGAAGCCGTTCGGCCGCTTCCTGGAACTGGGCAAGCGGGATTTCTACGAAAACACCCAGATCGGCCTGCGCCCCTTCAAGGACAACCTGAGCTACTTCGGCATCGATGCCGACCAGCTCATGGCAGCCCGGCCCGAACTGGCCGCGCGTCTGTTCGCCGAAGTCATGGCCCTGTTCCATGAAGGCGTTCTGCATCCCCTACCCCATCGGACATTCCCTGCCGACCAGGTCGTCGATGCCTTCCGCTACATGCAGCAGGCCAAACAGATCGGCAAGGTCGTGGTCACGCTGGACGAGTCACCCACAATCGAATCTGCCCGGAACCTCCCCGCCCCCGAACAGGTCGCGTGTCGCGCGGATGGGGCCTACCTTGTCAGCGGCGGCTTGACCGGTTTCGGCTTCGAAACCGCCCGCTGGTTGCTGGCGCGTGGTGCCGGTCAGGTCATCCTCCTGGGGCGGCGCGGTCTGCACACACCCGGGATTGCCGAGCGGCTGGCCGAATTGGGCCAGGCTGCGGCACGGGTACAGGTCATGGCTTGTGACGTGACGAATGCAGAAAGTCTGGCGAGTGTCGTGAAGACAATCGAGCAGGATGGGCACCCGCTGCGGGGTGTGATTCACGCCGCGATGGTGCTGGACGACGCCTTGGTGCACAATCTTGATGCAGAGCGGTTCCAAACTGCCTTCGGTGCCAAGGCACGGGGAAGCTGGAACCTGCACACCGCAACCCAAAACAGTTTGCTGGATTTCTTTATCGTGTATTCCTCCGCCACCACCTTCATCGGAAACCCTGGTCAGGCTAATTATGTGGCCGCCAATGGCTTCCTCGAAGGGCTCACGCACCTTCGCCGCGCACAAGGCCGCCCCGCGACGGCACTGTGCTGGGGACCGCTGGGCGATGTCGGTTACCTCATGGATAACCAGAACATTCAGGAAGGATTGGAAGTTCGTTTGGGCGGCAAGGCCATTACCTCCGCCGAAGCCATTGATGCGCTTGAAATGGCCATCCTGCACGACCAGTCCCATCTCGCCGTCATGCGGATGGATTGGCACGCGGTGGAACGCTCATTACCCGCCGCAGCCGCCATGACATTTGAGCAGTTGCGACGCACAGCTGGCCGTGCAAGCCAGAACCAGGATGGCGATATTCGTGCCCTGCTCTTGGCCTGCACACCCGAAGAGGCCCATCATAAAATCGCCGAAATGTTGGCCGATGAGGTCGCCCAGGTGCTTGGACTATCAGTCGAACGTATCGATCGGAAGAAATCGCTATTCGACATGGGGCTCGACTCATTGATGGGCGTGGAACTTGCATTGGGAATCGAGAAGCGATTCGGTGTGCACATGCCCGCGATGGTGTTGAACGAAGGCCCCACGATCGAGCGTCTGGCCGAGCGCGTGTTCCACCACCTGTTCGAACATCAGGCCCCGGTCACGGAATCACAGCAGATGGAGACCCTCGTACGACATATGGCAGAAATTCATTCAGCCAATGCCGATGAGCATGAAATTACAGAAATGGCCGATTTGGCCCGAAGCATGAAAGACTCGGTAAAAACGACGACATGACCACACCGCACTCATCAGATCTGGAATCGACTGTGGAAATCGAATCCGAAAAGAAGATTGCCACCCCGAATCGAACCCAGGGCACAACAGCCAAGGTTCGATTGAGCGGTGACAGCAAGCAGAATCTGATCGGTCGTTTTTTTGGTGCGGGCCGCAGTAGTGCCGCCCAGAAAACGGAAAACCCTGCCCCGCACGTAGGTAGTAGTCATGTATCCAATGATCTTGCCCGCTTCGATACCTTTCCCGGTTATCAGCAGGTGCTCATCCCCCAGGCCGCCGCCCGACGGATCGGACTGGACAACCCCTTCTTCAGATCGCATCAAGGCTTGGCAAGCGCCACCACGATGATCGACGATCGCGAATGCATCAATTTCGCCAACTACAACTATCTGGGGCTATCCGGCGACCCCCGCGTGAATCAGGCCGCCCAAAAGGCCATCGAACAATACGGCACCTCGGTTTCAGCCAGCCGTATTGTTTCGGGCGAACGTCCCATTCACCGGGAACTGGAAAGCGCGCTTGCCGAAGCTTACGGGGTCGAAGACGCCCTCACCTTCGTCAGCGGCCACGCCACCAACGTCTCCACCATCGGACATCTCTTCGGCCCGAAAGATCTGGTTCTGCACGATGCCCTGATCCATAACAGCATCATGATGGGCATCCAGCTCGGTGGCGCGCAGCGGCGTGCCTTTCCGCACAACGACTGGGCCGCCCTGGAACAACTGCTTGCCGATATGCGCGATCGTTATCAACGCGTACTGATCGTGATCGAAGGCTTGTACAGCATGGATGGCGACATGCCGGACCTGCCTCGATTCATCGATATCAAACAACGCTACAAATCGTTTTTGATGGTAGATGAAGCCCACTCCTTCGGCGTGCTCGGCGCGCGCGGCATGGGCATTGCGGAACACTATGGCATCGCCGGAAGCGACGTCGATATCTGGATGGGCACGCTCAGCAAAAGTCTGGCGGGCTGCGGTGGATACATCGCCGGCGAAAAGGCACTGGTCGAGCACCTACGTTATGCGGCGCCGGGATTTGTGTACAGTGTCGGCATGTCCCCACCCCTGGCGGCGGCCTCACTCGAAGCCTTGCGAATTTTGCAGGCCGAACCGGAACGCGTTGAACGTCTCCACCAGAACGGCACCTATTTCCGCGATCAGGCCCGCTCCATGGGGATGAATACCGGCCTCAGCCAAGGGTATTGCGTGGTGCCCATCGTCATCGGACAGTCATTGAAGGCCGTTAAGGTGTCGAACCAGCTTTTGGCGCAGGGAGTCAATGTACAGCCAATCATCCATCCCGCTGTCGAGGAACGGGCTGCGCGGTTGCGGTTTTTCATATCCAGCCAACATACATGTACCCAAGTAGATCAAACCCTACAAACACTAAAAGTGATTATTTAAATATGGAATTAATATGACAAACTCTCTTATTCCGGTAATTTTGTGTGGTGGCGCAGGCTCCCGGCTCTGGCCCTTGTCGCGTGAGTTGCACCCCAAACCCTTTATTCGCATGCCCGATGGGGAAAGCCTATTGCAGAAAGTGTTTTTGCGCGCCGCTCAGCTTACCAACGTGAATCAAATTCTAGTCGTCACCAACCGCGAGTTAAGCTTTAAAACCGAAGATGAGTTTGCCGAAGTTAATGCCAAAAAATTACCACTCTCTCTTATCCTGGAACCAGTAGGGCGTAATACGGCGGCGGCAGCCGTGGCGGCAGCCTTAATGTTGTTAGAAACAGATCCCGATGCCACTTTGTTGATCCTCGCTGCCGATCACCTGATAGAAGATCAAGCAGCGTTTTCACAAGCCATAGAGCGGGCGCAGGTATTGGCACAAGAGGGCAAGCTTGTTACCTTTGGCATCACACCAACTGAGCCTGAGACAGGCTATGGATATATCAAGCATGATGGTGAAGAAGTCATCCGCTTTATCGAAAAGCCCGATCTTGCCCATGCTGAACAGTATGTGGCAGAAGGCAATTTTCTTTGGAACTCAGGTATGTTCTGCTTCAAAGCCAAAACCCTGATCGAAGAAATGGCAAAATTCGCACCCTCAATACTCTCAGGTGTTCGCACCACCTTAGCCCAATCCAAAATTTCACGTAGTGCACATTTTTTCCGATGCGAGCTGGATGCAAACACATTTGAGGTCGTACCCGAAGATTCAATCGATTATTCCGTCATGGAACAAACCCAGCACGCCGCCGTGGTGACCTGTCAAATCGGCTGGAGCGATATTGGCTCATGGCGATCCATGAGTTTAATTGGCGAGCATGATAGTGCGGGTAACAACCTCCAAGGGGAAGTGATCTTACATGATGTCAACCGATGCTACATCCGCGCCGAGCAACGAATGATTGGAGCTGTTGGCATAGAAGATCTGGTCATTATTGAAACGGGTGATGCTGTACTCGTTGCGCATAAAGATCGAAGCCAAGATGTGAGAAAAATATATACCAAACTTAAACAATCAGGTCATGCTGCCCACCAGTTACACCAAACCGTGCATCGCCCCTGGGGAACGTACACCGTGCTTGAAGAAGGCGATGGTTTCAAAATGAAACGAATTATGGTGAAACCCGGCGCAAGCTTGTCATTACAAATGCATCACCATCGTAGCGAACACTGGATTGTGGTAAGTGGCTCAGCACTTATTGTTAATGGGAGTAAAGAAATATTTCTGCGTACCAACCATTCAACCTATATCCAGGCAGGTGATCAACACCGACTCACGAACCCAGGTAAAATTAATCTGGTATTAATTGAGGTGCAAACTGGTCAGTACCTTGGCGAAGATGATATTGTGCGGTTTGAAGATGTATACGGTCGCGTAGAAACCAATAGAACGATGGTGTGAGCTAAAAATTGCAAACTAAAACCCCACTTTATAAAAACAAATTATTTTTGTTTGTTGTAGTCATCCCAACGTTGATATCCATCGTTTACTATGGATTAATTGCGTCACCTGTGTATATTTCCGAGTCTACCTTGGTGATTCGTACGCCAGAAAAATCAACCATTACTGGGCTAGGCTCAATCTTGCAGGGGGTTGGCTTCGGCACATCTCAAAATGACGCGTACACCGTGAAGGATTACATGCTTTCACGCTCTGCCATGCAGGCGCTCGATCAAAAGCTGAATCTTAAAAAAGTATTCGCCAGCAAAGAAGTCGATCCAATCAATCGTTTTGGCGGTCTCATCTATTATAAAAACAACTATGAGGAGTTTTATAAATACTATCTAAAAATGGTTAATGTATCGCTTGACCCACAATCGACAATATTGACATTGAAAACTCATGCTTACACAGCAAATGAAGCCCAATTAATGAACACCGACTTATTGCAGCAAAGCGAAGGCCTGGTTAACCGCCTCAACGAACGCGGCCAAAAGGACATGATCGCATTCGCACAAGAGATATTAGACAAAGCTGAGACCAAATCCAAAAATGCCGCAATTGCCTTAGGTCAATTCAGAAATCAATTTGGGGTAATAAACCCTGAACAGCAAAGTGCCATCCCCTTACAACAGGTGGCCAAATTGCAAGATCAACTGATAGCAACCGAAGCGCAAATTTTACAAATTCAAACCATCAGTAAAAATAACCCCCAGTTACCATCTCTTAGGCAACGCGCCCAATTACTCAGAGATAAAATGGATAAAATAAATACACAAATCGCCGGCTCTGGAGATAAATCACTAGCAAGCAAAGCGGTTGAATACCAGCGTTTATTCTTAGATAGTCAATATGCCGATCGCGAACTAATAAGCGCAATGGCCTCACTGGAACAAGCACGCACTCAAGCCCAACGACAACATATTTATGTCGAGCGGATCAGCCAGCCCAATTGGCCGGATTACGCCACAGAACCAAAGAGTCTCCAAGGAGTTTTAGCAACTTTGCTGTTAACCCTTATGATTTGGGGTATTTTAAGCATTTTAAATGCGGGCGTTCGTGAGCACTATGACCGCTAAAAATACGCTTACTTTTATGGAGCAATTTCGCATCCAACGGCGCGTAATATGGGCGCTTATTCTGCGTGAAATGATCACGCGATATGGCCGCGAAGGATTAGGGGTGCTTTGGGTGATTGCCGAACCAGCCATGTTCATAGTCGGCGTGATGGTCATTTTTTCACACATGGGACATTCAGCCTTTCAGGGGACTACTATTGCAGAGTATTTGGCTGTTAGCTACCCTACATTGTTACTGTGGCGTAACGGGGTTGGCAGAGTCGTCAAAGCAGTAGATGTTAACCGAGCACTATTGCATCATCGGCCCGTTCGGCCAATGGATATTATTTATTCAAGAATAATTCTTGAATTCTCTAGTGCGACGGGTGCCTCATTAATTTTATACCTGATATTTATCGCCGTAGGTATCTGCCAATTGCCAGCAAATTTATTTACCATGTTGATTGGTTATTTTATGGTGGTTTGGTTTTCATTTTCTTTCGTAATGATCATGGCGGCATTGGCAGAACTAAATGATACGATTGAACGCACCTCTCATATTGTTTTGTATCTAATGCTGCCTGTCTCTGGTGTATTTTTGCCAGCTTACCTTGTGCCGCCCGACCTGCGAGAATACCTGCTGCTCTTCCCCTTGGTGGATGCTGTGGAATGGTTTCACCATGGGTATTATGGCGACCGCATGCCAGCTTACTATTATCCGGAATACACCATTATCGTATTAATTGTCATGACCTTATTTGGCTATGCGCTCATGAATGTTGCCAACCGTCGTGTGCAGACCATTTAAGTTATGTTAGAGCTTAAAAACATCTGCAAATTCTACCCCATTCATCATGGTCGCTCCGAGCGGCAGGTACTGAATAATGTGAACCTACGGGTAGAGCGCGGCGAGAAATGGGGCATTCTGGGTCGGAACGGAGCGGGTAAATCCACCATGATCCGCATTATTAGCGGCTCGGAAATTCCGCATTCTGGCACCGTCACCCGTGATATGTCTATTTCATGGCCGTTGGCCTTTGGTGGGGCGTTTCAAGGCAGCTTAACGGGCCGGGATAATACCCGCTTAATCTCAAGAATTTACGGCGTTGATTTCGAGAAAACGCTGGCGCTGGTGGAAGACTTCGCCGAACTGGGCCCCTACTTGAACGAACCCGTTAAAAGTTATTCCTCCGGTATGGCCTCTCGCCTGGCCTTTGCCATATCCATGTCGGTCGAATTCGATTGTTTTCTCATTGATGAAGGTATGTCCGTCGGGGATCACCGGTTTCATCAAAAATGCAACGTCGAGTTATTCGAGAAACGGGCAGACCGAGCCATGATTATTGTGGCGCATCAAACCGATTTGATTCGCAACCATTGTGATCGCGCGGCGGTTTTAGAAAATGGGCATCTGGTGGTGCATGACACAGTCGAATCAGCCATCGCGACTTATGAAAACCTCTAATTAGGGTGGCTGAACAATGACGCGCATGATTTCGTACGCACAAAATTTCGAAGATGTCATGCTCATGCGTGCGCTTGGTCATATCGAACAAGGTTTTTATATCGATATTGGTGCGAACGATCCGGTTGTCGATTCCGTCAGTCTTGCCTTCCACCAAAGTGGCTGGCACGGCATTCATGTCGAGCCGATGGCCGATTATGCCGAGTTGCTTAGGCAGCAGCGCCCCGGCGATAAGGTTATTCAAGCGGTGGTGAGTACAGACACTACCCCAATCCCTTTTTATGAGATCCTCGGCGAAGGTATTTCAACAGCTGATCCGCTCATAGCCCAGCAACACAGAGAACGCGGATTCCAAGTCAACGAAATCGAGATACCCACCACAACCCTCAGCACAATTTTTGATGATTGCGATGAAGCCGAAATCCATTGGCTAAAAATCGATGTGGAAGGCTTTGAGAAACAAGTGATTGCCAGTTGGGCACCCTCCGAGCGTCGCCCATGGGTGGTGGTTGTGGAAAGCACCTTGCCCTTATCGCAAATACCTAGTCATCGGCGCTGGCAATCCGCCTTGCTCAAATTGGGTTATCGATTGGTTTATTTTGATGGTTTGAATCGCTTTTATTTATCGGAGCAACACCCCGAGCTTAAAAAGCACTTTGCCACGCCGCCCAATGTGTTTGATGATTTTTCTTTGAATGGCACGGCCAATGCGCCATTCCATCATCATTTAGCCGAGCAGTGTGAAGAAAAACTCACTCAGATGGCGGCAAAAATTTCCCAGTTGCAAACAAATACGCCTAAGGCACCTAAAAAAGCGCGACCAAAGGCCGCAAAAACGACCAGTGCTCAAACCCAAGAAGATCGGGCAGCAAACAAGGCTGACTCAGTTAATAATTCACCCAAAACAAAGAAGAAAGGCAACACATAAAATCATGGCCATTCAACACATCACTGAACTATTTGCCCTGGATGATGAAGGCTTTATCACAGAGGCCTATCGCAATTTCTACCACCGCGAGCCAGATGAACATGGCTTGGCTTATTTCAAGGGTCGTTTGGCACTAGGTTTCAGCCGGGCAAATATCATTTTTCAGCTTTCCAAATCGAATGAAATGTGCCCGCTACAAGACATCCCCGGTCTTACTTCCATGATAAGGGATGAACGTCGAGCCAACCACTGGTTTTTCCGTTGGTTTGCCCGTGGGCAATCTGCCCGCCTTCAGCAAAGTGGCATATTCACCTTGGCAAACCTCGAGCGACGTCTCGCGTCCCTTCAGTACTGTTTATACTCGACTGCCCAGCGACAGGAACAGCTACTGCAACAGCAAACAGATGCTTTGATTGAACAAAATAATACCTTGGCCGGTATTCTGCTCGTGCAACAGTCATCTGGCTCAGTTGATGCTTCGGAATCTGTGAGATTTTTAAAAAACGAAATTCCCACCATAGGGCGCGAAGTGGTTGTTCAATTATTTCACTTGGTGTTGGGGCGCGATCCCGAAAGCGAGCAAGTCATTCTTCACCACGCCGCACACTCCTCCCCACACAATCTGTTGGATTCGTTAATAAATTCGGGAGAGTTTCAGTTGCGTTTGCAAGTACTTTCTGAGCAAGCTCAGATTATATTCAAGCAACAAATTCACTCACGGTTGAAAGAAATTTAGGACTAATTCATGAAAATAGTTATTGATATGCAAGGCGCACAAACAGAAAGCCGTTTTCGTGGTATTGGCCGCTACACACTCTCGCTCGTTAAGGAAATGGTGCGGCAGCGAGGTGATAATGAAATTCACCTGGTTCTGGGTGCGCATCTTCCAGAATCTATTGAACCAATTAAATCAGCTTTTTCTGACTTATTGCCAAAAGAAACGATTCATGTTTTTCAGGTTTTAGGGCCGGTAATGGGGCATGATAAAGCAAATGAGGGGCGCCGAAAATCGGCCGAACTGATGTATGAAGCTTTTCTTGCCAGTCTTAATCCAGATGTTATTTTAGTTTCTTCGCTCATAGAGCACGACGCGGTTACCAGTATTGGAAAGATTGGCAAAACAGCACCCACGGCAGTTATTTTATATGATCTGATACCGTTGATTCACAGCAATGTGTATCTACAAGACCAAAATGCTAGTGATTGGTATTTTGGCAAGATAGATCATCTTCGCCGTGCCGATCACCTTCTCTCTATCTCCATGTCATCTCGCCAGGAAGCCATTGACTATTTAAATATTCCGCCAGAATTGGCCACAAATATATCTACGGCTGGGGACACTTACTTTAAGCCGCTTGATCTAACAGATAACGATAAAAAGACTCTTCATCAAAAATTTCAAATAAAAAAAGATTATATTCTATATTCAGGTGACATTGATTGGCGCAAAGATATAGCTGGATTATTTCATGCATTTAGTAAGCTTCCCAAATCAATTCGAGAAACTTACTCTATTGTACTTGTCGGTCGCAGTATAGAAAAATTTAAAGATCATTATACTGGTCTTGCAAAAAATAATGGTTTGTTAGAAAACGAGTTGATTTTTACGGGCTATGTTACAGATGATGATTTAGTTCTTATTTATAACGCATGCACTTTATTTGTTTTTCCTTCTTGGCACGAAGGTTTTGGGCTGCCGGTTTTAGAAGCCATGTCTTGTGGTAAAGCCGTCATTGCCGCCAACTCCTCTAGTTTGCCGGAGGTGGTGGGGCGATCAGACGCACTTTTTGAGCCACGTGACAATGATGCTATGTCCGCCAAAATGCTTGAGGTGTTGGCTAACCCCGAGTTTCGGCAAGAGCTGGAACAGCACGGCTTGGCACAAGCCAAAACCTTTTCTTGGCAAGCAACGGCGCAGCGCGCATTTCTTGCATTAGAGACGTTGCATAGTGAACATAAAAAAACACCCATCTTGCTACCGCTTCCTAAGCGCCCGCGGTTGGCCTTCATTTCCCCTTTACCACCGGAAAAAACGGGTATCGCTGATTATGCCGCTGAGTTGTTGCCCGAACTGGCGCGACATTACGATATAACCGCCATCGTGCAGCAACCAGAAGTCGAAGATGCCTGGGTGCGTGCTAACGTACCCATCCGAGATGTCTCCTGGTTCCGAGAGCATGCCGATCAGTTTGATCGGGTGGTTTACCAATTCGGTAATTCACAAAAGCATACCCATATGTTTTCCTTGCTAACCGAGTTTCCCGGTATGGTCACTCTGCATGATTTTTTCCTCTCGGGCGTGCTTGCTTGGGTCATGGAAGAACAACCCCAGCATCACTTCGCTTGGACGCGTGCTATTTATGCCTCCCACGGTTGGCAAGCTCTGTTAGATCGTTATAAACAGCCTGATCCAGCGCAAACTGTTATGGACTATCCTTGCAATCTTCCTGTCCTTCAACAGGCGCTAAATATTATTGTACATTCAGATTATTCCTGCCAACTTGCCAAGCAGTATTACGGCCTTGATGCCGCAGAAGATTGGGCGCTAGTTCCTCACTTGCGGCAGCCTGTTCAGAAACAAGATAAAACGTTGGCACGTAAGGATTTGGGGCTAACCGAACATGATTTCGTTATATGCAGCTTTGGCGTGATTGGCGCAACAAAACTCAATCATCGTTTACTTGAAGCTTGGCTAGCTTCTCCGCTTGCCAAAGATGCCACCTGCCATTTGGTATTTGTAGGTGAAAATGATAGCGGCGACTATGGTCAAGAGCTTGAGAGAAAAATTGCCCAATGCTCAGTTAAAGACCGCATTACTATAACTGGATGGGTAGATGTAAAAGACTATCGTACATGGCTTGCGGCCGCAGATTTAGGTGTTCAATTACGTATTTTCTCACGCGGTGAAACTTCGGGTACCGTGTTGGATTGCATGAATTACGGTTTACCAACAATTGTCAATGCGCATGGGTCTATGGCTTACTTACCCGCTGATAGTGTGTGGATATTGCCAGACGAATTTAGTGATCTACAGTTGGTCGAAGCACTAACACAGCTATGGCAAGCCCCCGCGCGACGTGCAGATATCGGTACGAGTGCTCTTATACATATTCAATCTCATCATAATCCGCGTTATTGCGCAGAGAAATATGCCGCCGCTATCGAGTCAACGTATAGTAGATTTAATCGGGGTATTCAGGGCTTACTCCAAGCTTTACCTTCCCTTACTCCACCACTAGCGCCAAATGAGTTACCTCATCTTGCAGCTACATGGGCTGTAAATTTTCCGCCCAAACCTCGAAAGCCGCAATTGCTGCTGGATGTTTCTGCATTAGTCAAAACGGATTTATGGAGTGGCATTGAACGCGTTACCCGTGCGTTGTTGCGAGAAATTGCTTTTGGCGCGGCAAGTGGGTGGGCGGTTGAGCCCGTCTATGCCACGGGCGATCAGCCCGGTTACCGCTATGCGCGCAAATTCATGAGCCGGTTTTTAAATATTCCCGACGATTGGGCAGAAGATGCCCCTGTCGAGGCATGGCAGGGCGACATTTTCTTAGGCTTGGATTTAGAGCAGGGAATAGTTGTTGCACAAGAAGGGACACTGCAGAAGTGGAGATTAAGTGGTGTCTCGGTTCACTTTGTTGTGTACGACCTATTGCCAGTCTCGATGCCTGAAGTGTTTCCTGAAGAAGCGCAGGGTTCGCATCAACGGTGGCTTTCGACAATCACGCGCTTCGATGGCGCATTATGTATTTCGCGCGCTGTGGCTGATGAACTTTATGATTGGCTGCAAACCTTTGGCCAAAAGCGCGAACTTCCCTTTGCGCTGAATTTGTTCCATCTGGGCGCGGATATTGACAACAGCGCCCCCTCACGAGGCCTGCCCAGCGATGCGCCAAAAACCTTGTCGACATTCAAAGCGCAACCTACCTTTCTGATGGTGGGCACCATCGAACCACGCAAAGGCTGTCTGCAAACCCTGCGCGCGTTCGATCTGCTTTGGCAACAAGGAATTGATGTCAACTTGGTCATAGTCGGCAAAGAAGGCTGGAAGCCCTTGCCCGACGAACAGCGCCGCGATATTCCGCAAACCGTCCATGCGCTGCGTAACCACGCGGAGCTGGGTAAACGCCTGTTCTGGCTCGAGGGCATCAGCGATGAGTATCTGGAGCAAGTGTACGCGCACTCAAGTTGTCTTATTGGTGCCAGCTATGATGAAGGCTTTGGTCTGCCACTGATCGAAGCCACCCGTCACGGCTTACCTCTATTGGTGCGTGATATCCCCGTATTCCGTGAAGTTACCTATAATCAAGCCTATTTTTTCACCAACAGCAGATCACCGGAAGTAATATCTGAAGCTGTCCATAACTGGATGGATCAATACAAAAATGGACAGCACCCAAGCAGCAATAGTATGCCGCACCAAACTTGGCAAGAAAGCGCCAAACAGGTGCTCAATGCCATATTAGGAGAACGCCAACCCTATAAAACCTGGTTGCCAGATGGCGTTCGCCGCTATTGGGGGGCTGATCCACGACTACATACCGAAATCGGCGAACGTCGTGAAAAGGCCATGTGTACGACAGCGAAAGCGGGAATTTTAATTTACGGGTCTTACGAACGAATCAAACCGGGGCAATACCAGCTATACATACAAGGCACAGCAAAACACTGGACGGGAAATGAATGGCTGGAGGTAACAAGCGATAAGGGGAAACTGAAACACCTACACCATAATCTATATACAAGAGAAGCGGGCGAATGGAAGGAATTATTTGAATTTAATGTTGATACGAATAAAATGGACGTTGAGATTCGGTTCTTTACGGCTGCCCTAACGGAATTAACCATTGACAAAATAACATGCCAACTTATTTGATCAACTTTAAATCGATTAACATCTATCATTTATTTATAACAAACAAAGAGACGCATCAACCATGAGTGATTATGATAAATTTATGAGATATGAAGATTTTTTGGCACTAATGGAAGAAGATTTCTGCAAAGTCAGGCCACTTTTAAAAGAAATTAATATCGACTATAACGAATATAATAGTAAATTAGATTCAGCAGCCGAACAATCAAACTCTATTTACTTATTTTTGTTTGATTCTTCAGGATTTAGCGTCAAAAGAGAATGCGAAGAAATAAAATGGGATGCGATTGAGTCAAGGGTATTAAGTACTCACTCATGGCTTAATAGAATATGCAAAATCATATCCCTGCCAAATCTTAGGTTTCCAATTGAATTCGAAGACATGGCTAAAGATAGCTCTATCCCCATATTAAGCTACCATAAGAGAAAAGATTACTTAGGCACTGTTTTAGTCCCTGACTTTGAAATATTTGAGCAGAATTACTACTGCCGAGAAACGTTCAAAGATAATATAGTTTTTCAAAATAAGCATGATAGAGCCATATTTTTCGGCAGCACAACCGGCACGAATGAAAGAGAAGATCGTGGGTGCTGTAACACTATTGATAACATCGAAAATGATCCGAGCATTCGCATTGCCGCCGCAAAATATTTTATCACAAACGATAAAGTGGTTTTTAAACTACCTTCAATTGTTCAATGCGATAACAAGGAGACAGAGGAGCATTTGAAAAGCTTTGCTTTTGCAGCTCCTGAGCGAGTAAATTGGAATGATCAGTTTAATAATAAATTTATTATATCTGTTGACGGTAATGGGCCCACCTGCACAAGGGTAGCGGTAACTCTTTTAAGTAACTCTGTGTTATTAAAATATAACTCAAACTGGATAACATACTATCACAGAGCCCTGCGGGCTTATGTCAATTACATACCCATATCCACTAATGAGGAAGTTGACGGCGCGCTTGTTAATATGCAAAAAAATTATTCTTATTATGAACAGGTACAAAATAGGGCATCGGAAGACTTCTCTTTAATATTTAAACGTGCAAACGTTGATCGATATTTTGCGGCAGTATTAAACGAATATTACGCATTATTTTTTGGCAAAAATAAAAATTACTGGGAAAATAGATTTAAACTTGATCAAGTAGCCCATCTAGACATAGATGCACACTTTTCGAATAAAGGAGATTATTCTCTTTGGCCAAGCCAGAAAATCATCGATCCATCAGGTAATTTTATTGAGGGAATCACAATATATCCTGCAACCGGTCTCTTCGATTGGCGCAATATTTCTTATCAAGTTATGTTTGAAGATGGATCAATTACAGAGATGGTCCTGGGGGGGCACTTTGCGGGAAGAAAAAACATTGCAGCTAAAATTACGGGGTTCAGGATGGTTGCGATTGCCAATAAAAATTTCAGCCTTTTCTATACGGGTATCTTTGCTGATGGCACTGTGCAAAAGGCTTCAAATGGCGAATGGCTTAAACACGAATTAAATCCAATCAAATGCATTGATTTTAATATACTTCCCAGTTTTTGATCTCTCAACACAAATAGACAAGGATTAACTTATGATGTCAGCAATTATTACCGGCATAACCGGGCAAGATGGCGCTTATTTAACTGAACTGCTGCTTGAAAAAGGGTATGATGTTTATGGTACATATCGTCGCACCAGTTCAGTTAATTTCTGGCGGCTTGAAGAGTTAGGTGTGGCGAATCATCCAAACTTGCATTTGGTCGAATACGATTTAACAGATATGGGTTCAGCCATTCGATTGCTAAAGACCAGTGGTGCGACAGAGGTATATAACTTAGCTGCACAAAGTTTCGTAGGGGTATCGTTCGATCAGCCTATTGCCACCGCAGAGATGACTGGTGTTGGTCCGCTTTATCTGCTTGAAGCCATTAGGATTGTGAACCCTAAAATCCGTTTTTATCAGGCCAGTACCTCCGAGATGTTTGGCAAGGTCCAGGCGGTTCCACAATGCGAAGATACGCCATTTTATCCGCGTAGCCCGTATGGTGTGGCCAAGTTATACGCACATTGGATGACGGTTAATTATCGTGAAAGTTATGACATTTTCGGCTGTAGCGGTATTTTGTTTAACCACGAAAGTCCCTTGCGTGGCCGGGAATTTGTGACCCGTAAAATTACTGATTCATTCGCCAAAATTAAACTTGGTAAATTGGATGTGCTTGAACTGGGCAATCTGGATGCTAAACGCGACTGGGGTTATGCCAAAGATTATGTCGAAGGCATGTGGCGCATTCTGCAAGCTGATAAACCTGATACCTATGTGCTGGCCACCAATCGTACCGAAACAGTGCGTGATTTTGTGACAATGGCAGCCAAAGCAGCCGGCTTTGAACTGGAATTTGTCGGCCAGGCGGATCAGGAAGTGGGTGTAGATCGTGCCACGGGAAATACTTTAGTACGAATTAACCCGAAGTTTTATCGCCCAGCCGAAGTTGAGTTATTGATTGGCAACCCAGAAAAAGCCTTGCGCGATTTAGGTTGGGCACCCAAAACCTCGCTTGAAGAACTCTGCCAAATGATGGTTGATGCAGATATTCGCCGCAATGAGGCTGGTTTTTCATTCTAAAGACTTGACGCTGAAGTGTTCGATCATATTGATTTGAGACATTACATGACGAATGGTCGTGACCTCACTTATATCGAGCTTTTTACTTGAATTTATGGGATTTTGACAATCAGTCTGAATGCCTTATTAAAATGAGGTCATAGTACGTATGATAGCTTTAATAACAGGTATTGGTGGTTTTACGGGCAGGCAATTATCGATGCAATTACATGCGTCGGGTTATACGGTGATTGGGCTGTCGCATCATTCTGCACGCGAACCGATCGCAGGGGCAGAACGAATTTATTGTGCCGATTTTGCTGATCAAGCAGATCTGCAACAGGTAATCGCCGAGGTTTCCCCCGACGTATTGATTCATTTGGCTGCAATTTCATTTGTTGCACATGGCAACCTGTCTGAAATTTATCAGGTTAATGTCGTCGGTACTCGCAATTTGCTTGAGGCGGTTGCCTGTTCTGGCATTCCCGTGCGTTCAGTGTTGGTAGTCAGTAGCGCTAATGTGTATGGCAATGCCCAAGAAGGCGTTCTGAATGAAAATGCCATAGTCGCACCGGCTAATGATTACGCGGTGAGCAAGTTGGCGATGGAGTATGTGGCGCGCCTGTACTTCAACCGGCTACCAATTGTGCTGGTTCGACCATTCAATTACACCGGTGTTGGGCAGTCTGAAAAATTTTTGCTGCCGAAGATTGTGAACCATGTGCGGCGCCATGCGCCTGTGATTGAATTGGGTAATTTGGATGTAGCGCGCGACTTCTGTGATGTGCGCATGGTGGTTGCTTACTATGCGCACTTGCTGGCCTGCCCCGCGGCAATTGGCCAGGTCGTAAATGTCTGTTCTGGAACGGCTTATACCCTGCGTCAAGTTATAGATATGGTGCGTGATATTTCACAGCATGAATTTGAAGTGCAAGTAAACCCCGCCTTTGTTCGTGCCAATGAAGTGCGTGTATTGCAAGGTGATCGCAGTCGCTTGCTCAGCTTAGTGCTAGATGTGCCCGATATCCCGTTAGAGGATACGATGCGCTGGATGCTAACTAGTGTTGAGTAGTCTTTATCCAACTGAAATTATTGAGTTTAACTAATGCCCCCCCCAGCAGAATCTATTTCAGATGCTCCGTACACAATAACCCGTGCACCCATCAGTATTTTGATGGAAATGCGCCCGGCCTTGGATGGGTTTTATGGAATCCCTCAAGAAACACGCTTGCTTTTTAGCGCACTCGCGAGATTACCGAGCATAGAACCCACTGGCCTGTTGCAGATGTCCAAACGCAGCGTGCGCGGTGGTATTTATGGAAAATCCACGCTCTCAGATGCAGAGCGTGTGCACCGTTATGCCCAAGTTGTGGTGTCCTTGAAAGGACGTGCTGCGTTCGACTGGCGTGGCGACGTCGCTGAGTTGATAAAAGGTTTTTTTGAAACATGGCGATTGCGTCTGGGTGCCTGGACGGGCATGGGACGTGTGTCTCTTGGTTATTTCGAGACGCATCACTTCCAGGATTTTATTTGGCAGGAACTTTTTGCCCGGAGTTTGCCCGCTTCAGATCGTGAACAGGTTCTTCAAGGGAATTACCGAGTCTGCGCAGCGTCATGGCGGCGAATGCATCTGGTTGGAATCGAGCGAGCACAGGTATTGGGCCACTCGCAGTATCCGGTTGTGGATACGAAAGGTGTGGATGTGTTTTTGGCTCAAACACCATTTCCGGGTCGGCTCCGAGCTGGTACGACGTTGGTGGTTCATTATCACGATGCTATTCCGGTATTGATGCCACACACTATTTCTGACCGGGCTTTTCACCAGGCCAGCCATTTTCAGGCACTGGCGGCCAACGTGCGTTCTGGCGCATATTTTGTCTGTGTATCGGAGTCCACCCGTCATGATTTAATCAGTTTATTCCCGGAGGCCAAAGCACGCACGCATACCATCCATAATATGCTACCCGCTCATTATCACCCCACAGCCCCAGAGCCTGAGCGGATTCCAGATATTGTTCGTCGTCACTTGCATGGCCAGTTTGTTGGCAAGATGCGTGGTGCGATAAAAGACAAAACGAAGGCATACAACTTATCTCGTATATTTGGGAATGAGGAAGAGAAAACCGAATTCTATAAGAAAACCTTTAAGTCTGATGCGCGCTTTTTACTCATGGTTTCAACTATCGAGCCGCGCAAAAATCACGCACGATTATTAGCCGCCTGGGAAGTCTTGCGCGGTTCGGTGGATCCCGACCTGAATCTGATTTTTGTCGGGCATATTGGCTGGGATTATGAGACGGCACTTGAGTCATTCATGCCTTGGATCGAGCAGGGTAGTCTGTTCTTACTTCATGGCGTACCGGCTGATGCGCTACGTTTGCTGTATCGGCAGGCGGTCGTAACGGTCTGTCCAAGTGTCGGAGAGGGCTTCGACTTCTCAGGTGCGGAAGCCATGCGGTGTGGTGGTGTTGTCGTAGCGTCTGAGATTGCAGTGCACAAAGAAATTTACGGTGAGGCTGCGGAGTACTTTGATCCCTACGATACCGCTAGCCTCGTCTCGTCTCTGCATCGGATCATTTACAGCCCTGATGCCACTTCCATACAGTCTCGCCTACGTGACACGGGCCGGCAACAAAGCGAACTTTACCTGCCTGAACGAATTTTACCTCAATGGGAGGCATTATTGACAAGCCTGGCAGAACCACTATAAAACCAAAATAACTTTGGGCGGGGATAATGTAAAATTTTATAATACATTATAATATTTATTTTCAAACCACGCTTAATGCAAACCATGATTTAAGTATTAAAAATAATTATTAATAGGTTGATTACTATTTATCAGAGGGTAATTGCAGATGCTTGGCGTAGGGGATTTTCGATGACCCTATATTCAGATCAGTGGTTTAAACCAGACCAAAACATTGCCCGTTCGATCAACACTCAAGTATTTAAATAGAGTTACTTATCATGATACTAGTTACAGGCGCCGCAGGGTTTATCGGTTCCAACTTTGCGCTCGACTGGCTGGCGCAAAATGACGAACCCGTCATCAATCTCGATAACCTCACCTACGCGGGCAATCTGGACAATCTGGCCAGCCTGAAGGGTGATGACCGGCATATCTTCGTGCATGGTGATATTGGTGATCGCACGTTGGTGACCGAGCTGCTGACCAAGCACAAGCCGCGCGCCGTGGTGAATTTTGCCGCTGAATCCCATGTGGACCGTTCCATCCATGGCCCCGAAGATTTCATTCAAACCAATGTGGTGGGTACGTTCCATTTGCTGGAATCGGTTCGCGACTACTGGAATGGTTTGTCGGGCGACGCGAAGCGCGACTTCCGTTTTCTGCATGTCTCGACCGATGAGGTCTACGGCTCCTTGGGCAAGGATGACCCCGCCTTTACCGAAACACGCCGGTACGAGCCCAATAGCCCCTACTCCGCCTCCAAGGCGGCATCGGATCACCTGGTGCGCGCCTACCACCACACTTATGGCTTGCCGGTACTGACCACCAATTGCTCGAACAATTACGGGCCGTTCCATTTTCCGGAAAAGCTCATCCCGCTGATGATCGTGAATGCGCTGGCCGGTAAATCTCTGCCAGTGTATGGCGACGGCATGCAGATTCGCGACTGGCTGTACGTGAAGGATCATTGCAGCGCGATTCGCCGTGTCCTTGAGGCTGGCACCGTTGGCGAGGTCTACAACGTCGGTGGCTGGAACGAGATGCCGAATATCGAGATCGTCAAGATCGTCTGCGGTCTGCTGGATGAACTGCGCCCCCGCGCGGACGGCAAGCCGTATCTGGATCAGATGACTTATGTGACGGACCGGCCCGGCCACGACCGCCGCTATGCAATCGACGCGACCAAAATCGAGCGTGAACTGGGCTGGCGCCCGGCTGAAACCTTTCAAACCGGAATTCGCAAAACGGTTCAGTGGTATCTCGATAACGAGGAATGGGTTAAAACCATTCAATCCGGCGCGTATCGTAACTGGCTGGAAACCAACTACACCGGGCGGGCCTGACCAATGAAGATTCTGTTGCTGGGGAAAAATGGACAAGTGGGCTGGGAGTTGCAACGCAGTCTCGCCCCTCTGGGTGAAGTAATCGCGCTGGATTCGCGCAGCACAGACTATTGCGGCGACCTGGCCAACTTGCCGGGGCTGAGTGAAACCGTTGATCGCCTGCGCCCGGACGTGATCGTGAATGCCGCCGCCTATACCGCCGTGGATAAGGCCGAGAGCGAGTTGGAACTGGCCCGCATGGTCAATACCCTTGCACCCGGCGCACTGGCCGAGGCGGCGCAACGCTGCAGCGCGCTTCTGGTCCACTATTCGACCGATTATGTATTCGATGGCAGTGGCGACACGCCCTGGTGCGAAACGGATACCGTCGCTCCGCTCAGTGTCTACGGTCAGACCAAATTGGATGGCGAGCGGCTGATTGCAGAACATTGTGCCAATCACCTGATTTTCCGCACCAGTTGGGTCTATGCCGCGCGCGGCAACAACTTCGCTAAAACTATGCTGCGCCTTGCCAAGGAACGCGACAAACTCACCGTGATCAACGATCAGTTCGGCGCACCGACCGGGGCTGAGCTGTTGGCCGATGTGACGGCCCATGCCATTCGGCAGACTGTCACAAAACCGGAATTGGCCGGCTTGTACCATCTTGTCGCTGGTGGAGAAACCACTTGGCACGGGTATGCTCAATTTGTGATTGAACACGCAAGGAAGGCGGGCATTCCGATCATGGTCACTCTGGATGACATTGCACCGGTTCCGACAACAGCGTTTCCGACGCCCGCCAAACGTCCGCATAACTCGCGACTGAATACGTCCAAATTACAAACCGCATTCGATCTGGTACTGCCACCCTGGGAACAGGGCGTCACCCGGATGCTTACGGAAACTTTTTAAACACCCAAAATAGAAGAGCCACTAAAAATGACACACCGTAAAGGAATTATTCTGGCTGGAGGCTCAGGCACGCGCCTGCATCCGGCGACATTGGCCATCAGCAAGCAACTGCTGCCGGTTTATGACAAGCCAATGATCTACTACCCGCTGAGCACGTTGATGCTCTCTGGCATTCGCGACATCCTGATTATTTCCACCCCGCAGGATACGCCGCGTTTCGAGCAGCTGCTGGGCAGTGGCGCGCAATGGGGCCTGAATCTGAACTATGCCATTCAGGACTCACCGGACGGCCTGGCGCAAGCCTTTCTGATTGGCGAACCCTTCCTCGGCAACGATCCCTGCGCCCTCGTGCTGGGTGACAATCTGTTTTATGGTCATGACTTCCATAATCTACTGGGCAATGCCAATCAACGCACCGAAGGCGCCAGTGTCTTCGCCTACCATGTGCATGATCCCGAACGGTATGGCGTCGCTGAATTCGATGCCAGAGGCAAGGTATTGTCGCTGGAAGAAAAACCCGCCCAGCCAAAATCAAACTATGCCGTGACTGGCCTGTATTTCTACGATAACCAGGTCGTGGACTTCGCCAAGGCACTGAAACCCTCGCCGCGCGGCGAACTGGAAATCACCGATCTGAATCGACTGTATCTCGAACGGGAACAGTTGAACGTCGAAATCATGGGTCGCGGCTTCGCCTGGCTGGATACCGGTACGCACGAATCCCTGCTGGAAGCTGGGCAGTTCATCGCCACCATCGAAACCCGTCAAGGGCTGAAAGTTGCCTGCCCGGAAGAAATTTCATGGCGGCAGGGTTGGATCACTGACGAGCAGTTGGAGAAACTCGCCAAGCCGTTGATGAAAAACGCCTATGGCAAATATCTGCACCGTATTCTGAAAGACGACATCCGTTAATAATTTCCTGGTAGCCATCTTATGCAAGCAATCCCCTTATCCATACCCGATGTGATTCTGTTCGAACCCCGCGTTTTTGGTGATGCACGAGGGTTTTTCTTCGAAAGCTATAACCAACGCAAATTTGAGGAGGCGGTTGGTTATTCGGTCGACTTCGTCCAGGACAACCATTCCCGCTCCGCCCGGAATGTACTGCGCGGCCTGCATTACCAAATCCAGCAGGCACAGGGAAAACTCGTGCGCGTGGTGGACGGCGAGGTATTCGATGTCGCCGTGGATATCCGCAAGAACTCGCCGACCTTTGGCAAATGGGTCGGTGCAATCCTCTCCGCCGAGAACAAAAAACAGCTTTGGGTCCCGCCAGGGTTTGCCCATGGTTTTGTCACACTGTCGGAAAATGCCGAGTTCCTGTATAAAACCACCGATTATTGGGCGCCGGAATACGAGCGGTGCATCGCCTGGAACGACCCGGCGATCGGTATTGAATGGCCCGGCGACGGCCCATTCAATTTATCAGCCAAGGATCAACAGGGCGCTTTGCTCGCAGTTGCCGAGATTTTTGAATAAATGCAGCGGTTCCAATCATCACGCCCTTGCGATGGTTGGGCGGATGCCACTCTGGATATGTTGACTTGAATCAGAAGCTCTCAGAACTCATCCACGAATCAGGCGTTGCCTTCGGCACCTCCGGCGCGCGTGGACTCGTCAGTGCCATGACGGATGAAGTGTGTTTTGCCTATACCGCAGGGTTCCTCGGCTATCTGCAATCCATTGGGCTTTTTCATTCCGGGATGTCAGTGGCATTGGCGGGCGACTTGCGTCCCAGTTCACCGCGCATCCTTCAGGCATGCGCGGCGGCCATCGAATCGGTGGGCGGCAAACCGCTCTTTTGTGGCTACATCCCCTCCCCGGCCGTCGCCATGCTGGGGCTTGAACGAAAAATTCCGGCGCTGATGGTCACAGGCAGTCACATTCCGGATGACCGGAACGGCATCAAGTTCAACCGACCGGATGGCGAGTTGCTGAAAACGGATGAGGCGGGTGTGCTGGGTCAGCCAGTTCGCGTGCCGGAAAATCTGTTTGACGATGAAGGCATGCTGAAACAGCCTGTCGATCTCGGCACGCCGGTCAATGCCATTACGCCGTACATTCGTCGTTATGTGGATTTTTTCGGAGCGGATGCACTTGCCGGCCTGAAGGTTGGGGTGTACCAGCATTCTGCCGTCGGCCGCGACGTGCTCGTGGATGTACTGGAATTGCTCGGCGCTCAAACCCTGCCCCTGGGTCGTTCTGAAGTGTTCGTGCCGGTCGATACCGAAGCCATTCGGCCGGAAGACGTGCAACTGGCAGCCGACTGGGCCAAAGAACAACATTTTGACGCCATCGTTTCCCTGGACGGCGACTCGGATCGACCACTACTGGCCAATGAAGCTGGCCAATGGCTGCGGGGCGATATTCTCGGCATCCTGACCGCCCAATACCTGGGCGCTGAGGTCGTGGTGACCCCGGTCAGCAGCAATACGGCACTGGAAAAATCCGGCAGTTTCGCCCGTGTGATGCGCACGCGGATCGGCTCGCCCTATGTCGTTTCTGCCATGATGCAGGCCATTGACGAAGGCGCCGCTCGTG
>Ga0307375_10001529_pt1 | contig 25139 bp, 31 predicted proteins | sample TR1MG_FD_202531 | JGI IMG/M metagenome (GOLD analysis project Ga0307375, IMG submission 202531) | Soil microbial communities from Risofladan, Vaasa, Finland - TR-1 | ecosystem: Environmental > Terrestrial > Soil > Coastal area > Acid sulfate soil | place: Finland: Risofladan, Vaasa | collected...
GATTGTTTGGGCTGCTTATCATCCTAATTCTAGCGGCAAGACGTGCTGGCGAGATTCTGAAATATGTGGCAATAAAATGGAGCGTGTAACCCACTGGATGCCACTACCTGATGTGCCTGATAACCAGTCCGGAAACGCAGCATAACTCAAATCACCAAGAGGTAATCATGCTAACCAACGAACAAATCCAGCAGATACATCAAGCATCACGCGATGGAATTGAATTCGCCCAAGCTTGTTACCTGGCCGGCAGACGCGAACAACAGAAGCTGGATGCCGAATTAGCGCGCAAGTATCCGTTCTCGCCGGTGATCGGTAAGAACATCGCGGATGCGATTGAGAGGGCGGAATGAGCGACAAGAGAATATACATCCTCGTCCACGAAACCGCCCGCAAACTTGCCGCCGCCCAGTGCATGCTTGCCCCTGCCGGCTATTCCGTGGAAATCAAAGAGCCATCCCGCACCCTCGATCAGAACGCCTACCAATTCCCGTACCTGGAAGGATTCGCCCAGCAGCTCAAATGGCCGGTCAATGGCGAAATGGTGAAGCTGGACAAACTCGAATGGAAGGACATCCTGACCGCAGCCTTCGAGGAAGAGGTCAAGCCACGGCTTGCGATGGGCTGGGATGGCGGGATCGTGATGCTGGGGCGCAGAACGAGCCAGTACGGGAAGCGCAAGTTTGCCGACTGGATGACTTTTTTAATGGCGGCTGCCGCGCTGAAGGGTATCGAGCCGGTATTCAAGGACGGCCAGCACAAGCGTTGGCAGCCGGAAGTGGAAAGGGTGGCGGCATGAACGCTCCAATCATCATCGGCAAAGCCACCCTGCACAACATGGACTGCATGGCTTTCATGGCAACGCTGCCGGACAAGGCGTTTGATCTGGCGATTGTTGATCCCCCTTATGGAATAGGCGAGGATAAAACTACGCGACCATCAAGAGGAAGGACTCTGACTACACCACACCAATCAAAAGAATGGGACAAAAAACCACCATCAAAGGAGTATTTCCATGAATTGATGCGAGTTAGTTCAAACCAAATTGTTTGGGGGGCAAACCATTTTATGCAAAACATCGCAATAGGTTCACCTTGCTGGATTGTATGGGACAAACAAACGGCAGGTAATAACGCAGATTGCGAACTAGCATTTACATCATTAAAAACAGCGGTGCGTAAATTTACGTTTATGTGGGAGGGGTTCTGGCAAGGAGATATGAAAAACAAAGAAGCGCGCATTCACCCCACCCAAAAGCCCGTAAAGCTCTACGAATGGCTCCTTACCAATTATGCCAAGCCCGGCCAGCGCATCCTCGACACGCATCTAGGCTCAGGCTCATCGGCTATAGCTGCTCACAACCTTGGTTTTGATTTTGTCGGTGTCGAGCTTGATAAATCATACTTTGATGCAGCGGTCGAGAGGATCAATAATCACACCGCGCAATTAAGAATGTTTGATGAACCAATAAAACAAAAAGATGACAGAAGAGGAAAACGAACGCATAGCAATAATGATCTACGACGGAGGAATATCCGAAAAGGAAGCAATTGCCTATGTTGAGGCGCATCGTCAATTCGGATCAGTGGTATCCAGGCTGCGTGAAAAGGCTGACAAGCTCAATCTTAAGCGGCCGGCGAAGGATCTTGTAATGCCGAAATCCGAGCCTGTTATTTGTGGGAAGCTGCTGGCTGCTGGGGATAATGAATAAATTGAAAGGTAAATCATGCGTTATAAAATAACTTCCTGGGCTGAATATCAGCATTACAAAGACCGCTGCCCTCCTTGGATAAAGTTACATCATTCGCTACTTTCATCTGATATTTGGGTGATGGGAAATGATGCTAGCAGGACGCTAGCAATTGCTTGCATGTTGCTTGCCAGCCGCGACAAAGCCAACGATGGTTCATTTAATGGCGATCCTGAGTATGTAAAAAGGTTTGCTTATTTGAATACAAAGCCTGATTTTAAGCAATTGATTCAGTACGAATTTATTGAAGTTTTAGAAGATGCTAGCAAAACGCTAGCACCGCGCAACACAGAGACAGAGGCATATAAAGAAGAGGGAGAGAAGAGACAGAGGAAGAAAGCGCTATCTCCTGACTATCATCCGAAAGAAGAACATTACGATTTAGCTGAAAGCGTAGGAATAAATCTTGATTATGAAATTCAAGTTTTTAAGGATCACTGGAAGGCAAACGGTGAAAAAAAGATTGATTGGGATGCAACACTGAGAAACTGGATTAAACGAGCTGCTGGATACGCTGCAAAAAACAAACCTTCTCAATCCGTACAAGAAGCCAGGTTGAACGTAGCAAATCAGATCATGGGAGGCACAAATGGAACTAAACGACAGATTATCGACATTAACGAAAGACCAGCAATTGAGGGTAATGGAGAGAGTGTTCCAAAAGCTGCTATTAGCTTTCGGAAACCAGATGCAGGCTAAGTGGCAGGGAATCGAGATGTCGGCTATCTACCAAGATTGGGCAGATGAGCTATCAAATTACTCACTCGGATCTATCAATCATGCAATCAGGATATGCAGAAGCGAAGAACATCCTCCAAGCCTGAGTAAATTCATGGAAAACTGCAAAAAATACATTCCAGAAATTAACGAATCAAACCTTATTTCTGATAATGGAAACATAACCATAGGTAAAGAGGAAGCACTGGAAATGCTGAAAAAGATACGGGAAGATTTGGCAGCAAAGATGACTAAATGCTGATTACTTCTTGACAAATTATAATTTCATTAACATAATCACATCACCGGCTTATAAGCTGTGCCAATCCAACTAGGAGAAGGTATGCTTTACACTGAAATTAACGAGCTAAGGGATCGTATAGATAACTGGCGCAGACATTACCGAACAGTGCAAAAGATAACAGCAGTGCCGTATTATCAACCTCCAGTACTAGGCGAGGTTTTTGAAGATGATAAGCAATTAAAACTCCCAACAAATATGCGAGATGCTGTAATCCTCGAATCAGCATGGCGTAACCTTCCCCAAGACTCAGCAGTTAAGCATTACCTGAAATGGTCATACATTTTCAGAAATCCACCTCAACCAATCTGGCGCAGACTCAAGCAATACGGAGTCAGAATCAAGAACGATATTGAATTTCAGAGATTTGATATAGCAGCATTGGAGATATTTTACAAAAGGATTGGAAAAATATAATGGCAAAGTTATCCACAGAGCAGCGCGACAATATGCCAAAAGGAGAATTTGCGCTTCCTGGCGGGCGCTATCCAATAAACGATAAAGCTCATGCTGCAAATGCCAAGGCAAGAGCTACTCAACAAGAAGAAAAAGGTAATCTTTCTGCAAGCCAAAAGGCTATTATTGACGCTAAAGCCAATAAAGTCCTCGATGGTAAAATGGCTGCAAAAGTATTGGCAAAAAAAGTGAAAAAGTAATTTTAGGGAATTACATCTTTAATTCCCTCGCTTATCTCATCTTGCAGGATTTCTGAAAGCACCACTTTATTAATAAGGAGAAATACCATGCACTACAGAAACGGACGTGAAGCAAAGAACGGCGACAAGATTGTTGGCATGCTGAGCGGGAAAATCGATGCAGTTGGCACGCTTCGCGATGCTACTGCTGGCAATGACTACTGCAATGGTTACATTCAGACCGGGCACGAACCGAGCACGAGTGATCCAATTGCCTGTATGTGCGATTGCCTTCATGTCGATGATGTGATGGCACTGCTGGCTGAAAAAGGTCTGGATAAGCGCCCTACCGGTAAGTAAGGGACTGAAGTATATAAATCCCTAATTTTAACCAATGGACAACTCCAAATGGCCGCAACAATCAGAAAAACAAGACAGGACGAGGTTAGAGCCAAGATTCAGGCATCAAATCTGATAACTCGCCTTGAAAAGCACATTGGCGGCGAAATTGTTTTAGAAAATAGCCAGATAAAGGCTATTGAGATATTGCTTGATCGAACTATTCCAAAGCTATCTAGTGTTGAAATGTCTGGAGCTGATGGTGGGCCTCTTGTTGTTGAGATAACACGCTTTGCGGATAAGACTCCCGAATAACTGGTCTCCTCGCCCTTATCAGCGTCCAGCATGGGATTATCTTGAAAATGGTGGAAAACATTGCGAGCTTATTTGGCATCGTAGATCTGGGAAAGATGAAGTTGGACTGCACAGAACTGCTGTAGCAGCGTTTGAGCGTGTTGCAACGTACTGGTACATGCTCCCATTGGCTACACAGGCGCGCAAGGCTATTTGGGAGGCTGTAAACCCCCATACTGGGCGCAGGAGGATAGACGAGGTATTCCCACTTGAGCTTAGAAGTTCCACGCAGCAGCAGGAAATGTTCATAAAGCTAAAGAACGGATCAAGCTGGCAGGTGGTTGGATCTGATAACTTCAATGCAATGGTAGGGTCGCCACCGGCAGGAATTGTTTATTCAGAGTGGGCATTGAGTAATCCATCAGCAAGGGCGTATCTAAGGCCGATATTGGCGGAGAATGGTGGTTGGCAGATATTCAACACAACGCCACGCGGAAAGAATCACGCACATAGGACATTTGTAGCGGCGAAGAATGATCCAAGAGCATTTGCACAGCTGCTGTCTGCTAAAGAAACTGGCATATTTACCAATGAACAGCTAGAAGAAGAACTGGATGCATACCAGAACGACTTTGGTATGGATGCCGGTAATGCGCTGTTCGAGCAGGAATATCTATGTTCATTTGAAGCGGCTATCCTGGGCGCTTTTTATGCCAGAGAAATGCAGCAATGCAGAAATGATGAGCGCATAACTGAAGTTCCGCATGATGTGGATGCAAAGGTATTTACCGCATGGGACATAGGATATACAGATGACACGTCTATCTGGTGGTTTCAGGTAATCCAAGGGGAGATTCACGTTCTTGAGTGCTATACGGCAAGCGGCATGGATATTCCGCACTATGTTGATGTTATTTTAAGCAAAAAAGAGTATGTGTATGACAAACACTATCTGCCGCACGATGCAAGGGCAAAGACGCTGGCAAGTGGTGGAAAGTCAGTAATTGAGCAATTGGGTAAATATCTGGGCGTTGACAGGCTGGCAATAGTTCCTGAGATTGGAGTTCAGGACGGTATCCAGGCGGCTCGTAGTAATTTCTTTAGGTTGTGGTTCGACGATTACAAGTGTGCTGAAGGATTGGACGCTCTGAGCCAGTATCAGCGCGAATATGACGATACCAAGAAGATGTTTAGGGATAAGCCCAGGCATGATTGGACAAGCCATTTGAGCGATGCTTTCCGTATGATGATGGTTGCATTCAAGACAGAGTTTAAGGCGGCAAAGCCCGTCGAGAAGAAAATAAGGCTAGTCCAAGACCTGTCATTGGAAGAATTATGGGAAATAAACAAGATAAACAGAACGGAAAGGATTTGATATGTCAGGCGTAAATCAACCGTATGCATATAATTATGAAACCGTAGCGGCAAGTCAGACTGCTCAAGTATTGGGTGGAACTGGTGCAATTGGCGATTACCTGCACCGTTTGATTATCACTGATGTAACCGGATCAACTGGGACAGTAACTATTTTGGATGGATCAACCTCAATTCCGGTTATGACCTCTAACTCTGGGACTGGCGTGTATAACATTGAGTGCAATATGAGATCGAAGACCGGCCCTTGGAAAGTTACAACTGGAGCAGGTGCTACGGTTATTGCTGTAGGCATATTCTCGGCTTAACATGGCAGATCAAAAGCCTGGTGGTGAAGTCCAAAGATGGCTGGACATAATTGGTGATTATGACCGTGAATTCCAGAAGTGGGAGAAACGCTCTACCAAGATAGTAAAGCGTTATCGTGATGAGCAATCACTCACTAATTCGGTATCGCGCAAGAAATATCCTAGCCTTTGGACTAATATTCAAACTTTGCTTCCAGCGGTTTACGCAAAGACTCCTAATCCTGATGTATCGCGCAGGTTCGATGATAATGACGATGTAGGGCGTGTCGCATCCAGGATCATCCAGCGCGCGCTTGAGTTCGAGATGAAGCACTTTAGCGACTTTTCTGAAACCATGATGTGCTGCATACAGGATAGATTGCTGAGTGGTCGTGGTACAGCATGGGTGCGTTATGATCCTGAATTCATGGATTCACAACAGATTTCAGATGTAGATTCAGATGATGATGGGGATCAGGAAGATCCACAACAGGAGATTGTTGAAGAAAAGACACCAGTTGATTACGTTCATTGGCAGGATTTCGGCCATAACGTATGCAGAACATGGGGCGAAGTAACGGTTTTATGGCGCATGGTCTATATGGGGCGTAAAGCGCTTATTAGCCGTTTCGGCGAAGAAATAGGCAGGGAAATACCGCTTGATGCAAGTCAACCAGATCCTCTAAATAACAATACCAAAAAATTAACTGGTGACAAGAAGGCACTCATTTACGAGATTTGGGATAAGGACGAAAAGAAAGTTTACTGGATCAATAAATCTCACCCTGAATTACTTGATGAGGCAGATGATCCGCTTAAACTTGAAGACTTCTTCCCTTGCCCGAAGCCAATTTACTCTACTACAACATCTGATACGCTTATTCCAGTTCCTGACTATGTGTTTTATCAGGATCAGGCAGAGCAATTAGACCTTTTGCAGAACAGGATTGATGGTCTAGTCCAATCATTGAAGGTCGCAGGGGTTTATGATTCCTCTGTTCCAGAATTGAAGCGGTTGTTGACTGAGGGTTCAAATACCCAGCTTATTCCTGTTACAAACTACGGAGGATTGAGCGAAAAAGGCGGTCTGAAAGGCGCTATAGACCTTTTACCTATGGATATGATTGTATCCACACTTACACAGTGTTTTGAGGCCCAGAAATCACTTAAAGATGAGATTAATTACATTACCGGACTTGCAGATATTGTTCATGGTGTCGGTGATGCTGGTGAAACGGCGACAGCCCAAGGGATCAAGGGAAATTATGTAGGATTGCGGCTTAACTGTTCACAAGGCCAGGTTGCACAATTTGCCTCGGATATAATTCGCATCAAGGCGCAGATAGTTTGCACCTATCAGCCTGAAATATTGCTAAGTATTGCTGATGTAGATCAATTCAGTGATGCAGACAAGCAATTTGTGCCACAGGCATTGCAACTGATAGCAAACAAGCCGTTACGCACATTCAGGATTGAGGTTGACTCTGATTCGATGGTCAATCTTGATGAATCGCAGGAAAAGGCCGATAGAGTCGAGTTTATCGGCGCGTTTAGTCAATTGTTTGGACAGGCTGCTCCATTGGTTCAGACTGCGCCTGAAATCGCTCCGATCGTAATAGAGATAATGAAGTATGGTATTGGAGCTTATAAAGGATCAAGCGGCATCGAGGGTCAATTGGATGCCATGCTTGACCAGATTTCACAGGCGCAAAAAGCGCAGGCGGGACAGCCAAAGCCAAATCCAAAATTGCAGGAGATTCAGGCGCAGCAACAAGGACAGATGCAGCAGAAGCAAATGGAGCTTCAGCTTAATTCTCAGGTTGAACAGCAAAAGATGCAGATGCAGGAAAGACTTGAACAAGCCAAGATTCAAATGCAGATGCAAGCTGCGCAACATGAGCAGCAAGTCCAGGCGCAACAAGTATCCCAACAGCAGGAAATGGAAGCGCGGCGGGATACATTGAATCAGCAAAACTCAGCAGCACTTGAGCAGCAACGGCAGCAGCACGAAGCGAATCTTGCTCAAATGAAGATGGAATTCGATAAATGGAAAGCTGAATTGGATGCGTCCACAAAAATAACCGTTGCGCAGATTTCGGCTGCTCAAAGTGTGCAAAACGCTAGTATTGCAGCAGATAACAAAATTACCGAGGACTTGAATGGCTAATAAGCAAGATTGGCTTGAGTTTTGGGGATTGGCTGATGCGCAAGATGCTGATGAGCAATGGGCGCGTAAATGTGCAATGGACGATAAAGTTTCATGCTTATATGGTAAAGAACAAAATATGGGGATAATTCCTGATATTCAGCCATACAAGAGCATGATTACCGGAGAGATTATACATAGTCGCACCAGGCACAAGACGCACCTCAAAGATCATAATGTTGTAGAAGTGGGAAACGAGATAGCAGCGGCGACAAAAATGCCTGAAGTAAAAAGGGCTGATTTCAAGGAAGAAATAAAGAAGCAGGTTTATTTGGCAAAAGAAGAGCAACGCAGAAAACATTAACAACCAAAGGGAAACCCCAAATGGCAGACTTACGCACAGCACTACAGGAAGCAATTGAAACTCACCGCGACGATGAACCGATTGCTGGTGAACGACAAATAGTTGAAAAGGCTGATCCAGAAGCAGACAAAATAGTAGAAAAGGCAGAGCCTGACAAAGTAGAAAATCCTCGTGATGACTCTGGTAAGTTTGCTCCAAAGCAGGAAGCGCAAGAGAAAAATGAACCTGTTGATCAAGTCCAGCGTCCAGCTAGGCCAAATACCTGGAAAAAGGAATATTGGGAATCTTTCGATAAGTTAGACCCTAAATTAGCTTCTTATATCAATGAGCGAGAGCATCAGATCCATACTGGAATTGAGCAATATAGGGAAAAAGCGCAACTTGCTCAAACATTCGAGTCAATTGCAGCGCCTTATATGGAAACAATGCGCTCACAGGGTAAAACACCTGTCCAAAAGTTTAGTGAATTGTTGCAAGCAGAAAATATGCTGCAAAATGGATCGCCAGAACAAAAAGCACAGATGTTTCAGAATCTGGCGCAAGTTTATGGCGTTAATCTGGGGCAACAGACACAACAATATCAACAACCTCAATTCGATCCTAGAATGGTTGAGGAAATAGTCAATAACAAACTGGTAGAACAGACCACACAAAGCCAATTAAACGACTTTTTAAAGTCTCCACCAGAGCATTTTGAAAGTGTAGCAAATGATATGATTCAGCTTTTACAGGCTGATATGGCAAATAGTTATCAAGACGCTTATGACAAAGCGGTTAGATTGCACCCTGAAATTTATGACCAGATCATTGCAAAACAGCAAGAAAGTCAAATGGCTAAATTAGCGAGCAAGTCTAACGAAGCGGCGAAAGCTGCAAAGTCCAAAGCTGTGTCCGTGAAAGGTTCCTCTACAGGAACGAAAACTACGACAAGTTCTGGAAGTGATAGGCGCAGTGCAATTGCGGATGCAATCCGCGAGGCATCTGCTAATCGAATCTAATCGTTAAGGAGAATTATTATGGCAGTTTTCGCCAACTCCACGGTTTCCGATATTATCGCTACCACGATTCAAAACCGTAGTGGTGAACTAGCGGATAACGTGACTAACAACAATGCGGCACTTCGTCGCCTGAAAGCAAAGGGCAATGTACGTCCTTTCTCTGGCGGTAATGTGATTTTGGAAGAAATCATGTACACTGATGCCAATTACAACAACACTAACTCGTACTCTGGTTATGAGGTCTTGAACATCAGCCCGAATAGCCCGATCAGTGCGGCTCAGTTTTCCATTCAGCAATACGCATCGGCAGTTACTATTAGTGGCCTTGAAATGCTGCAAAACAGCGGCGAAGAAGCCATCATCGACCTGCTGGATGGGCGCATGAAGGTTGCTGAAGCTCAATTGAATAACCGTATCGCATCTGACGTTTATCTGGATGGAACTGGTAATTCGGGCAAGAATATCACCGGATTTGGTGCTGCGATCTCTGCGACTCCTACCAACACATACGGCGGCATATCTCGTGCAACATGGGCTTTCTGGGCTAACTATGCCTATTCAGGTTTGACAAATGGCGGCGCTGCTGTATCGAGTGCCAATATCCAAACCTATATGAACCAAGTTGCTGTAAGCTTGGTTCGTGGTAATGATCGGCCTGACCTGATTATTGCTGACTCGAACTATTACAAACTGTATATGAATTCGCTTCAGGCAATTCAGCGCGTACAGTCTGAAGGTGGTGACGGTGGCGTAGGCGCAGGTTTCCCATCGCTGAAATACTTTGGCGCTGGTATGTCTTCTGACGTTGTACTGGATGGCGGTATCGGCGCAGCTTCCCCGGCCAATCAAATGCTGTTCCTCAATACGGACTATATTTTCTTCCGTCCGCACAAGGATCGTAATTTCGTCCCCATCGGTGGTGAGCGCCAAGCGGTCAATCAAGACGCTATCGTGAAACTGATCGGCTGGGCCGGTAACTTGACTTGCTCTGGTGCGCAGTTCCAGGGCATTCTTTCAGCTTAAAGGAGAACTATCATGGCGTATGTAATTAAAAATCCTGAAGCTGGCTATCAACCAATCGCCTATACGGATACCACGCAGAATCATCCGTTGGGCACTGTCGTCCGCGCTGCTGATCCTACCTATGGAGAAGGTGAATTCATTTACCTGCTTGGGGTAACTTCTACCACTGTCGGTTCTATTGTTACCTATGATGCTTCTACATACCAAACGGTATTGTCTGCTGTCGGCGGTAATATTCCACGCGCTGTAGCTGTGGCAATGTCGGCAAACGTAGGTTCTCAATATGGCTGGTATCAAATTAGCGGCCAGGCTGTTTGTGCCAAGACTTGCACTGTGTCTTTGGCTGCTGGTGCTGCTGTCGGCGTTCTGACTACTGGCTTGATCGCTGGAACTGGATCTGGCAAGGAAATCGAAGGCGCTGCGGTGGCTGCTGTAGCTTCCGCTACTGCTGGCCGTACCACAGTCAAGGTAATGATTAACCGGCCCCATAAACAAGGACGGATTACCTAATCGCTGGTGTATCAATCTTCCCCCTCTACGGAGGGGGCTTTTTAATACATCATCAGGAGTTAATGTGCAATTACCATATGCAAACTTGCAAATAAAACACCAAAACAAGGAAGCAAAGAATCCATTGATTCTTCCTGTTCATTTGATTTGCAATACGTCTGATGAGGAAATTTACTCAAATATTCGGATAAACTCGAAAAATAACAGTAATTGGGTCAAATGCGAAGATGAGCATAATGGAGTTGCGATACTGTGCGGTTCCGGCCCAAGTCTGGTTGATTGCCTGGATGAAATTTGGAAAAAACAGCACGATGGCGGGAAAATATTTGCCATGAATGGAGCGGCTAAATTTCTTTATGACAATGACATTATGCCAGATTATCAAGTGATGATTGATGCAAGAGAGCAGACTGCCGATCTTATTGGGCCTGCAAATCATCATTTGTTTGCATCCCAAGTACATCCTAAATGCTTTGAAATCGTGCCGGATGCTCAATTATGGCATTTGCAGGTTGGAAATATAGAAAATGAATTCCCAGAATATAACAATGCTTATGCACTTATAGGCGGCGCTGCATCGGTTGGAAATACCGCAACGTGTCTTGCCTTCGCTATGGGATACCGTAATTTGCAGATTTATGGATATGATTCTTCCCATAAAAATGCAATGGGACATGCATTTCATCAGAAGATGAATGATGGCGATCCATGCGCTATCGTGTCATTTAATGGTAAAGAATACGTTTGCAGTCTTACAATGAAGTTGCAGGCAGAGAAGTTTCAGGAAACATCAAGGGCATTGCAAGAGTCAGGATGCCATATTGAGGTTCATGGATCTGGATTGCTTCCTGATATGTGGAATACTCCTGTTGAGAATCTTACTGAACAGGAAAAATATACCCGTATGTGGTCTTATGATGCGTATAGGTCTGTTTCCCCAGGTGAAAATATAGTAGAAACATTCTTCAGGGTAGCCAATCCAGAAGGAAAAGTTATTGATTATGGTTGCGGAACTGGAAGAGCGGCATTGAAAATAAGCGAAAAATGCGAAGTTCTATTGCTGGATTTCACTACAAACAGCCGTGATGATAAGGCCGCGCATTTACCGTTTAGACAGGTTGATCTTACCGAAAAGATAAACTATAACTCTGATTATGGTTTGTGTTCTGATGTAATGGAGCATATTCCACCAGATGATGTAAAAAAAGTAATCGAGAATATTATGGAATCATGTGCGAAGGTATTTTTCCAGATAAGCACAGTTCCAGATATATGTGGAGAAATAATTGGGCAGCAGCTTCACTTGACAGTCAGGCCGCATAGCTGGTGGAAGAAGTTGTTTGTTAGTTTTGGGTACATAATCAAATGGGAAGAATGTTACCCGTCTGAGTCGCAATTTTACATTTTAAGAAAGGAATAAATCATGTCTCTAGCAACTGAAAGAATGGGCGGTGGATTGTCGGCAGGTCAGGCAAACGCTATTGGTGGCGGATATGCAGCATTGACTGCTGTTGGCAGTACACAAGCAAATGGTGTAACAGTAACGGTAGGAAATTCTATTGTATCTGGCGCAAACGGAACGACAGGTGCTGTACTTACATCAGGACAAACAGGAGATGAATGCAACGTATTTAACGATGCAGGATCTACCCTGAATGTTTATCCTCCAACTGGAGGATATATTGCAGTACCTGGAACTGGATTAGGAACACAGAATGCGGCCTTTTCTCATCTGACATACAAATCAGTAAAGTATATTTGCCTTGATGGTTCTACCCAGCACTGGATGCCGATTGTATCGGCTTAATTTTTCTAAACAGAAAAGGAAATAAAAATGGCAACAATGAAACTGGCAAGCGATGTGGACAACTCCGAATTTGTAGGAGCCAGGAATCCAGATGAAACACTTTGGGTTAAATTTGAATCACGCAAGTTCAAGAATGAGTTTGAAAGCGAAAAACAAGGTCATCCGATCTATGAGATGCGTGATTTCATTACTATCCAGGCGCCTGGAGATCAGTTGACCTCAATTGATACCTTTGTTAATGAATCCCATAAAAGGCGGTTTCCTCGTCGATGGGCGCATTATCAGAATACCAAGAACAACGAGCATGTACAGGGATGGGCAATTGACACATGGCCTGTTATCAATGCCGCCCAAGCTGAAGATTTGAAATATCGCAAGTTCCAGACCGTAGAGCAATTGGCTGAAGCTCCACTCAATGTCATTCAGTCTATGGGGATGGGGTATGTTGAACTTCAAGAAAAAGCAAAGGCTGCGCTGAACAATGCCAAGGATGGTGCATTTGCCATCAAGCAAGCGGCAGAATTGAAAAAGCGTGATGATCTTATCGCTTCTATGCAGGCACAGATTGACGCACTTGCTCAAGGTCAATTGCATAATGTAGAAAAGAAAAAAGGTCGCCCTGCAAAAGCTAACGCAGAACAAGTAAATGGCTAATGTTTTATCAAGCAATGGAGTCCCTGCTACAACAGCATTTGCAGGTAGTACGGGTACTCCGCTTGTTGTAGATACAAATACTGGCAACGGATATGTTCTGATTGGTGGAGTTGTCGAAGGGATTAATACCACTGGCAATGCAGCAACAGCAACTAATGCTACTAATGCTACGAACTTAATAGCTGGTGGAACTATTGCATCAAGTGTAACCGGTATAACACAGGCGAACGGCGACAATACTACTTTGATTGCCACCGATGCTTTCGTGCAAGCTGCACTGTCTTATTACAACACTCCCGTCGCTTGGAACGGTTCAACTGACCGTGTATTAGGCGTAGGTCAGATTACGCAAGATTCCTTCACCTCCGCAACCTCCATTCCTCTGCACATAGCTTGTGGTGATGGGCAGATTTATGAGTTGGAGATGGATGGTACGTTTACACCCGCAGCAGGGGCGGGTGTAAACGTCACATTGAACCCAAATAATAATACATACACATCTAAGTTTACTGTAGGATTTATATATGCTGAGTTGGGTAGTGCAGCAACTTCCGTGATAGGAACAGCCAACTCTTTTGCCTTGGACAATTCCAATGGTGGAATATATTCAGTGAGGGCTAAACTAAATACATCAACATTGACAAAGCAAGTTACATCTAGGAGTAGAAGTGCAGTAACTGGGACTAATTACATCATGGATAGCGAAATTCACTGGGATGACGCCACAACAGTCTGGGCATCGCTCGGCACAGTCATCATGCCCAACGCTTGGACAGGTTCAGTGGTTGTTAAAAGAATCGCATGATTAATATAAGGAGAGTAGCTTGACTACAATGCTATCACTGGTTCAATCTGTCCGAGGTGAATTAGGATTGACTGTACCAACAGCAGTAGCTACTTCACAAGATACCGACGTAATGACTACGCTTGCCCTGATGATTGCTCTTGGGCAAGAACTGGTTAATATGAAGGCAGGTGGAGAACCCTGGAATAAACTGGTTACTGAATACAGATTCAATACTGTTTATGTAACGCTGACAGGTACAGCGACTGCCGGATCGCCAATAATCACAGGATTAAGTTCTACTACAGGTCTTGATACTACTTATTGCGCCATTGGTACGCCTTGTCCACAAGATACTTATATCTCGACTGTTGATACAGCAACGCAAGTAACTTTAAATCAAAATGCCACTGAAACAGGCTCATATACGATAAATTTCTGTAAAACAAAGTACGATCTACCATCCGACTACAAGATGATGATTTCGCGTACTCAGTGGGACAAGTCTAAACATTGGGAAATGTTAGGTGCGCTGGACGGTCAGCAATGGCAATGGCTTAAATCTGGATATATCTCAACTGGCCCGCGTATCCGCTTCCGTCTTTTGGATAGCTTTTTCCAGATATGGCCTGCATTATCAACTACCGAATATTTGGGATACGAATATCTAAGTAATGGATGGGCAAGGTCAATTACCGGACTTTCTCAAACTAAATTTCTTGCTGATAGCGATACATGCCTATTCTCTGATCGGCTGATGATAATTGGCACTAAACTCAAATTCTTTCAGTTGAAGGGATTTGATACTTCCGCGATTATGGCTGATATGACAAGGGAATTGAACATAGAGATTGCCAATGATGAACCAGCGCCAACTTTATCATTTGCTCCAAGACCAAGTGAGATACTGGTTGGTTATAACAATATTCCTGACTCTGGTTATGGGAGCTAAAAATGCCATTGGGTCAGATTTTAGCTGATACACTTTCGCAATGGAAGCAGAATGCACAAACAGGAATGCAAAACGCATGGGATAGAACATATCCTGCCAGAGTACAAGTAGGCGCGTTAATGTCTGGTGATCCACAGACAGCCGCTAAAGTATTGAAAGACCAAATAGCCGCACTTACACCAGAAGGTGTGAATAATGCGATTATAAATTTTGGTGTTGGGATGGTTGGGAATATAAAGGGGATTAATCCAGTAAATAAATTTTCAGGATTGTATGATGCAATGGTTAAAAGTGGAAATGAAGAACTTGCAATAAAAAAACAATCTCCAAATTTATGGACACCGGACAATCAAGAACTTGGAGTAGACGATGCTATCAATGATATAGTTTATCCAAAAAATACGGGAAAAAAATATCCAGACCCTTTACCAGAATATCAAGATAAGTATGGAGATTTGGGAGGAGAAAAATACGATGCACTTGAAGGTAAAATATCATCAGAATTAAGGGATAAGTGGATAGAAGAAAACCATCCAAACTTTACTGATGTAACAGATTTATATAATGCATCTCCGAACGAACAAGGAAGCGCATTTGAGGCGGGGTTAAATCATCTTGGCGTGAAATATACACCTAATTATAGTGCTAGTTCTAAATCAAACTATTTTTATGTGGAAAATCCAATAACGAAACAGACTGATAAAATAAGATTCGCTACGCACGCAAAACAAGCATTTGATGCAGATGAAGCGACATTAAATGTAAATCCAGAAGGTGGGATTAGTAGTCATACATGGGATGACGCGCAGTCCTATTTAGAAAATTTACTGGAACATAATGGGCAGCCATTAGATAAACAAATAGCCGCACAACAATTACAGAAAGCAGTTGCACAATAATGGCAACACAAACAACCTCGATAACCGCACCGACTGGCGGATGGAACGATAGAGACGCATGGGGAGAAATGCCTCCAAATGATGCTATTACTCTAACTAATTTCTATCCGACTCCATCAGATGTGATGCAGCGTAAAGGGTATACAAACTTTGCAACAGGGTTGCCAGGACAGGTTAATAGCGTAATAAATTATGCAGCACCTACCGGACAGTTTTTATTTGCTGCTTCTGTTACATCAGTTTATAACGTAACGGCTGGAGGTGCTGTTGGTGCTGCCGTGGTAACTGGCTTAACATCAGATAAATTCAAATACCAGAATATCAGCAATTCAGGTGGGCATTGGCTTTTAATGGTCAATGGAGCTGATAAGCTACATGGGTATTCAGGTTCTGCATGGTGGGTGGATGGCGATGGAGCGCATGATATAACCGGATTTGATACATCCAAGGCCACTAATATCATGTATCACCAGAATCGCATCTGGATGGTTGAAAAATCAACCTTGCATGTTTGGTATCTTGGGATAGGAGCAATAGCCGGTGCAGCTACTCAATTTGATTTAAGCAATGTAGCCCGTAAAGGCGGCTATCTTGTAGGAATGGATAGCTGGACGATCGATGCTGGCGACGGTATGAACAATTACGCCGTATTTTATACATCAATGGGCGAAATAATAGTATATACAGGCGTTGACCCATCATCTGCTACAACTTGGTCATTGACTGGTGTTTGGGCATTAGGCGCACCAGTTGGCAATCGCTGTTCTATGAAATGGGGCGGTGATTTATTGCTTATTACGCTGGATGGACTTGTACCAATGGCTCAAGCATTACAATCATCTCGCCTTGATCCGCGCATTAATTTGACTGATAAGATTTATATGGCAATTTCAGCAGCTACTCAGGCGTATAACGGTAATTTTGGATGGGATTTGCTTTATTATGCAAAAGCAAACATGCTAATCCTTAATATTCCTATTGGTGTAGGTTCGCAGCAACAATATGTAATGAATACCATCACTAAGCAATGGTCAAATTTCACTGGCTGGAATGCAAACTGCTGGTGTCTGTTCAATGATGAGCCTTATTTTGGTGGAAATGGGGTAGTTTGCAAGGCATGGGATGGATTTTCTGACAATAATACAAACATCAGTTCATTGGCACAGCAGGCATTTAACTACCTTGTACCAATGGCCGGCGCTGGTCAAACTGGCGGAACAAGGGCTGTTCAGAAGCGCGTAAGCATGGCAAGGCCGATATTGTTCAGCAATGGCTCTCCAGCAGCTTCCATGAACGTAAATATGGACTTTGTAACAACTCCACCGACTGGAGCATTGACTTTTTCCGGATCTTCATCTTTTGGAACCTGGGATTCTTCAACTTGGGGCAATGCCAATTGGGGATCAGGACTTAATGTTAGCAAAAACTGGTATGGAGTACAGGGCATAGGTTATTGCATGTCGATTAATTTACAAATAGCTTCGCAAGGAATAGAAACTCATTGGGCGGCTACAGATATTGTCTATGAGACTGGCGGCATACTTTGAAGAAAATCATCACGGATCAGAATTACCGTGTAGGGGAATGGGTTTCTGAAAGGACTAATTCAACATTTAATGTAAATAGCATTTCATGTATTGGACTTGAAGAAAATGGAGAATTGATAGCTGGAGTTATATATGATGGATATAACACTGCTTCGATTGCCATGCACGTAGCTGTAGAAGGTATGATTAATCGTGAATTTTTATGGTTTTGTTTTTATTATCCATTTGAACAATTAAATGTTCATAAAATTATTGGAATGGTTGAAGAAACAAATTCTAATGCAAGAAAATTAGATGAACATTTAGGGTTCGAACTTGAAACAAGAATAAAGAATGCGTGTATCAATGGCGACCTGTTGATTTACTCTATGACAAAGGATCAGTGCAGGCATTTAAGGATTAAACATGGGACAAAATAATAAGCAATCTCCTCCACCGCCTCCAGATTATACTAAAGCCGCACAAGCTACTGCGGCGGGGAATTTATCATTAGCGCAAGAACAGCAGGCCGCCAATAATGTCAATCAGATTACTCCGTATGGGAATCTGACATACTCAAACTCACCAACACAGACTCCTGATATTTCTGCTTATCAAGCTGCTCTGCAATCATATCAATCAAATCCTAGTGGATGGATGTCACGTAATAAAGGTGTTGCTCCAAACCAAGCTGATTACATGATGAGTACGCCTCACTGGACGGCAACACAAACCCTTTCCCCTGCCGAACAGCAATTATTTGATAAAGGAAATACGCTAAATTCCACTTTGTTAGATACGGCCCAAACCGGCCTTAATTCAGCACAAGGAATACTACAGAATCCAACTGTAGATATGAGCAAACTTCCTTCCACTGGCATTAATCCAGGTCAGCAATATCAGGATGCGATGATGCAGCAATTGCAGCCGCAAATAGATCGGGCAAATAATCAGCTTCAGTCTAGACTTGCATCTCAGGGTGTAACTCCAGGTTCTGCTGCTTACAATGATGCGCTTCAGCAACAATCCCAATCAAATAATAATCTATTGGCTCAGGCTACCACTTCAGGAATGGGGATGGGGTTACAAGCTAACCAGCAGGCTTATGCACAGGCTAATAATAACCTGATGCAGCCTATCAATATCATTGATGCACTCAGGACCGGAACTCAGGTTCAAAGCCCATCTTATGCTTCAGCGGCGCAACAATCTCCAGTACAAGGAGCAGACCTTTTGGGCGCATTGCAAGGTAATTACAACGCTCAACTTGGCAATGTTAATGCCAATAATGCTACTTCAGCTGGTCAATTGGGGACGGTTGCAGGGCTTGGAGCTGCTGCTTTGCTTTCTGACATAAGACTTAAAAAGAACATTTCGCGTATCGGTACTCACCCGCTTGGGATAGGTATCTATGATTATGACTATTTATGGGGTAAACACTCCGTGGGAGTAATGGCGCAAGAGGTATTGAAAGTCAAACCTTCTGCCGTTCTAGTTCATCCATCAGGCTACCTGATGGTAAATTATGGAGAACTTCATGTTTAATCCAAACCAGCAATACCAAGCCCCGCAAATGGGCGGAAGCTCTCCTTTATTGGCTTCCATGCTTCAGCAATACATGATGAAGCAATCCATGCAACCACAGCAGCAGCAAATGCCCAGCACTCCAAGCCAGACTATGGGAATGATTCAGGGTAATTCGCAAAACTGGAATAGCTCTATGCCGCAACAGGGATTGATGAAGCCGCAAAGCACAATGTCAGATATGCCTTTACAAATTAGCAACGGGAATTAATCATGGCAGATAATCCACTATTAGGGTCGATACTTGATCCAGCCGGTATTCAGCTTCAGATGGCGCGTCAACAGGCGTTATATGATGCCCTGGCGCAGCAATCCTTAACGCCACAGCAAGGACAGATGGTATCAGGTCATTATATCGCCCCTGCTTTTGGTGGTTTGGGTAATATTGGGAAGGCTCTGATAGCCAATAAGACATTTGGAAACATGCTAGGAGAACGATCGCAACTTTCTCAACAAATGGCGCAGAATCTGCAAAACATATTTGGTGGGAATAAAACACAAACTATCCAGCAGCCTAATCCTAATCCTGTTCCAGTCCCTTCCACTCAGGATATAATGAATGCGCCGAATATGACCAGCGCTATTAGTCAGCAGGCAATTGCTAATAATACCAATGCACAGAATACGCCTGCTCCCGTTCAAATTCAATCACCATCAAATGGCCCTAGTTTTGCCAATTTGATGAAGATTGGCATCGCTGGGAGCATGTTGGGGCCGGAAGCTGGTACGGCTGTAGCTAACTGGTCTAAACCTACAGATGCTAGTTTGATGGCAAATCAAGCTGGTGTTGATCCTTTGCAAGCAAATAGAGATGCTCTTACTAAAGCAAACCTGATTGCTCCAATTTCAATGCGTCAGGGCGCAGCTTTGATTGATCCATTAACCCATAAAGTAATAAGTTTTTCTCCTAAAGGGCCGGAGAATTCGCTACCTATTATTCAAGATGGTCAGATAGTTGGTTTTAAAGAAGCTCCTGGTGGTGAGCAAATCATGCAGAATAACGCCTATGCTAATTCTGCTGGTGCAAAAGGTTATCGTTCAACTGTACCATCTTCCGCTCCAATCGTACCTTCGCAAGCAGCCAGTACAATTCAAAGTGGTATGCCTCCTGGCATCCCAAATTCATTTGGGCCGACTTCTGAAGTATCCATAAAAGCGTTTGGACAAGGACTAGTACAGCAATTGGCAAGTCTTGATAAGAACTGGACTGCATTAAGCGATCAAAATAGAACGGCACAAGTAACAAATTCTTATTTGCAACAAATTAAAGATTTAGCTAAAACTGCCGCTGTCGGGCCAGAGGCTGATAAGCGGGACTTTGTAAATGGATTGCTATCTATAGCAGGTGTTTCTGATAGAGCAACAGATAAAGTAACTGCAAATGACTTGCTTGATAAGTATTCTAATCAAATCGTTGCCAGATTAGGCCAAGGTGGTATGGGTACTGATGCAGCCAGGGCAATTTTACAATCTGCATATCCTGGCGCTCATATGAATCAAGGAGCTATTAATGAGGCAGTTGATAACCTAGTTGGATCGAATGAAATGATAAAGGCAAAAACATCTTTATTGTCCCCATATGCTGCTAAACGTGATCCTATTGGCTATCAGAACAATGAGGTTATATTCGACCAAAATGCCGATCCTAGATTATGGCAATACAAAGCAATAGCTGGAACTCCGCAAGGAAAGATTTTTCTGCAAAACGTACTTAAACAAGACCCGCAATTTTTGCAAAAAGCACAAGCATTACACAAAATAGGGGCTTTTTAAATGTCAATTATTGACCAGATGATGAAGGATGCAGGATCGACTGCTCCACAAGCATCAATAATGGATACAATGCAAGCTGATGCAAATTCACCTGCTGCACCTATTCAAGTGAACAATACTATCCAAAATAAAGGATTGCTTTCTGGGTCAGTTGGATCACAGATTTCAGATGCTGCGAGTGCTTTTGGTCATCATGTAATGAATATGCCACACGGTATAGCGCAGTTGATAGAGAATGGTATAAATTATGGAGCGCAACAATTACCTAATAATCCAGTTTCTCAGTATATCAATAAGACTGTTCAATCCGACAATGCGGCTATGGCACAACGAGAGAAGAACTATCAGGCTAATACTCCGAATTCCGCGGGTGCTTATTTAGGTGCTACAGCTGGTGAAGTTGCACCTTTTGTAGTAAATTCAGTAGCCGCACCACTTAGGGCTGCTGGTGATATGATTGGTAAACAAGTAGCCAATAATCTTGCTGGTAAAGTAGCTTCAGGTGCTACTCAAGGGGCTTTGGTTGGTGCTGCTCAACCTGTTACTAATCCTGATTATTGGCAAGGAAAGCAAGGACAGATTGGCACAGGTACATTGATGGGTGGTGCTGTTCCGTTAGTCTCCGGTGCAGTAAGCAGAGTTTATAATGCTGGGAAAGGAGTAATCGAGCCTATCATAAACCCTGAATTAACTGCTGCAAGACAATTGGCTTCGCAAACCGGGCAAGAACCTAATGCGATGGCTTCTGCATTGAGAAACTATACTCAATATGTACCTGGTTCAACTCCTACCACAGCGCAAGTATTAGCTACTCCAGAAGCAGTGCAACTGGAAAAAGCTCTAGGAAATAATCCAGAGTTCAAGACACAATTAGAGCATCTAAGCACAACTAATAATGCCGCCAGACTTAATGCTATAAATTCAGTCGCTGGTAATCCCGGAGAATTGGAAACTGCACAAGCCGCCAGACAGTCAACCGCACAGGATTTGTATAAACAAGCATTCGGAGAAATAAACCCTCCTACGCCTTGGGTAAAAGGACAGATTACTCAGTTAATGAAACGTCCGGCTATGCAAACAGCTATCAAGGATGCAAAGAAACTTGCCCTAAATGAAGGAACGCCACTTAATAATTCAACCTCTATCCAGGGACTTCATTATGCAAAAATGAGCCTTGACGACCAAATAGGTAATGCTATTCAAAAAGATAACAAAAATACAGCAAGGGCTTTGACTCAGACTAAAGAACAGCTTTTGACGGTGATGAATAAGTTAAGTCCTACTTATCAAACAGCCATGCAAACTTACGCTGAAATGTCCAAACCTGTTAATACGATGGAAGCTGGACAGTCTTTGCAAGATCAACTATGGAATAAGCCAATGAATTCTGTTGGCGATCCAAATATTCAATACCAGCAATATTCTACAACACTGGCAAAAGCACTGAAAAATTCCCCATACGGAATAAATCCAGATGCTTTAGATACTTTGCAAAATATTAAAAATGACTTGCAAAGACAGACTATATCCAATGGATTGAAATCTCCAGGATCAGATACAAACTATAACCAGCAAGCACAAGGATGGTTAAGCCGCCAGTTATATGGTCAAAACTTCTCAGGTGCAGGTGCTTCTACAAAGATAGCCGGAACTATAGCTGGCGCTGCCGCTGGTTCGCTAGTTGGTCATCCGATGTGGGGAATGGGTGCAGGTGCTACCGCTGCGGTTGGGCTAAGTAAGGTTGCAGGTCAGAGAGTTAGCAAGGCGATGGCGGATATTATGACCAATCCTGAAAATGCGGCGAATGCACTTGAAAAATTGACTCCTGCTGAACGAGGGGTAATGGCTAGATTACTGTCACAACACCCACTTACGCAGCAGCTTCTTCAATCTGGTGCAAATTCGCCATAGTGGATAAATAACATAAAATATGAAAACCTCGGCACTTGCCAAAGCAAGAACAGAAACTATTACTTTTGAATTATCGCCCAATATTTTCAAACATATGTGCTATCAATCCTATGCATACAGCCATAATAAGGTAGCCGAATAGTGTTATAAGAATTGACGTAAAAAATAGGAATGTTCCCATAATTTTCTCCTACTTCGGAGCTGATTTTATATCATAAATGGAGTATATAAGCAATGTCGCAAAATAATACCAATAGAAAAATGTCGCTTTTGAATGCTATTCGCCAATGGGCTTCTCCAGGATCAACTATGAGTAATGTTGCTACCGATCAGGCATATCAACAACACGTTATGGATGCCAATGAGAATGGTCAAACTCCACTGACAAGAGAACAATTTGAAGCACAGCAACAAGCCCAACAGGCTCAACAAGCTCAACAAGCTCAACAACAAGCTCAGAGGTAAATCATGGCATACAATGGCTCAGGTGCATTCAGTACCATAGATACTCCGGTTGTAACCGGAACAACTATTAGCTCTACTGCATTTAACGCAACAATGGCTGACATTGCAACTGGCCTTACTGATTGCGTTACTCGTGATGGTCAATCTCCTGCTTTGGCCAATCTTCCGATGGGCGGATTCAAACTAACCGGACTTGCTGCTGGATCTGCTGCTACCGATTCCGCCTCAATCAAGGATGTCCAATCAGGCGCTTCTACATGGGCTGGTACTGCTGGTGGTACTGCTAATGCGCTTACTCTTACTCCTTCCCCTGCAATTGCTGCTTATGCTGCCGGACAACGTTTCAGGTTCAAGGCTAGTGCGAGTGCCAATACTGGAGCGACTACGGTTGCAATATCTGGATTAAGCGCGATTGCTGTACAAAATAGCGGTTCTGCGTGTGCTGGTGGAGAAATTACAGCCAGTGGATTTTACGAAATTACGCTCGATACAACTTCTACGGCTCAAATAAGTCCTGTTGGATTGGCTGAAATTGAAGCGTATATGTCGGCTTATGGAAATTCGGCTACGGCAACACTGGCCACTACAGCCACTACAGCTACTAATCAATCGGGAGGAACAGTTGCGGCAACGACAATCAGCGCAAGTGGATTGATAAGCGCCAATGGCGGACAGATAAAATTTCCAGCAACACAGAATCCAAGTTCTGATGCAAATACGCTGGATGATTACAAAGAAGGAAGCTATGTTCCGACTGGAACGATGAGTACGAGCGGAACCGTGACTATTACCGGCAGTACCATTACTTATACAAAAATCGGGAAACGAGTATTTGTAAGTGGTTTCATTTTTTTTAATTCGGTTAGTTCTCCCTTGGGGGATTTAGTCCTTAGTGCATTGCCTTGGGCTTCCTACGGTAACTCTTCCTTTGGGGTCTTTTCCGGCGGTGGCGGGGCAAGTGGTGGCCCCATCGAAGCCTATATTAGTAATAGCGCTAACATTGCGCTAGTCAAAGCAGCCGGGGGTGACTTTGCCCTGTTCGGGCCAGGTGATTTAGTAAACAACCAACAGATTTATATTTCAGGCTCTTACATTGCCGCTAACTAAAACTTCGCACTTATCCCAATCGAATAATTATGAGCAACATACCCAACCTCTACCGCAATAGTTCCGTACTGGAATGGTGCGCGGTATTTTTCAGGAAGCATGTAAGCGATACCGGCATGAAGCACAGATCCTACAAGGAAGTAGCGATTGACCGCACCAATGGTTGGGTGAAGTCCAAGATAGGAATTCTCTTCATGCCATTGGTCAGGATGTGCCGCTATGTTGCGCGTTTGTGCGTAGTCGATCAGCCACAGAACTTGAAATCCGACCTCGCGTTTTGTATCAACGGATTTCCATTCATCAGCAAAGGATGGTATTGAAATAAACAGCAGAACAGCAAGTATAAAGGTTTTCATTTTGAATGCTCCTATAAGCGTTGAGTGAGTATGTGGCAATCGGGAGTATAGGCTCCTTCAACTTACCCGCCCTCCGGCGACCACATGCTTATTATGCACCTTTAACTGATTTTATCAACATATTTATAATAGTATCTTAACCTTTACTATCTGAGAAAGTTTTGACCATGAGCGAAATGTCATCTGTAGAAATTGTCCTGTTCATTCTTGGCCTATTATTCGCAATAATCGGATTCATGTCCGTGTTCATTCTCAACTCTATCAATGAAAAGATAGGCGGATTGGATAAGGGATTGCGTGACATCAATCAGGACTTGCGCGATGGCATCGGAAGTTTAGACAGGCGTGTTACAACTGTTGAGGTACATCTCGGATTTGATTATGAAGGCCGCAGAAAGACAAATGGTAAAGGAGTAGATCATGTGGCGTCTTGACCAGAATACAGGACATCTATACGAACCTGATGGATCAATGGTTGCCATTTGTTATTCTGGAGGTGATGGCGGAAAGCATCCAGAAGGAATAAACAATCACGAATACCAGGCAGTCGCCAATGTAGGCCCGTTGCCGGTTGGTTTATACA
>Ga0307375_10001533_pt1 | contig 25103 bp, 20 predicted proteins | sample TR1MG_FD_202531 | JGI IMG/M metagenome (GOLD analysis project Ga0307375, IMG submission 202531) | Soil microbial communities from Risofladan, Vaasa, Finland - TR-1 | ecosystem: Environmental > Terrestrial > Soil > Coastal area > Acid sulfate soil | place: Finland: Risofladan, Vaasa | collected...
CGAAACCCTATACCCAACTCCAAATCGGCAATTTGAGATCTTGCTTCCCTAAGTCCCGACTCCCAAAACAGGGTTTTCCTACAGGCTCAACGATGAATTAGGCGGCGAATATACCCAGAGATGGGGATACCGCGCCGTAAGTCTTCGTTCCACAATAAGTTCGACGCAACGCTCTCTTCTCGAAAATTCCAGGAATCGGGGGGTATGTGCGGGTGTCTGCGCAGAATCCTCGGAAGGAGAGCAGTATGCGGTATCGCGAGTTGTTCACGGTGTTTCCGCGGACAATGAAGTCGGGGCGGAAGGTCTATTACTACCAGACGTATGACGAGGAGGGGCGCCGGACGTGTGCTAAATCGACGGGCATGAGTCACGCACGGGATGCACGGGTGTATTGCACAAAGCTATACCGTGCAGGGTTGCTCGGGGTGACGGAAAAGCGTACGCCGACGATGGAGGAGTTCTCGCGCGGCTGGTGGGACGTGAGCACGTGCGAGTATGTGAGAAGCAGAATGACGCGCCGTAAGCTTTCGAGATCTTACCTGCGCGTTGCGCGCTACATTGTCGAGAACGACATTCTTCCGGTGTTCGGCAGGAAGCGTTTGAATGCCATCACCTCAAGCGACGTTGACAAGTGGGTTGTGTCGAATGTCGAGGACGGTCGCGCGGGACGGACGGTGAACCAAAGGCTCGCGATTCTCAAGATCATGCTCGACCGGGCGGTAAAGAAAGGACACATCGACCGCAATCCGTGCGACGGCGTTCAGCGGGCAATGGTAAAGAATAGCCGGGTGGAGATCCTTACGGCCACCGAAGTTCGGCGTGTGTTCGATCCCCTGGATGCGGAGGGGCTCTGGAAGGACGAAATGCATTGCACCCTGAACATGCTTGGGGCGACGACCGGGATGCGGATCGGAGAGATCCAGGGTCTGAAAGGGATCTGCTTGCGGGGCGAGACGTATCTCGAGGTGTCCGGGCAATACACTGCCTTCCACGAATACACCGAAACGAAAACCCACGAGACGCGGTATGTGACGATCCCTGCGATTGTGGCGCGCGGGTTGGCTCGATTGGGCGCGATAAACGGGGACGGGTATCTGTTCTCGACCGACGGGGGGACGACGCCCATCAGCCGGTCTCAGATCTATCGGCGCTTTCAAGGCGCGCTCGCCGGGATCGGAATCGATCGGGAGGAACAGGTGCGGCGTAATCTCACGTTTCACAAATGGCGTCACTTCTTCAACACGACGCTCCGCATGGGCAACGTCGCGGACAGCAAGGTGCGCGAACTGACCGGACACAAGACCGAAGCGATGACGGAGCTTTACACGCATTTCGATCCGCGGGAGTTCCTCGAGGTGCGACGCATCCAGGAGGGCATCGTCGCGAACGAGGAGGACGAGATGGTTGGCGGTGAGGCCAAGGGAGGGTTGGTACGAGCGTGACGGAGTCCTGAAAAATACCCAGTAATGGGGAGAGACGCCGCTCCGTCTACGGTGAGAGAATTACCGGGAGACGAGAGCGGCGTTTCTGTTTTGGGAGGTTGCATGTGAACAAGCTGGTGGGCGTTGAGGAGGTGGCGGAGCTGACGAGCATTCCAGAGAGCACGATCCGGCGGATGGTGACGAAAGGGCGCATTCCCTGCGTCCGGTTGGGCAAGCACGTTCGCTTCGATGAGGAGGACATCGCCTCCTGGATCGAGCGGAGCAAGGTCGGGGCCGGCGAAAACGAAGGGAGGGAGCGTGGGAAGACGGACGATCACGATTGAGGAGGTGAAGCGGGCGGTGGATTTCCTTGAACGGCGAAAGGAGCATGCATCGCTCCAGAAAAACGACGAGTGGACGAAGGAGTTCGAAAACGCAATCGCCGTGATCAAATTGCTGAGCGCCTATGACCGATAGCGGACCGGGCTTTCCGTTGGAGAACGCGCCGGTCACGGCTGAGCGGGCGGACTCCTGGGAGCGGATGCGGGGGGAGACGAACCCGGCGTGGAACGCGTTTTGCGCCTACCGCGACTTTGGCGCCGAGCGGAGCATCAAGAAGGTGCTTGAGCTTTCGGGGATTCCGGCTTCGCGCTACGGGATCTGGTGTGCGTGGAGCGGGCGATACCAGTGGGTCAAGCGCGCGGGCGATTACGACGTGTACGTGGACAAGCTCAGGCGGGCCGAGCGGGAGAAGCGGTTTGCAGAGCGGGAGAACGTGTACCGGGAAATCACCGAGAAGGTGCTTGCGATCGTGTCAAAGCGTCTGGCGAGTTTCGATCCCGAGGAGCTTTCGCAGTCGAGCGTGATGGAGTGGATCAGAAGCAGCATTGAGATCGAAAAGGAGATCTACGGCAAAGACGGCGGGGAGAGCTCGCTGCGCCGGCAGCTTGAGATCAACTTCACCGAAGAGTTCAAGGGACTGTAGCGGGAGCATGGCGGGAGAACCGGCCGAGTCGCGGCGCGAGGTGTTCCGCCCTACTCTGGTGCAGCGGGCGGCGCTGCGCCTTATCAAGTCCGGGGCGAAGCACATCCTGCTCTTCGGCGGGTCGCGGAGCGGGAAAACGACGCTTCTGGTGATGGTGATCATCTTCCGGGCGGTGGCGTATCCGGGCAGCCGGCACCTGATATGCAGGCTGCGGGCGAAGGACGCGCGGAGCTCGGTGCTGCACGAGACGCTCGTGCCCTGGCTCGACCGGACGGTGGGGCCTGCGGGCTACCGTCTGGTGGCCCACGACAATTCGATAACGCTCTGGAACGGCTCCGAGATATGGATCGGCGGCCTCGGCGACAAGGAACAGGTCGACCGGATCCTGGGACACGAGTACGTCACGATCTACTTCAACGAAATCAGCCAGATCTCCTACTCCGCCGTGGTAACCGCCTACTCGCGCCTTGCGATGAACGTGCCCGGATGCCGGAATCTGTTCCTCTACGACTGCAACCCGGGCAGTCCGCTTCACTGGGCCTACCGGGTGTTTATCCGGAAGACCGAGGCGAAGACCGGCGAGCCGCTTGTGAAGCCTGAGATGTATGCCTCGATGCTCCTGAACCCGCAGGACAACCGGGAGCACCTTGCCGCCGACTACGTGAGCGAGGTGCTCGACACTCTGCCCGAGAAGCAGCGGGCGCGGTTCCGGGACGGCCTCTGGGTCAAAGGAGAGGGATGCATCTACGAGAAGTTCACCGAGGACATGATCCTGAGTCCCGGCGACATGCCTGCGATGGACTACTTCACCTCGGGGCAGGATTTCGGGATGAACGTCGCGAACGTGAAGATCGGGTGGAACGGAAGCAAGGTCTATGTCGTCGCCGACCACGGCGGGTACAACATGACGACACGGAGCTTCAACGAGGAGCTGCGCGAGCGGGGCTGGTTCCGGGACGACCTTCCGGTCTACTGCGACCCGGCGGGCGGCGAACGGATCCTCGAGATCACCGGCGGCGAGAAGGCGAACAACTCGGTGGACGCCGGGATCGACTTCATCAGCTCGAAGATCGAGCGCAACGAGTTCTTCGTCTCGAGCGAGTGCTCGGGCGTGCTTTCGGAAATCTGGGACTACTCGCGCGACGAGGACGACGAGATTGTCAAGGTGAACGACCACTACATGGACGCGATGCGGTACGGGATCTTCAGCGCGGTGTCGCGGGGGGTGGTGTTGAGCTAAACCGGGTGATTTGAGTGAGGAAGGTGGTGAGGCGGGTTTGGGCAAGCGTCCGGTGACCCGAGATGTCATGTGGCAGTTCGTTGGGATTCGCTCCTGAATTGATTGAGTTGCGCTTTCAAGAATCGAAGGATCGTGATTCCCGTTCTCGCACGAGTGAGCATCGCTTTGTCGTTGGTTGAAATTCCATCAAAGAAGCTTGCCACCGCCAAGATAGTGGTATCTCGGAAGTCGTGAGTCAATCGTTTGTTGCTGAGCGCGGAGAGGGAGCCGTGGTGAATTGCATCCAACGCAGCAGCCTCGTAGAATAGCGCGAATCGGAAAATATACGTATCGAGAATTCCGTCCAGTCCAGGCAATGGAATGGAGTATTCGGAAAGCACGTCTGAGACGAAGACCTTCAGATGTTGGAAATAACGTTGCGTGAAGCGTTCACTCGGCAGTTGACCCGAGCGGAACTTCTTCACGTCCGCCAGTGCGAATGTCGACTCAATCGCGCCCAAGCTTTTGCGAATTGAACGAGCAAACTCCTCGCTGTACGAGAACTGTCCCGCGCCTTTTTCAAACTGTCGAATGAAATCAAGATCAGCCTTGTTGCCGCTGAGAGCTCGCCTCGTTCGCGAACAGAGCAAAGGAAATAGTCTGGTGAGTCTTGTGTCCGTAAGACGCCCGTGCATACCTTTGGCGCGGGGGCGGACTCGAAGGAGATCGATGCCGGACTTCAGGAGAAGAACCTGATTTGAAAATGGTTCAAGTGGTAGGAACTTCTCCTCGAGATTCCGCAACACGTCACCGTTAAAGATTTCGACAACGACCGCTTCCGGAATTGCGACGCGGTTTTGTTCGGATTGGCGCAAGTGACGCAGCAGGCGGGGTTCGCCGAAGGCGTTTGTGTCAACCACAATTGCTCTCATGATGCATCAAGCATAGCGCCTAAGCGAAATATCTGCGACATGACGATTAGGTCGACTGCACGACCGTCCATATAGCTTGGGCCGATTCACTTCCAGCCACGATGCGTGATCGCTCCGGTGGCCAATTCGCGCAGTGACAGGTGGACCACCATGTTATGTTCCGACCGCTCTCCAGTTGCTCAGGGCGAAAAATGCCGACGCAAATACTGTTCAGTCACTCGAATGATCCACGATCGTCGAGTTGTTCAATTCGAACCGATGGCAATGAAGTGGAAATGACATCGACAACACTATTTGTGAGTTCCGGGTCTGTGACCGATACTATGCCGCTCGGCCGGAAACCGGTATCTTCGCCAAGTTCCGATACATTACGTAGCCATTGAGATAGTTCTTCCACTCCATCCAGTATCCTTCCAACACGACAGTCCGCAAAATGGACCAGAAACTCCGGGAACGGGGAAGACACACTAAGTATGTCACTGACCGAGGGTAATTCGTCTCGCGGTTGATTGACTGCCATATTCAGGAGGACATCGGCTCGTGTTACGGCGATGCCCCAAGAGTACTCATCCGGTAGTACTCGTTTCGACCTCAACCGTAAGATATGGTCGATATGTGCCGAGGGAGAAATAAAAGTCGGGATGTGCAGTGCGGGATGATGCGCAAAAAAGTATCCCGGTCCGTTATATGGGGTCGCGTACCACAACCAAGGTGGGGAGCTCAATCGCCTTGTCGGAGAGAGAGGATACGTAAACTTGCGCAAACCGTGCGGCATGGCTTGTTCATTGTGATACCAAGCAAAAAAGGAAGCGTCAGGCCCAAAACCTGAAATCATATTAGTCGCGTGGCGAACATGGTTCGTAGAAGTCATGTACCGACCATTTCGATTCTCATCTACCTTCTTGGCCTGGAATGCGGCGACCTTTAGTACCACCCGGGCCGAGTTATCTGTAATCCTAGGTCCTGCGAAAACCAAGACGAAATCAGCTCCAACTTTACTTTCGACGCGGCGATTTACCGCGAAGGGTGTAATGTCCACAGTTCGCGGAAATGTGTACGCATTACAGAACGCTTTTGCAACATCGAAACGTGAGAATAAATCTATCACATCAGCAGTCAGGTTCTCCTCGTCACACGTGCGAGAACTCGACAATGAAAGGCGTGCCATAACGTGCCCAGAAACGATATAGCCGAGAGTGGCGACTATGTACTCCAGAGACATATGCACATATTGGCCACAACTCAACACCGATGGTCAACCGGCTATCTGAGCTGAGTGCGGAAAATCGGAACATAACGGCGAGGTGAGCTGCGCGTCCACCCCGCTCGCTTTGTCACTTGGCCAGTCGAAGAACGAACAGATCGCTCCTCTCAGGCCATTTCGCGTAGCGACTGCTCGACCGCCATGTTATACGGCAATTGTCTTTCCTTTTGCTAATGGCTGTTTGCCACGGCGTCGGCGATGAGCTGAGTGATAGCGGTGCTTTTTGCGAAATCTCGATCGTAGTTACCTGACACGGCTATATCCAGGCAAGAGCAAGCTTCACCGACTATCTCTGGACCTCGTGTTTCGTCCCAAAGTGCGTCTCGGATGACTTCACAGTATTTCTCGAACTTGTTTGCTGACATTGAAGGTGTCTCTGGGCCGGCAGCGACCAGCCTAATGGCATTCAAGAGATGGTATTTGAACGGCCTGTAACGATTGTCAATTTCATGCCGCCTAAGCATTGCTTCTACCAAAAAAAGTGCATATGAACTCAGGTAGTAGGCGATTGGGTGATGGTCCTCTCTGAATATCTGACTCTCGATGTCTGAGAGAAGTGTTCCGTAATACCTGCTTGCCTGGCTTGCACGCTGCAGGAACATCGATGCAAAAGCTCGGATTTGAATAGATATTGTCACTATCCGGATCTTTTCAAGATTCGGCGTAGAGCGGTATTGCTGTGATCGACGCTCGTAGTAGAGCCTGAATCGCTCCGGCACCGCGGCGTAGTATCGTTCAAGGTGTTTCTGAAAATCTGTCAATGCGGATAGTTCTTCCGTTTTCACGACCGTCTGTCGATTGGTGGCCTTGATTACTTGCAATTTCACATCATCGTCCGGCGCGACAATTAGTTTGACCGGGACCTGGACATCGTCCCCTATTGTGTTCTGGTTGTTGTACAGCACATGACTGGTCTGGCAACCGTTCACGACCTGGTAGGACGTCAATTTGAAACTGTCGCCGGTAACGCTTAGATCGTCTGCAACGATGGTCACTCCGTTGTTCAACAGGAGAAAAGATCTCTTCATGTCGCTCTTGAGTGTTTCGTCGATTTCGTGATTTACGGGGTTGTTGCCCTGAAAATCACGCACATTGTCGTAGAACAAGCCTCTTAAAAGATTGCCGCTGTCGTCTGTAATCAGTTGGAGATACTCTTTTACATTGAGGTATCCTAGATACGCCTCTCTTGCAGAATTCGTAGCCGGTAGCGTGATTCGATTTTGAAATGCAAACGTCTTTGATAGCGCGTTCTGAGTCTGTGTGTAAAGGTTTTGGAGTTTTCGTGCATCTATGGGATTGAACGCGATGCCTGGTTCGAAGATATTGAGATCGTCCAAGGTGCCAATTTCATCGTCGATTCTGGCTATGAGTTTTTGGTCGTCCTGCCATTTGCCCGTGGTTGTATAATAGATACATAGTCGAGGGTTACCTCCTCGGAAATTGGGACTCAAAGTATAGATGTGCTTGATGACATCTTCTTTTTGTCGAAGACGAGCATTCCTCGGCAACTTCGGATTGGAGGAGAAAAGATCGCGGATTCCGAAGAATACGTTGGATATTTCTGCTCCATCAAAACCCGGCCCTGACTTTGCTTGAGCGAGGACAAACTCTGCGGAGATGTATCGGTTGACGTGCTGCAGGTCGTCTACTTCTTCATTCGTACCGACGAGCACCCCGTTGACAATGATCGCCACGCCGTCTAACTGCAGATCATCACCACCACCGACATGTACATCCTCAACGTCGAACTCTTCTGGGTACTCAGCGGACACTGCGCAGAAATTGACGAAATGTTCGAACTGAACTGCGGGATCTTGCTCTGAGGAGAATCCGTACTGATGCACGAAGGAATTGAGAAGACTCTCGGTGACCAAGTCCATAGTTGAACCTCCGAACGTCCGGAAAGTGTACCAGCAAATCAGGACCGAGGGAAGCGGACGTACACTGCTCAATTGCCGTATAACATTTTAGATTGTCTGATTGTGGGCGAAGCGCCCGCGAGACGGTCGCCGTGATTCCATATTGTGGCGTTTCTTTCAGCACTTCTTGGGCGGCGAAAAGTGTCGTGGAGAAAGTTGTGCTCCCGATGGAGTTTTCGCCACGGATGTGCCTGAGACTCCCGATGCGGTTGCGGAATTGGCCCGTCGGTCCCGAAACGCTGTGAAGCTCGGAACAACGGCTACAGTCGGACGGTGAATTTGGCGTCAACGCTTGGCACTTGCAAGGGACGGTGATGTCCTGGCCGCCAGATTCGTTCTTCTTTCAGAAGCTCACTTAGAATCCCCCCCAAAGACAGTATAGCTACCTCGGATTTGTAGAAAAAAATCAGTGATTCTTGAATCAGTACGGTCAAAGCGTATGTGTTTGAGGGTGTGGGCGGCCCTTTTCGGCGTCTCGGTTCGCTCTTGGGGGGAAACGTGCGTCCTGAATACCGGAAATATACCCAGTTTTGGGGAGATACTGCCGGAAAAAGGTCGGTTAGGATTTTCATTATGAAGGTGCCGGCGGTTGGGGCGTTTATACGGAAGTCGCTCGAGTCGTTTTCGTTCGCGCGGAAGATCGTCGAGGACGGCGAGTTCGGCGGGTCGGCGAGGCGTGTGAGCGATCCGTACCTGAGCCATGCGTGGGTGAATATCGCCGTCGGGCTCCTGATGCGGAACGTCGGGCGAGCGGATTTCAGGATCAGGCGTGACGGGGAGTTCGTGACCTCGGGTCCGGTGTACGAGCTGTTCCAGTCGGCGAACGTCGGGATGAGCCGGTTCGATCTTTGGAAACAGACCAGCGCGTGGTGGTTCCTGGAAGGCGAAGCCTTCTGGTACTACGGCGACCGCTACGGAGGAGGAGTCCCGGAGGAGATCCATGTACTGAATCCGCGGCGGATGCGGCACTGGGTGGAGAACGGCCAGGTTCGCCGGTGGTATTACGGGACTGACGAGGGGCCCGTGCCGATCCTGCCTGACGAGATGATTCATTTCAAGGAGTGGAACCCATGGAATGCCTACCGGGGAGTCATGCCTTTGATTCCGCTGTCACTTGAGATTGAGCAGGACTTTCACGCGAACCGGGCGAACACGGACCTTCTGCGAAACGATGCGATTCCGCAGGGGCTCCTGAAGACCGATCAGACGCTGCGCCCCGAGGAGGCCGACCAGCTCGAGGAGCGGTGGGAACGCAAGTACTCGCGGAGCGGGCGTCGCCGGAAAGTCGCGGTGCTCGGCAGGGGAACGGAGTTTCAGAACCTTTCCTTTTCGCCCGAGGTGGTGAAGTTCTTCGAGCTGAAGCGGTGGAACCTCTACACGATCCTCGCGAAGTACGGCATCCCGCCGCGTGTGGCGAACATCCAGGACCGGCAGGCTCCCCTTTCCGGGAAGGACACGGCCGAACAGCATGCGGCGTTCTGGAAGTACACGATCATCCCGGTGCTGAAGAACTTCGAGCAGATCCTCGAGGCGAAGTTCTTCGTCCGGTTCGGCCTTGCCGAACGGGGAGTCTTCGATCTTGCCGCGATTCCTGAGCTCCAGGAGAGCGAGGACCAGCAGAGCAAGCGGGACATTGCCGAGATCCAGAGCGGGCTGAAGACGATCAATGAGGTGCTTGCCGGGCGAGGCGTCGAGCCGAAGCCCTGGGGTGATATCTGGTACCGGCCGAAGAATCTTGTTCCAACCGGGGATGGAAGCACACCGACGAAGAGCAGCCCCCGACGGGTGGTGAGCTGATGGCAGACAGACGGGTTCTGATCGCTTCACAGTGCGGGCTCCTCAGGGCGAGTTTCGGTTGGGTGCTCACGTCGATGAAGATCGGCGAGGTGGTGGGCGAAGCGTGCATGGGCTCTGACGCGGTGCGGATGGCGCGGGAACTTGAGGTGGACTTCGTGGTGCTCGAGGGGACGCTTCCGGGCCGGGAACCGGTGGAGGTGATCCGTGAGATTCACGCGCTCGGCCTGTCGATCAAGGTGATGGTCTTCAGCCTCACCGGCAACGGGGTGATGCGCGAGCTTGGCCTTCTGTTCGCGGGTGCCGTGGCGTGCCTGACGGGCGCCGATTGCGGGTGTGAAATCGCGCGCGCCTTCGAGGTGGCGGAAAACGGGGGAAAGTACCTGGGCCGAGAGCTCGCGGAGCTGCTCGAGAGCGGAGATTGGGAGCGGGACCGGCCGGAGGCGATGCGGCTGACGCCCACTGAGCGGAGCATCCTGAAGCAGATCGCCGAAGGGTGCACGAGCAAGGAGATTGCCGAGAGGTGCTTCATTTCGGTTGAGACGGTGTACACGCACCGCAAGGCGATCAAGCGCAAGAGCGGGCTCGAGAGTATCGCGGAGATCACGCGGTACGCGGTTCGGGAAGGTTTGATCGAGCTGTAGGCGGAGGGAATCGGTATGTTCGTACGAATCGGCGGGATGGGGAACGAGGCGGTTGAGCTGAAGGAAGGGGCGTTCCTGGAGTTTCTCCGGGGCGGGAACGTGAACGCTAAAGGCGAACCGAAGGAGGAGATCGAGGTGTTCCGAAGCGGGTTCATCTTCGGTAGCGCCGGCCAGAAGGCAGTTGAGGCAGAGGGGACGCCGTGGGTGATGTCTACCTTCGACCTCGACCGGTTCGGTGAAGCCATCGATCCGGACGGCTGGGAGCTCCGAAACTTCCGGGCTAATCCGGTGGTGCAATGGGCGCACGATCACCGGATCCCCGCGATCGGGCGGGCCGAGGACGTCGCTGTGATCGACGGTGCGCTCCGGGGCCGGGTGATCTTCAACGGTCGGGAGTACGACGAGTTTGGCTGGAGCATCGGCGAGCGGGTGAGCCACGGCGTGATCCGTGCGGGGAGCGTGGGGTTCATGGTGCTGAAGGTGGATTTCCCGGACATGAAGAAGGAGCCCGACGGGCCGTCGCTCATCTACCGGAAGCAGGAACTCCTTGAGTTTTCCGCCTGCAATGTGCCTGCGCTGCCCTTCGCCCTCGCGGACCGGGGTGCGGGAAGCAGGCAGGGCGAGAAAGTGATTCGGGGCGTGTTCCGGGAGATGGGGAGGCTTGAGCAGGAGTTCGCCGATTTGAAGTTTCGGTTGTTCGAGGACGATCTCCTCGACGAGGCGAAGGGCGGCGGCAAGGGAGCGGACGGGTTCTGGGGGAACCTGATTCAGGGCGACGAGGGGGACTCGCTGAACTGATTCGCAGGATCGGCCGGACAGTCGGCCGGGGGATCGATGGTCAATTGCACAGAGGAGGGATGATGAAGGAGAACGGGGCGGTTGCGGCGGTGCTCGACAGGATCAAGGCGATGAGGAGGATCGAGAGCACGGGATTTGTAGACGAGGCGCAGGCGAAGGGCTACTTCGAGGAGAAGGAACGCTTCTTCGAGGAGATAGCCTGCGCGATCGGCGAGGTGGAGCGGAGTTCCGGCGGGGCGATCGAGGCGGTGAAAAGCACGCTCGCCTCGATTCGCGAGGAACTGAAGTACGGCGCAAGCCGGGCGAAGGAGCTTCCGCGGCGGGAGTTGTGCCGTCAGCTCGGGAGGGCGCTGGCCGCAGCGTGGACGGGAAACGTGAAGACGCTCGCCGAGCTTGCCTTCACGCCGAACTTGAAGAACGAAAACTGGACGAACCCGAAAGACGTGCACTGGACGACCGAGAAGGGCTGGCAAGTGGAGAAGGCCGCGCTCGGGGATCCGATGGGCAACATGGCGACAAACGACCAGTACCTGATCAACCCGATCTACGAGACGGAGGTTCTCACCGACGCGCGGAAGAAATCGGTGATGATGAACCTGGTGCGCCACCGGCCGATGCTGGGACCAAGCGTTTTCCTGCCGACGCGGGACCGGGGCGGTGTGGTGCTGCACTGGCTCACCGCCTACGGGCAGCAGATCCAGGCATCGAAGCCGAATGGCGCCGAGCGCGTGGAGCTCAAGGCATACACCCTCGCCGGCTACATCCCCTGGTACGACGAGTTCGAGGAGGACGTGTTCGTCGACCTCGGCGAGATCTTCCTCGAGGAGTTCACTGACGCCTACGCGCAGGAGTTCGACCGGCAGTGCCTGACCGCGGCGAGCGATCCGTACATCGGGGCGATGAACGCAGACGGGGTGACCGAGCGCAAGATCCAGAGCGCGACGCCCTACGGGATGACCTACAAGGATTTCCGGGAGGCGGTGCTGAAGGTGCCGGCCGAGGAGCGGCGGGACTGCGCATGGTTCTTCAACGAGACGGTGCTGGCGCACGCGGCGAACATCCACGACGCCGAGGGGCGACCGGTATGGAGGGGACCGAACGAAGGGAAGCCGGGGACGATCGACGGGTACGCCTACCACGAGTGCTCGATCCTTCCGCAGATGAGCGAGGTGAAGAAGAACACGGCCTTCGCGATCTTCATGAACCCGAAGCGCATCCAGCACGGCAACCGCAAGGGAATCGAGATCAAACGGTTCGACGGGACGAGCGAGAGCCTCGAGACCGGAGAGATCTTCCTGCGGTTCCGAAAGCGCGACGGGTTCCTGGTCACGCGGAGCAAGGGGAACATGGTCGTGCTGAAGACCGGCGAATAGGAGGCAGGTGAGCATGGGGTACAACGTCAATCTTGAGCGGGTGAGGAATATCGCCGGGAGGACCGAGGAAGTCGGAACGGACATCATCGTCCCGATCCAGGCGGAGAACGACAAGCGGATCACCGTGCCGTGCCTGCTCGCGCGGTGTGGCGCGACCGCGCAGACCCTGACCGTGCTGCAGGTGAAGAGCCTGGACTACGTCGCGGCGGCGGCGCTCGGTGGGCAGAACGCGGTGACGATCACCGAGAGCGCGGAGGACCTTACCGGTCGCCAGGTGTCGGTTCAACTTGCCGACGGTTCGTGGTTCTTCTCGGAGGTGACCGGGAGCGACGCGAAGGCGCAGACACTTGCCGCGAACCTTCCGGCCGAGGGCGCGGCGAAGGACGCACGCTTTGCGATCTTCAATCTCCCGGCCGAGGACGGGAACGAGGTGTTGCCGCTTGCGGCGAACGAGCTCGCGAACCTCCAGGCCCCCTGCCCCGGCCTGTTCGTCGCCGAGGACTTCGGGTTTCCGGTGGTCCTCCACCTGACGAACGAGACGAACCAGGCGGAGATCCTCGGGGGAACGGTGGCCTACATCGGGAAGTGAGGTGTTTCGATGGTAGTGGTCGAGGATCTGATATCGATCAGCGAGTATACGCGGCCGGGGCGGAAACGCCCCGAGACGCTCGCGGTCATCCTCCACTGGGTGGCGAACCCCGGGACGACCGCGAAGATGAACCGCGACTACTTCGAGTACCAGGTGCCTAAGCTCGAGAAGTGGGCTTCGGCGCACTACATCATCGGCGTTGAGGGCGAGATCGTGCACTGCATCCCCGAGGATGAGATGGCCTATCACGTCGGATCCGAGCGCGTCGATCCGGCGAGCGGGCGGATTTACACTGACTGGGCGCGGGCGCGCTTCGGGAAGTACGCGATCGACTACGAGAGCTGGAGCCCGAACTGTTGCACGATCGGGATCGAGCTGTGCCACGTGGACTGGGCCGGACGGTTCCCGGAGGAGACACTCGAGTCGGCCCGCGAGCTTTGCGCGAGACTTTGCCGGGAGTGGGAGCTTGACCCGATGCGGGACATCGGAACCCACTTCGAGGTGGTCGGGTGGAAGAAGTGCCCGCGGTGGTTTGCGGAGAGGCCGGAGGAGTTTGGGGAGTTTAGGAAGGGCGTGGAGGCAATACTGTTGCGGGACGCACACGGTAGGGGAATTCCAGCCGCTGCACTTCACCTATGGGAAGTCAAGGAGTAGCCGTTGCACGGAGGGGCGGGCCTTGGGCATCAACCCCAACGAGGGAATGTCCTGCTCACGCGAGCGGATGATAGGTGTTTTCCTATTCCGTCGCCCCTCTAGCGATGTAGGCCACGCCGATGATCAAGACGATTGGAATAACGAGGATCAGAACAATGCACAATACCGTAGGGTCGCCCCAGCCGTTGAATGCTTCATAGATACCGATTGCCACAGAGACAATTGACAAGAGGATAGCTCCTACCCAAAGAGTCTTCGCCTGTGCTCTGTTCACGATGACCTCCGCTCCCAAGTATACCACAGTCATGACTGGCGTGCGCCATGTTCACCCCGCCGGGATGGGTTCGCTTGTGATGTCCGAACAACCCGGATGGTAATCGGTGCCCGCCCGCGCTCGGTAAAATGGAGGGGGAGGGCATCTGTGACGGTCCTTCATCAAAGCGCAACGAGGTCGAGGACTTTCTTTGTATTCTGTGACCCAGAAAAATTAGGTGGCAAGAAGACGTGTCACAATTGTGGAGAAGCCTTGTTCGTCGTGTTGGTATCTGTATTTGAGGATGGCGATCGGTTTTGCAGAGGCAATGTGATGGCCCTATATTCCGAGCTTCCGGAAGAAGATCTGATTGCGCATTGTCGCGTCCTTCAGCACCTTGTCCCAACTGATGACTTCAATGTACAGGTTGATGTTGCGCATCCAGTCAAACCAGCCAAGATGGTCCGGCATGGGGGTGAAGTTTTTTTCCCGGTCCAGCCAGGTCTCGACTTTGGGAGTCAGATCGCACACGACGTATCCGTAGAAAGGGGTGTTCTCGGCAACAAGCATCTTGCGGCCTTCGGGAGTCTTGTACTTTCCGTCGCGGATATCGTTCACATAGCGGACGATCTGCTGGACCGGGTCCTCGTGTGAAGAGGCGTTCGCGAAGTCGTCGCGCTGCGGCTTCTTGAACTCGAAAATTGTGATTGGGTTGCTGGCCTCGTTGTCCCCGCGGAAGAGGACGCGCTTGTTATAGACAAGAAGGTCCGGGCGATCGGTGTTTTTGCGGTCGAGAGAAGTATCCGAGGACACCCAGGTCGTGAAGTTCAGGCGCTCATCAACCATCCAAAGATTGTGATTATGGAAGGGGGTGGCGTCTGAGTCGCCTTTGCGCGGGAAGATGATGTCGTGCACGACACTTTCCGAGGAATATGCGCCTGATTTGTCGACCTGGAGACTTTTGCTGAAGATATCGAGGATCTTCCGGCGCAGCGCGATGTAGTGAATAAGATCGTTCTTGCTGGTGTCTGACACCTTGTTGACTATCTCAGCCACGCTGTCCTTCACTTTGTCGAAGTGGGTCTCAGTCAGCAGGTTTGAGACGTCTTTGCGGATTGCGACTTCCTGTGCAAACTTCTCCTTCTGGAGCCGTGTTTCGATCTCCTCGTTTGAAGGGTTATAGGGCATGCTGCTCAGGTCGATCTTTGCCACGATGGACTTGTGCCATGGCGCTTCCTCGTCCACGTAAGCCTGAACACGTTCCTTCTTGCGCTGTTGGCGGAACCTAATCTCTTCACCTATCGCTTCTCGCGCAATTCCGGCTGCGGCCTGTTCGATCTGGGTTTGCCCGATCCCGAAGATGAGGTCACTGTCCATCTGAAACTCAAAGCCGCTCCGCTCCAAAGACACGTTGCGATCCAGGTATGAACCGAATACATAGGCTTTGATGATGTAGTTGCTCTCACGGTCGATTTCTCCGTTGGAGTCCTTGTCAAAGAAGTCACTTTCGAACTCAGGAATGTAACGGTAAATCGGAGATCCCGAGACTTCGCGCTTATGCGCCACGAGGCTGATGCGGCTTTTCTGGTTGCGTGGTGAAAAAAGTTTGAAGACTCGGACTATGAACTGTTCGTTCGTCTCATGGGCTTTCAGGGTAAACGTCTTTTGCTCGACCCCGATTTCTTGAATGACCGCGGAGAGCTGGTTGCTGACGAACTCATTGAGACAGATCTCGTTGCTACCGTCCTTTTCGCAAAGAAGTATCTTGGGACTGGTGTAATCCTCCGTAATGAAGTACGGGAGAAGCCGTTCGACGAGGTTGCGGGCGATAGTGGAGAGCTTCTTTTCGAACCGTCGCCCGCTCTTAAGCGCGGCGAGCGTGACTGTGGATCCAGTGTCGCTCTGGTTCGCCGGCGCAACATTCTCGTGAACGATTATGTCGTGTTCTTTGCCCATCGAGAAACTGCGGAGGTTGAAGCCATTGCCGTCGTCGCGATAGACGCTCTTAACGTGCAGGTCCTCGAAGTACTTGAGGCCGATGAAACGCCCGAAGCCTTTGCCGCCATCCGTGATCTTGATATCGGTATATAGGGTATCGAATGAGTTGCGATGCGCTTCGGTGAAGCCAATGCCGTTATCCACAATGTCGAAGCCGATAATCTCGGGAAGGCTGTCATCAAGTTCTGCCTGACCGCTACGGTGTACGCGTACCACCACTTTGCCATCCGGCCTGCCTGTTTCGTCGATAGCTTGGATGCCATTAACGATCACTTCGACGACGGGACTGTAGACGGTAGTGTTCGCCCGAATGTTGTCAATCGCCCGCTTGATATTAACACTGCTCATGCTGTTTGTCCGTCAGCGGCGGCCCCCGCCGGGCCGCAATAGGCTGTTGGGTTACTTTCGCCCCAGATACGGTCGAGTGCGGCCTGGATCTTCTTCTCGAAGCGAGCGATCAGCTCGCCGTTGGCGGCGACCAGTGCTTGTTCGGTCTCAATCTCGGCGACGATGGCTCGCTGGATTTCGATTGAGGGAAGAGGTACGGTATAGGCGGCAAGGTTCTTGGCGTTGATGTTTGATTGGCCGATCGCTCGGCTTGCGAACTGCTTGATTCCGTGTTGGAAGCTGTCCGAGTTCATGAACGCGTTCACAAAGTACGGATCGGCTTTCCCGTCTGCGACTGTTAGGCGGATGAGGTAGGAGGCGAAGCAATAGTCACCGTCCAAATCGAAGATGCCCGTGCGACCGACATGTTCGAAGCTATTTGTGCGATTGAAGAGAATGTCACCTCGCGAAAGGCGATACTTGTCGAATTGAGGCTCAGGAATGTCGGCGAGCTTCATGTCACCGCGGTCGACACACCTTCCGTGAACGAGTTCATTCATGCGGAAGGTCTTGTAGCCTTTTCCGTTTTGCTTGAGCGGAACTGATAGGCCGTACTGGACCTGTTCGCACAGATCTCTTAGTCGTACCATCGGCCAGTCGGGGCGGATGGGGATGTGGGGGCGGTAGTTGTCGAGAACGGCGCGGGCGCCGTCGATGACTTTCTGGTAGCCCTCGATCTCCGCTATGATCTCCTTCTGCACCTCCAGCGGCGGCAGGGGGATCTGGTAGTTTTCCACATAAGCGCGCGGCACGCGCTGCAATCCGCCCGTGCCTGTCATATGTGCAACAGCCGCCTCTCGAAAGAGCGGGTGCATGACACAAAAGTAGAGCCACTCGGGCAATACTTGTCCGTTGCTCCGCAACACGTAGAACTCGCTTGAGCCGAACCCGATCCCATTGAGGAGGCCGCGAGCGATGCCCGCCTTGCCGTTTTCGAAGCACGGGGTGACCTTCGCGAGCAGGACATCGTTGTCCTCGAAGTAGGTGTAGCTTGAGGAGACTTCGGCGAGCTGCTTCTCTTCGCTAGGCCGAAACGCAATGCGATGCGCGTTGAGTTCGGACATCGGCACGAACGAGACGCGTGTCTCGGGGTTCTGTGCCGCTAGCTGGCTCTTGCGCGGATTCACCGTGCAAACATCACTGATGCGAACCAGTGGAAACGTGTGACTATTGGCGGTCGCCTCTCGATATCGCTCTCCGCTCAAGTAGTAGTCGCCGTTCGCAGCGATCTTGTCCTTCGGCACCACGAGTCCAAGAGTCAGCGTGAAATCATCCACTGACTTACGCGTGCGCAGGCGGTGCAGAAACTCGGCGATCTCGGCACGCGCCCGCGGCAGGTCGTTCTTGTCGATGTCGCGGCGCTGGGCACCGAGGCCGTAGCCGTCGTTTTCGATCTTGAAGAAGCCGATGGTGCCGCTCTGCTTGGCCAGTGACTTGTCGAGGATCAGGATGGAGGTCTTCACGCCGGAGTAGGGGTTGAACACGCCCGCAGGCAGCGAGACGACGGCGACCAGCGACTCCTCCACCAGCAGCTTGCGCAGTTGCTTGTAGGCGTTCTGGCTCTGGAAGATGATGCCCTCGGGCACGATGATGCCGGCGCGGCCGCCGGGCGTCAGGTGCTCGGCCATGTAGTCCACGAACAGCACTTCGCTGCGCTTGCTCTGTGCCGAGAAGCGGTTGTGCGGCTTGATGCCCCCCTTCGGGGACATGAAGGGCGGATTGGCGAGGATGACGTCGGCGTACTCGTTCCAGCGCTCCTGGCTCGTGAGCGTGTCGTACTCGGCAATGTGCGGGTCGGCAAAGCCGTGTAGGTAGAGGTTGACCAGCGACAAGCGCACCATGTCGGGCGAGATGTCATAGCCCTTGAAGTTCTGCGCCAGCCGACCCTTTTCGTCGGGCGTCAGGGTGCTATTGCCGTCGGCGTCGGTGTTTGCCTTGAGGATGTGCTTCCACGACGAGATCAGGAACCCGGCGGTGCCGCAGGCCGGGTCAAGCACGGTCTCAGTTTTCTTCGGGTCCACCACCGCGACCATAAAGTCGATGATGTGGCGCGGGGTGCGGAACTGCCCGGCGTCGCCCTGGCTGCCGAGCACGGAGAGCAGGTACTCGAAGGCGTCGCCCAGGCGCTCGGAGTGGTCGTACTCGAACTCGTCGATGATTTTAAGGAAGGCGCGCAGGGTCTCCGGGTCGCGGTAGGGCAGATAGGCGTTCTTGAAGATGTCGCGGAAAAGCGGCGGGATGCCGGGGTTCTCCGGCATTTTGGCGATGGCCTCGGCGTAAAGGTTCAGGGTTTCGTGGCCGCCGAGCCCGGACCGCATCAGCTTTGCCCAGCCGTAGCGGGCGAAGCCGTTGGCGAAGAACTTCCGGCTGCCGCCCAGCTCCTCGCTCTCGGCGTCCATGTCGTCCATGAACTTGTAGATCAGCGCGATGGTGATCTGCTCGACCTGGCTCTTGGGGTCGGGCACCTTGCCGACAAGGATGTCGCGGGCGGTGTCGATGCGGCGTTTGGTGTCGGTGTCTAGCATGGGGCTCCTTTATGCAGCAAACTGGTTCAAGGAGACGTAGTCCTTGACGTACTCGGGCACGAGCCTGCGGTACTTCTCCGGGACCGCCTTGAAGTCGCGAGTCGAGAACACGGGGTTGGTGGCCAGGTCGGTGAACTGGCGGCGGTCGATGATGTCGCGGATCTGGCCGCTGGTGACATAAGCCTTGAAGAAAGTCTTGATCGCCGGGATGGCCGTGGCCTCCTCGGGTTTGGCGTCGGCGACGAACTTGGCGAACTCCTCCTCCAGCAGCTCGTCCTTCGACTTGAAGCGTGGAATCAGGCCAAAGACCTTCTCGAGGATCTCGCGCAAGGTGAGGCGGCGGTCCACCGCGGCGGCTCTTCGCAGCTTGTCGAGGGTATAGTACTCCTCGGGCTTATCGAACACTTCGCGGTTCACATAGTCGATCACGCGGTCCCACTGCCCGGCCTCCACGGCTTGCGCGACGAAGTCGTTCTCGCGGACACGCTCCTCGAACTTCTCGAAGAACATCCGGTCGATCTTCATCCCCTCGTACCCGATGGTTTCTTCCTTGACCATCGAGAGGATGTCGGTGCCGAGGTGCTCGTAGGTGCCGCCCACCGGCCCGTCTCCGCCCTCCCCGGTTGCGATGCCGGGCCGGGGGAGCTTCAGAACCTCGTCGTAGTCGTACTCTTCCTCGAAGTACTCGCAGTTGGCGAAGAAGTCGAAGAGTTTGAAGGTGGCTTTCTCGGGGTGTCGCACCCCGACGCGGACACTGTCGTCGAACAGTTGCTCCAGGAAGTTGTGCTGGCGAGTGCCGCGCCCCTTGATCTGAATGAAATCCGTCGGGGAGAAGATCGGGCGAAACAGGCCCAGGTTGAGCAAGTCGGTGCAGTCGTAGCCGGTGGTCATCATCCCGACCGTCACGCAGACCCGCGCCTTACTGGTCTTGTAGGCGGCGATGAAGTTGCCCGAGCCGAGCAGGTTGTTGTTGCTGAAATTGATGGTGAACTGCTGGGCGTCCGGAATCGACGAGGTGACTTGTACCGCGAAGTCGGACTGGTACTTGCCGGGGAACATGCGGTCGGCCATCTGGTTCAGGATCTGCGCCAGCTTGGCGGCGTGGTTCTGGCTCACTGCGAAGATGATGGACTTGCCGATCTCCCCGCTGACCGGGTCGCGCAGGGCGTTCTCGAGGAAGGTCTTGGAGAAAAGCTGGTTGGTGGCCTCGGAGAAGAAACGCTTCTCGAACTCGCGCTGCTTGAAGGCTTCCTGCTGATCCTCGCCCTCGTCGTCGGTGAAGTTGACGACGAAGCCTTCTTTGGAGAGCAATTCGGTGGTGATCTCGGTGCGGGCGTCCACCACGGTGGGATTGACGAGAAAGCCGTCCTTGACCCCGTCGAGCAGCGAATAGCGGAAGGTCGGCTGGCTGTTCTCGCAGCCGAAGGTGCGGTAGGTATCGAGCAGCATGCGGCGCTCGAACTCGCGTGGATCGCGCGTCGTGGGGGTGGCCTGCTTGAAGCGCTTGAGGTAGTCGCGCGGAGTTGCGGTGAGACCGAGCTTGTAGCCGATGAAGTAGTCGAACACCGCGCGGGCATTGCCGCCGATCGAGCGATGCGCTTCGTCGGAGATGACGAGGTCAAAGTCGGTCGGCGAAAAGAACCCCTGGTACTTGTTGTTGAACAGGAGGGACTGTACCGTGCTGACCACGACCTCTGCCCGGCGCCAGTCGTCGCGGTTCTCCTTGTAGATGACCGTCTGGAAGTCGGCGGAGAGCAGTGCGGCGAAGGCCTTCTTGGCCTGATCCTCCAGTTCGAGGCGGTCCACCAAGAACAGCACGCGGCGCGCATTGCCCGTACGCAGGAAGAGCTTGACGACCGCGGCGGCCGTCAGGGTCTTGCCGGTGCCGGTGGCCATCTCGAAGAGGAAGCGGTCCTTGCGTTTGTCGACGGATGCCTGAAGCCGGTGGATCGCCTTGAGCTGGTAGGGGCGCAGAAAGCGGAGTTTGTTTGTACGGATGTAGTCCGCGCGTTCCGCTTCGTTCTTCCAGCCGGCCTCGGTCGCATAGGTCGGCCGCTGGGTCAGGACGATGTAGTCGTTCTCGACGGCCTCGGAGATCAGGCGCTGCGGGTCCGGGACTATTTTCTGGTAACCGACGAGAGAGTCGGGGGTCGGGAACGATGTGATGAGGTACGGGTTGCCGCGTTCGAGATCCCAGAAGTAGTGGAGGTTGCCGTTGGAGAGGATGACGAAACGGCAGTTCTGAGAGCGGGCGTACTTACGGGCTTGCTCTTTGCCGACAAGCGGATTCTTATCTTCTGCCTTTGCTTCCAGCACGAGTAGCGGGAAGCCACGGGCATCCAACAAGAGGAAATCAACGAAGCCTCGCGTTGTAGTCTCGAAGTTCTCGCCGAGTGCGTCGAGCTCGCTATGCTTGAGTGCAACTGTAGGCTCAAGACGGATATTGGCAGGCGCGTCGCCATCGGGAAAGAAGCGCCAGCCGGCCGCTTCCAGTAGCTTGTTGATCTTGATTCGGGCGGTGGCTTCTTTTCCGGGCACTGCGGCGTCCCTTTTCCTTGTTTGTGCTTTGTGGTCGGGCCCGGCACCTTCAGCTGGTCGGGCGCGTGGCCGTTTCAGCGGAATGACGGCCTCTTTCATTTATAGGCTCGCAGTTCCGGTTGACACCACCTGCCTTTATTCTACGCGATTTCGCTCGCGGCTGCAAATCCGGATTGGCGCAAAATATACCCAGTATTGGGGAGATACAATCGGCCGTTCCGGTCCTACGCTTGCATGAACACTGTAGGAGGACGGGGTGGTGAAAAGCGAGCGGAAAAAGCCGGAAGGGAGCAAAGGCGAGAAGTCCGACAACGGCACGGTCGAGAGCCGGATCTTCCCCTCGCCCGCAACCCGGGAAATCAAGACAAGACGTGATCGACCGAATCGTGAGGCTCCCCCGAGAGGCCGCCTGTGAACGGCGCGACCATCGTGTCCCTCGACTGGTGCCGTGACCTGCTCGGAACCGACGAACGCGACAGCGCGATCATGGAGATGGTGATTGCCTCCTCCACCGCCCGCGTCGAACGCTACCTGATGAGACGTATCGTCGAGCGCAGTTTCGTCCACTACCTCGACAGCGTCGGCGACCGTCAAATCGTCCTGGTCGAATACCCGGTGCGGAGCGTTGATTCGGTAAGGTGCGATCCAGAACGATTGTTCGGCGAAGAAACCAAGCTTGACGACGGCGCCTGGTACTGCGCGACAGTGCCTCACGACGTCTTGGAGGACCTTCCGGCGGTTCTGATTTTCGACTCGTTCCTGTCACTGCCAATCGGACGCAGAATCATCCGTATCGATTACACCGCAGGCTATCCGCTCGAGCAGATGCCCGAGGACCTGAAGCTCGCAACCGCGGAGCTGGTTGCCTGGGAGCTGCGGCGGGTGAAGTCGAAGCAGATCGGGGTGAGCGGCCTGGTGCCGACAAGCGGCAGGATGGAGCGAAGCGTGCTCGAGTTACGGATGCCCGCGAACGTACGGGAGATGCTCGAGCCCTACATAAGGAGGACGTGGTGATCCTTATCCCTGAAGAACGGTTGACCGGGAAGTTGCGGCAGCTACTGAGCGAACACCTGGGCGAGACCCTCGACGTGATCGAAGCGGAGCAGGATGACGGGGTGCGGACCGAGCACTTGCGAAAGATCGAGACCGAAGCGACCGAGCTGCCGTCGGGGAACCTGCCGGCGGCCGTAATCGGCGTTAAGAAGGGAGAGCTCAGCGAGAAGGACCGGATCCTGAAGAACGAGGTGTACATGCTCCAGGTAAGAATCGGGTATACGGGGCCCGACGCGGCTCGGCAGGGCTACCGGTACGCCGCGGCAATCGGCGAGCTCATCGACTCCTACCCCACACTCTACGGCGCCTGCAGGCGGGCGCTTGTGAAGGAGAAGGAGTATCAGCTCGGCCGGTTCGCAGGCGACTCGGAAGTTGCGAGCGTGCGGATATCGATCCGCGCGGTGATCGAGAGGTTGTGAGGATGCGACCGATTGGAAGCGAGTGCGCGGTGGCTCTCGAGGTGGACGGGCATTCCGTCGCACTCCCCTTCACGGAGGAGACGCTTCGGGTGCAGCCGATCCTCGAGGTGCGGGAGCCACTCCTGGGTCTCGCAGTACCGCGGTTTGACCTGACGCGGCGAAGCGTGACCGCCGGATGTGTGGTGACGCGGGCCGGGCGGTGCTCCTTCCCCGCTCTCCTTCATGCGTGCCTGGGCTGCCGGGAAGAGCCGGTCCACGTGCCGGAAAGCCGGGGGATGTTTTCGACGGGGTTCTCGCTTGCCGAAGAGATCGACGGTTTCCCGCAGTTCGACCTGGTCGCCGACCGCGGAGTCGAGAGACTGCGGTACCCGGGCCTGAGAGCGCGGGGCTTTGAGCTTCGCGGCCTCGTCTCCGAGCCGCTCTACCTCCGGGTGGACGTCTGCGGCGGCGAGGCGGCGGCGGACTTCGACCCGGTCCCTGAGCTTGCCGAAGAGGAGCACTTCTACTTCGAGCCGGGGGCCGTTGTGGTCGACGGGGTCGTGATGGCCGGAGTCTACCAGTTCGCGTTCGCGGTGGACACCGGGCTTCAGTGGTATGCCGGCGGCCGGGCCAGGTACGGAGAGAAATCGGTGACCTTCACCATGCATGCGCCGCTCGATGAGGCGGTTGCGGAGGTACTGGGCCGGGAGAGCCACACGGTGGAACTTTTCTTCGAGCTTCGGGACACCTTCCCGGAACCGAACCGGCCGCCGACGTTTTCCTTTCACCTGGAGGACATGTTTCTCCGCAAGGAGCAGAAGGAGCCGGACAGTCCCGGGGAGTTGTGCAGTCCGTACCTCTTCGCGGGACGCGGAGCGGTGACCGCGCAGGCGGTGAGCGAGGAGATGCCGAGTTGAGGTTCTACGATGTGGACGACACCGTTGCCGCGGCGATGGAGAAACCGGAAAGCGAGGTGCGCGTGCGGGTGGCCTTTGACTTCGAGGGCGACGGTGAGTACGTCGAAGTCCCGGAAGACGTTCTCCTCGAGGGGACCTTCCGGTCTTACCGCGAGGCGTCAGTCGGCGTGGTGAACAGGGGAACGATCCTGCTCGACAACTGTGACCTCGCCTTTTCGCCCGAGCGCTTCGGCGAGTATCTCCCCGGTGCGAGTGCGTACAACGGCCCCAGGCAGCCGGACGGCCTCGGGAACCTCCGGCCCGGGAGGCGGGTCCGGGTATCGTTCACCGTGGGAACCGGAGCGCTCTTTGTGCCGCGCTTTCTTCTGTACGTGGACGAGAAGGGATTCCGGAACGAGCTATCCGAGTGCTGCCGCGACCAGGTGCGCGTTGGCCTTGTGGACCTTTCCTACTTCCTCGCGAAAAGCCGGGAGACGGCGGACTGGACCGAGGAGGAGATCCTCACCTACACGCGGGTGTGCGACAAGGAGGATCCCGCGCATTCGCTCGTGCACCGGGTGGCCGCCCGGGGAGGCCTCGCGTCAGGCGACATCGACTGCTGCACGATCGCCGCAGAGTTGCCCTACCTCAAAGCAAGCTTGAGCGTCTGGCAGGAGCTTTCGGCGTGCGCGGTCGCCTACCGGGCCCACCTCGAGACCGCGGTGGAAAAGCCTCTGGTCTTCGCCCACTCGCCCTACCAGGAGGAAGGCGAGGAGTCGGAGGCGGCGGAGTACTCGCTCGGGAACGGAAACCTGTTTTCGCTCCGGAGCGAGGATTCCTGGGCGGATTTCCGCAACGACGTGAGGCTCAAGTGGAACAAGTGCGTGCCCGGGCCGCGGCAGCTCCTCTGGCGTTACGCGGATCCACCGGTCGTCTTCGGCGAGGACCTCGAGCCTCACTATCCGTTCAGCGCGGCGGGAAGGAAGCGGGAGATTGAGAGCGAGACGGTGGAGTATACCGCACCCTACACCGCCGCCGGCGAAGACGGGGGCGAGCGCGCCGTGGTGTATGCCGACGAACTTGACACCCTCGCGGAAGTCGAGGCGCGCGTGGTGACCGATGGGCCCTACCTTGCGGTCGCGCTCTACAATCCTGATCGCTATCCCGACCGGGCGGTGGTGAGGCTTTCGTGCACTGAGGATACGGTGCTCGAGGAGCTTTCGATCTGGGGCCGGCCGATCGCAGTGGAGCCGAACTTTGCGTGCTTCAGGCGGAACGAGGAGAGCATCGCCCTGTATGGTACCCGGGCGCTTGATGCGACCGGTGGATATTTCTCAGACACCCTCTACGACGGGGTCCCCCACTATCAGCACTGGACCGAGGCGACGCTTCAAAGTCTGTGCCGGATGCGCAAGCGTTACGTGGCCCAGACCAACCGCGGGCTTTTTCACGCACGTGTGGGC
>Ga0307375_10001534_pt1 | contig 25102 bp, 22 predicted proteins | sample TR1MG_FD_202531 | JGI IMG/M metagenome (GOLD analysis project Ga0307375, IMG submission 202531) | Soil microbial communities from Risofladan, Vaasa, Finland - TR-1 | ecosystem: Environmental > Terrestrial > Soil > Coastal area > Acid sulfate soil | place: Finland: Risofladan, Vaasa | collected...
AAATCGGCCATGCCCCAGCCGATTCTCCGTGTCTGTCACCGGACACGTCGTGACATCGCGCACGCGCCTGCTCCGTCCGCGTTGCACAAAATCAGCTACTTACACCACGGGCTGTTAGGTCAGAAGACCTGAAAGAGGGGAAGGTGATAACCACCTCAATCCTCACTATAGCACTGTCGAGTGCTGGGAGAGACTGTAAACCATGTCTTGGAACTAGACACGGAGCGCGACAAGGATGGGGCACGATCAGATTCATACAGTTGAGAGGGGCCCTCGAGGGAATCGATTGAGGGGTATTTACTCTTGAACTGGGCGATCGTACATCTGGCCGGTATTTTAGAACGACCATGATCAGCCGAAGGGACTTTCTCACCAGAGGTGTTGTCGCCGCCGCAGGCGCAGCCGCGCTGCCCCGCATACTGAGGGCCGAAGCGAGTCGAGGTTTTTCCGGTCTCCGCGAATCACTGGCAAAACTTGAGAAGAGTTGTGGCGGACGCCTTGGCGTGAGCGTCATCGACACGGCCACGGGCGAAAGAGGCGGTTACCGCGCGGACGAACGATTTCCCATGTGCAGCACCCACAAGATGCTGCTGGCTGCGGCGGTGCTGAAGCGAGTTGACGCAGGACAGGAGCATCTGGACCGCGCGATTGCTGTCCCGGCAAAAGCATTGGTGCACTACTCGCCGGTGACTGGCGAACATGCCGGCGGGGAGATGACGGTGGCCGATCTGTGCGACGCCATGTTGACGCTGAGCGACAACACGGGGGCCAACCTGTTGCTGGAGACAATCGGCGGACCGCAGGGATACACGCGGTTCGCGCGCTCCATCGGAGACCCGGTCACAAGACTGGATCGCACGGAAACTTCGCTGAACGAATCGCTGCCGGGCGATCCGCGCGATACGACCACGCCGGCGGCGATGGTGCAAGACATGCGGAAGCTGCTGCTCGGTGACGTTCTTTCCACGGATTCGCGTCAAAGGCTGTTGCAATGGATGGAGTCGAACAAGACTGGCGACCACAGTCTGCGAGCCGGGCTGCCGCATGACTGGCTCGTTGGAGACAAAACCGGATCAAACCTCAGCACCACCACGAACGATATTGCGATTGTGTTCCCGGTAGAATCCCATGCAAGCAAAAGAAGCTTGCATGGGGCACCCAGATCGAATGAGGCACCCAGATCGAATGGGATGCCCGCAGTGTTGATCGCTGCATACCTAACGGAGTGCGCGGGGCCGGAAGAGAGACGTGACGCCGTGCTGGCCGATGTGGGGCGGATGGTAGCGGCGGCGGTGGGATTGCCTGAAGCGGATGCGCGGAAGCGATTGTCGATTTCTGATTTCTGATAGACGATTGAAAAACAAAGACCCCACCTAGTCGCGAAGGGCATGAATGATCGTGACGGTTATTTGGGGAGGATGATTTCGACGTCGACGGTGGAGAGGCAGGAGCCGGGACCCTGGTGGTACGTGCGGCCGGTGTGCCAGCGTTCGTCGATGATTTCGACGGAAGAGATGTTCTTAACAAAGTTGCAGCGCCAGTTTTCGTCGGAGCCATCGGGTTCGAGGTTGTGGCGAGTGTAGCCGGCGTACTGGTAATAAAGGACCTTGCGCTTGCCGCTGGGGGCAAGACCAATTTTGTGAGGACAGATCAGACGCGGTCCCTCATTGAAGCCAATCTTGGTGATCTTGCAGGGTTTCTTCTCGGTGATTGCCTGGCGCAGGATTGAATACGTATCCATATCTCAAGAAAATGATAACCACAGGTCTTACAGGAATGTGTAGGGCTGATTCCTAAATAGGCTATCGCAGCGATTTCCGCAAGAGACAAAGAAGAGCCCGGAGCAGGTCGACGGTAACAGGAGTTACCGGCCGCGCAACGGCGACGCGGGTTGAAGAAGGTTTGTGGGGAAAACCTGCGACCTATTGACATCCACGCAGTTTCCAACCGCTATACAAGCCAAGATCAACCTTTCGGAATATCCGAAGCCAACCCAAAGGATTGGGGCATGGGGACGGTTCGACCACAATCTTTTGTGGAGGGCTTCCGGAAGGGCGTAGGCGCATCCCTACCTTGAAAAAACTAGTTGACACATAACCATTTAGGTATAGGATGTGGTCCAAAGTGGTGAGAAGTGGAGATTGTTGGGCTACCAGTGGAATATAAGGGAAAAAGCCACGGACGTCCAGACGCCACTCGAGTTAAGAACCAAAAGTCTTACCTCCTTTTCCGGCCCGCAAGGCGGACGGGAGTCCGATGAAGGGCCCGAAGTGAGGGCCGAAAGATATGTTTCGTGGCAACCATCCAACTCGGGTTGATGAAAAAGGCCGGCTGAAGGTGCCTGCGGAATTTAAGCGCGTAATTGACGAGACGTACAGCGCGAAATTCTACATTACGAGCCTGGACGGGAAAATTGCCCATGTATATCCCTTCGAGGAATGGGAGCGGATCGAGCAGAAGCTGGCAGGGCTCTCCAATTTCAATCCGACGAAGCGCAAGCTCTTGAACTTTACGAATTACTTCGGGCAGGTGGTGGAGATGGACGGCCAGGGGCGGTTGTTGGTCCCCGGGCTGCTGCGCGAAGCGGCCAATGTGAAGGGTGACGTTGCAGTAGTGGGCTTCTTAAATCACCTGGAAGTTCGGGCACTCGCCGACTACCAGCAAGACCTAGAGGCGAACCCGATCACGGCGGAAGATGAAAAAGTTCTCGACGAGCTTGGCATCTAGTGACGGACGGTACGAAGTTAAACAGCAACGAGAGCGCTCCGCGGAGCGCGCATGGCAGAAAGGCATATGGCCATGTACCGGTTCTTTTAAAAGAGGCAATCGACTTCCTGGCCGTGAAGCGCGGCGGGACCTATATCGATGCCACACTGGGGCTGGGCGGACACAGTTTCGAAATCGCAAAGCGCCTCGGCCGACAGGGTCATTTGATTGGCTTCGATAAGGACACGCAGGCGCTGGAAGCGGCACACAAGAGATTGAATGAACCTCCGGCGGAGTTGAAAGACGACTGGCCGAAGGTGACGTTGCTGCATGCGTCATACGCGGAGGTGGGAACACAGGTGGAAGCGGGCACGGCCGATGGGCTGATCGCCGACCTGGGTGTGAGCTCACTGCAAATTGACGATGCGACGCGGGGATTCAGTTTTCAGGCGGAAGGACCGCTCGACATGCGAATGAATTCGCAAGGCGAGCTGACCGCCGATCAAGTGGTGAACCAGTTCGACGAGCACACACTCGCCGACCTGATTTACGAATACGGTGAGGAAAGGAGGTCGCGGAGAATCGCCAGAGCAATTGTCCGGGCACGGCCGATAAGAACGACCGCTCATCTAGCACAAGTTGTATCGGCCGCGGCCCGGCCAATGAATTACGGCAAGGGGATTCATCCGGCGACACTGACTTTCCAGGCGATCCGAATTTGCGTAAATCACGAACTGGACGACCTGAAGGCGCTGCTGGGCGAAACGGGAGCGCGAAGAGTTCTGAAAAAGAGCGGAAGGCTGGTGGTGATCAGCTTCCACTCGCTGGAAGACCGGATAGTGAAAGACGCACTGCGCGAAGGCTCACGGGATGGGACCTGGGAGATCCTGACGAAGAAGCCGGCAGTGGCGGACGAGGAAGAGAAGAGACAAAACCCGCGGTCGCGAAGCGCAAAGATGAGAGCGGCGATCCGAACGAAGTGAAAGACGATTGCTGAGAGAAATAATTTTATAGATTTTTTCGAAGTATTTTTACGAAGATGTGCAAAAAGCTGTGGATAGTGTGGATAACTCCAGGGCGTCGGTAGGGCCAAGGAGGCGGCATGTACACGGGAAGAATGATTAGCGAACTCATGGCACTGGTGGACAAAGTGCGGGAACAGGCGGAGCTGCGCGAGCAGGCCGAGCTGGAATTCATGTTCTCTCCGCTGGAAGAGATTGAAGTAGAGCAGTGTGAGTACGAGATGGAATTGGCAGGAGTAGCGTAAATGTCGATCTGGGTAACAGCGTTGCCGCAAGTGTTTACGGGCCGTGCGGAAGAAGAGCAGCAGCCGGTGCGGAAGTATATGCCGGGTGCGCCGGAGATCTATCTTTCGAAGGCGATCGACAACACGCGCGTGGTGCGTGTGATGGACAAGGGACAGCGCCGGGAGATGGTGCTGTTCACGTTCGTGATGTCGGTGTTGTTCGTGCTGGTGATGATGTATCTGTGGCAGCACTTTGCGGCGATTGAGTACGGCTACAAGATCGAGGCGCTGCGGAACCAGCGGGACAAGGTGACGGACGTCTACAGGACGCTGAAGCTGGAAGAAGCGACACTGGAAGATCCGGAACGGATTGACGCGCTGGCGAAGGGCATGGGTTTGCAGACGCCGCAGGTGGGACAGGTGCAACGGCTGGATTCGACGCCGGATGGAGCGACGACGGCGATGGCGCAGATGTCCGGAATATCCGTGGTGTCGGTACCCGACTGACGACCAGGGAAAAGTTTGCGCCGCGCTCCAACCAGAGGCGGCGTTAGATATGGCGGTCCGAAGAAGTTGGGCCCGAGTAGAATGGACCGCCATAGCTGTATTAATGTAGATGTGTGACTGCGAGTGCGATTTACGCCGGAATTTTCCTGGTTGCTAAGTTTAGAGTTCACGCCGGCCGCAATGGCCGCCGGAAGCAGTGGGTTTAGTCGATGGCAGCAGGAGCTACCGCACAGACTGGCGCGAAGAACCGGCTCGTACTCTTCGGTGTACTGATGTTTCTGTGGGCGTTCGCGATCTGCGGGCGCTTGTTCTATCTCCAAATCTACAAATACGACGATTTCGTAAAGATGGCGCAGCGGCAGCAGCAGCGCACGGTGGACGTGACGCCGCGTCGCGGCGAGATCTATGACCGCAACGGCCAGGAACTGGCGATGTCGGTGCTGGTGGACTCGGTGTTTGCGGTGCCGAGCGAGATACCGGACCAGGAGACGACGGCGTCGATCCTGGCGAAGGTGTTGAACGTCGACCAGAACGATCTGCTGGCGAGGCTGAAGGCGGGAAAGAATTTTGCGTGGGTGGCGCGCAAGATCGACGCAGACAAGGCGGCGCGGATCAAGGCGATGAATTTGCGCGGCATCTACTTCGAGAAAGAGCCGAAGCGGTTCTATCCCAAGCGGGAGCTGGCAGCACAGGTGCTGGGCTACGTGGGCCTGGATGACGAAGGGCTGGCGGGAATCGAGCTGCAATACAACAAGGACCTGGCGGGAAAGCCAGGCAAGATGCTGATCACGATGGACGCCCGGAGGAAGTGGTTCGGGCGAGTGGAGAAGCAGCCGGACCCGGGCGAAAACGTGGTGCTGACGATCGACGAGAAGATCCAGTACATTGCGGAAAAAGAGCTGGACCGCGGGATGGAAGATACCAAGGCGATCGCAGGGACGGTGGTGGTGCAGAATCCGCGGACAGGCGAGATCCTGGCGCTGGTGAACCGGCCAACGTTTAATCCGAATATTGCGAAGGAGATTACGCCGGAGACGCTGAAGGACCACGCGGTGAGCGACATCTATGAGCCGGGGTCGGTGTTCAAGACGGTGACATATTCGGCGGCGTTCGAGGAGCACCTGGCAAATCCGAACGAGATGATGCAATGTTCGCCGGGATACATACGCGTGGGCGGGATCAAGATCGGCGACGCGGAAATGGTTGGACTGGTGCCGCTGGACGAGGCGTTCGCGAAATCGAGCGACGTGAGTGCGGTAAAGATAGGGTTGAGGCTGGGACCGGAACGGTTTTACAAGTACATTCGCGCGTATGGGTTCGGACAGAAGACGGGGATTGAGCTGCCCGGGGAGACACGGGGACTGATAAAACCGCCGAACAGATGGTCGGGATCGTCGATTGGCGCGATGTCGATTGGACAGGAAGTGGGCGTGACGCCGCTGCAGATTGTGTCGGCGGTGTCGACGATTGCGAATGACGGAGTGTACAACGCGCCGCGGATTGTGGCGGGAGTGACGGAGCCGTCGCGGGGATATCAGCAGGTGGTATTCCGGCCGCAAGGGCAGCACAGAATCGTTTCGCCGATGACGGCGGCGATCATGAAGCGCTTCATGGAACAAGTGGTGCTGGAAGGCACGGCGCGACGGGCCATCCTGGACGGATACACGTCGGCGGGAAAAACGGGTACGGCGCAGAAAGTCGATCCGAAGACGCACTTGTATTCAAAGTCAAATTACATCGCGAGCTTCGTGGGGTTTGCGCCGGTGAATACGCCGGCGATCACGATTGCAGTGATATTGGATTCTCCGAAGGGACTGCACCAGGGCGGGCAGGTTTGCGCGCCGATCTGGAAGCGGATTGCACAGCAGGTGCTGGCGTACCTGGACGTGCCGCATGACGTGACACCGAAAAATGATTATTACCGGCAGCTATTGCGGGCGGAAGCTCGACAGACGGACGTGGACGAGGCGGCTCCGCACCCGCCCGGAGAGATGGCGGATTTTGGCAGCACGGACAGCGGGACGGCAGCGAGCGTGCCGACAGCGTATGGCAGCGGTCACGCGGAAGTGACGACGGCAACCCTCAAGAGCACGAATCGCACGGAGCAGCAGAAGGCGCCGGCGGGCATATCGCTGGAGGCTCCGGAGAAAAAAATGCCTCCACACGCGGCGGGTTCGGTGGTACTGGAAGTGGGCGGCGGGCAGGCGGTTCCGTCGTTCATTGGACAGTCGCTGCGGCAGGCCGTGCAAACGGCGGAGCAGGCAGGGTTCGAACTGCAAGTGACAGGCAGCGGCGTGGCACGTGATCAATCTCCGGCTCCGGGGACACGACTGCCCGCAGGATCGAAAATTGCAGTGAGGTTCACGCGATAAGGCACAAGGGGCGATGAACAGGCGTGCGTTCCAACAGTGGCCTCTCGAGTAAGAACACCCCGGCGAGAGACAAGGCTCCAGTGGCATAATCATCTGTCGCGCAGTGAAGTAAAGACTGCGACACAAGGTTCCGAGACAATGGATTTTGAAGAATTGCTCGATGGGGCGGAAGTCCTGTCGCGGCAAGGCAACGCACCGATCAACGGACTGGACTACGATTCGCGGCGCATAGGGCGCGGGTATGCGTTCGTCGCAATGCGCGGAGAGACGACGGACGGAAACAAGTACATCGACCAGGCGATCGAAAAAGGCGCGACGGCGGTAGTCACGGACTCGCTGGAGCAGGCGATGCGTCCGAACGTGGCGTGGGCCGCGGTGCAGCACGGACGAAGAGCGCTGGCGAGATTGAGCGCGAACTTCTACAGGAAGCCGGCGGAGCGGTTGCGCGTGACGGGCGTGACGGGGACGAACGGAAAGACGACGACGACATTTATTGTCGAAGCGATTCTGCAAGCGGCTAAGCGAAAGAATGCGCTGGTGGGAACGGTGGAGTATCACTTGCCGAACCAGACGCTGGCGGCGCCGCACACGACCCCGGAGGCGCTGGAGCTGAACCAGATTTTCGCCAAGGCGATTGGGTTGGGAGCGACGGAGGCGGTGATGGAGGTTTCGTCGCACGCGCTGGAACAGCAGAGAGTGTTCGGCGTGCCGTTCGAGGTGGCAATCTTTACAAACCTTACGCGCGACCATCTTGATTACCACAAGACGATGGAGAATTACTTCGCATCCAAGAAGATATTGTTTACGGGATGCGGGACAGAGCCGCCGCGGTGCGCGGTGTTGAACGCGGACGATGAGTATGGGCGCGAGCTGGCGAAGTTTTCAAAGTCGAAGAGCGCGGAAATCTTCACGTATGGAATTGAGGCGGGAGATTTTCATACGGAAAAGCTGGAGATGACACCGGGCGGGAACCGGTTCGACCTGGTGACGCCGAGCGGAACGATTCCGCTGTTTTCGCCGCTGATCGGGCGGGTGAACGTTTATAACGTGCTGGCGGCATGCGCGGCGGCCTATGCGCGCGAGTGCAAGGCGGAAGAAATCGCAAAGGGCATCAAGGGAATGCGACGCGTGCCGGGGCGGTTCGAGAAAGTGGACGAGGGACAGCCGTTCGCGGTGGTGGTGGATTACGCGCACACGGATGATGCACTGAAAAACCTGACGCGGCTGGCGAGAGAGTTTGTATCGAGGGCAGGCAACAACGGACGGGTGATCACGGTGTTCGGATGCGGAGGAGATCGCGACCGGTCGAAGAGGCCGCTGATGGGAGAGGCGGCGGGACGAGGAAGCGATTTTGTGATCGTGACGGCGGATAATCCTCGCAGCGAAGATCCGTTGGCGATCATTAACGACTCAATGCCGGGATTGCAGCGATCGGGAACGAAATACGTGATGGAGCCCGACCGGAGAAAAGCGATTGCACTGGCACTGGACGAGGCGAGTGCTGGAGACATGGTGCTGATCGCGGGTAAAGGGCACGAGAAGACGCAGACGACGCGCGCCGGAGTGTTTCCGTTTGACGATTTCGAAGTGGCGCGGGAAGAGTTGAAGAAGCTGGGGTACGAGAAAGGGACTGAAGCATGAAGCTGCCGCTTTCGAGAGTTGCCGAATTCGTGCACGGGATCGGGGAGTTCGATCCGGCGGCAGTGGCGATGGGGTATTCAATCGACTCGCGAACGATCACGCACGGCGACCTGTTTATCGCGGTGAAGGGCGAGCGACTGGATGGGCACGACTTTGTGGAGACCGCGCTGGCGGCGGGCGCGGTGGGCGCCATTGTGAAGAGCGAAGAGATGGCGCGTTACAGTTGCAAGACGCGGCTGATTGCGGTGGAAGACACGCTGCATGCGCTGCAATCGCTGGGCGCGGCGGTGCGGCGGTTGTGGGGCAAGAGAGTGGTAGGGATTACAGGGTCGGCGGGAAAGACGACGACGAAAGAGTGCGTTGCGCACGTGCTGAGCGCGCAATATCGCGTATTGAAGTCGGTGGGAAACCTGAACAACCATTTCGGAATGCCACTGCAATTGTTGCGGCTGGAGCCGGAGCACGACATGGCGGTGATCGAGATGGGGATGTCGCACGCGGGAGAAATTACGGCGCTGGCGGCGCTGGCGCAGCCAGACGTCGGCGTGGTGACGAACGTGGCGCCGGTGCACCTGGAGTTCTTCGAGTCGATTGCGGGAATTGCGCGCGCGAAATACGAACTGATTGAATCGTTGCCGGTGGGCGGAGTGGCGGTGCTGAACGCGGATGATGAATACGTGTCGCAGTTTGGACGCGACTTCAAAGGAAAAGTCGTGACGTTCGGCATACAGAAGCCGGCAGACGTGCGGGCGGAAAACATCAAGGCGCTGGGAACGGAAGGCACAGAGTTCGAAATCGTGGGGCCGGGATTCCGCGAGCATGCGCGGTTGCAACTGATTGGCACTCACAACGTTTTAAACGCCCTGGCAGCAGTGGCGGTGGCGGTGGAAGAAGGCGTGAAACCGACGGCGGCAGCGGCGAGCTTGGCTTCGCTGGCGGCAGTGGAAAAGCGCGGCGAAGTTTTGCACGTGGGTGGCGCGACGATCCTGAACGATTGTTACAATTCGAATCCGAAGGCTCTGCGGGCACTGGTGGAAGCGCTGATGTCGATTGAGGCGAAGAGGCACGTCGTGGTCGCGGGCGAGATGCTGGAGTTGGGGGCAACGGCTCCGGAGTTGCATCGCGAGTGCGGCGCGTACATGGCGAAACAGGGAGTGGATTTTGTGCTGGGAGTGCGCGGCAACGGAGAAGCGATTGTGGCCGGCGCGAAAGCGGGCGGAGCGAGGACGGAGTTCGTGAAGACGCCCGAGGAAGCCGGCGAATGGCTGGCACAGCAGTTGCGCGAAGGCGATGCGGTGCTGATGAAGGCGTCGCGCGGAGTGCGCCTGGAGAAGGCGCTGGAAGTTCTGAAGGCACGGCGCGGATAGAGACCGAGCCGCAGCAGTGAAAAGTTATCGAAAATGCCCGCAATGCGGGTGCAGTGCGCACGGAGAATGGATTGCTCTACTGGCTTCTTTACGAACAAATATTCCGGCATTTTGGACTCGGACCGTTCCGAATCTTCCGCTACCTGACTTTTCGGACGGCGTTCGCGAGCCTGACGGCGCTCTTCATGGGGCTGATCATTGGCCCGGCAGTGGTGCGGCGTCTGCGCGAATTCCAGATAGGGCAGTACATCCGCGAAGAGGGACCGAAGGCGCATCAGAAAAAAGCGGGTACGCCGACGATGGGCGGCATCCTTATTGTGATCGCCATCGTGGTGCCGACACTGTTGTGGGCAGACCTTTCGAACAAGTTCGTGTGGCTGGCGGTGCTGGCGACGATCGGGTTCGGCGCGATTGGATTTGCGGATGACTATCTAAAGGTAGTGCATCGGCAGAACCTGGGGCTGACGGGCAAGACGAAGATGGCGCTGCAAATCATTTGCAGCGTGCTGGTGGCGGTGACGCTGATTCTGCTGCAAGCGAAGGGCGAGTACTCGACGCACCTGGTGGTTCCGTTCTTCAAGAAATTTCAGCCGGACCTTATTATTACGTCGCTGATGCGGGAGCCGCACCTGTGGCCGATCGCGTTCCTGCCGTTCATTGCGTTCGTGTGCTTCATCCTGGTGGGTTCGAGCAACGCAGTGAACCTTACGGACGGGCTGGACGGGCTGGCGATTGGATGCACGGTGATTGCGGCAGGCGCGCTGACGATGCTGACGTACGTGAGCGGCCACGCGGTGTTCGCCGATTACCTGGAACTGTCGCGAATGCCGCAAGTGGGCGAGCTGACGATTTTCTGCGGAGCGATGGTGGGCGCGTCGATCGGATTCCTGTGGTACAACGCGCATCCGGCGGAAGTGTTCATGGGCGACGTGGGATCGCTGGCGCTGGGCGGCGCGATAGGAACGGTGGCGGTCATCATCAAACAGGAACTGCTGCTGCCCTTCATCGGCGGAGTGTTCGTGATCGAAGCGCTGTCGGTGATCCTGCAAGTGGGTTCGTACAAGCTGCGGCAGAAGCGGATCTTCAAGATGGCTCCGCTGCATCATCATTTTGAATTGCTGGGATGGTCGGAATCGAAGGTGATCGTGCGGTTCTGGATCGCCTCGCTGGTGTTTGCATTGTTTGCACTCACGACGCTGAAGTTGCGGTAACACGCGAAGAATCCGTGGGAGAATGGGCGCGACGGATTCCAAAAGGATCGAAATGGAAGTCAAAGGGAAACGCGTTCTGGTGGTCGGACTGGGGAAGTCGGGCGTGGCGTCCGCACTTTTCCTGCAATCGTTGGGAGCACGTGTGACGGTGTCGGATGCGAAGTCGCAGGAACAGTTGCGCGACGAAATTCCGGCGCTGCTGGATAAGGGAATCGTGGTTGAGACCGGCAAGCACGGCGAACGGACGTTTCACGACCAGGACCTGATCGTGGTGAGCCCGGGCGTGCCTTACGACGTGTCTCCGCTGCAACAGGCGCGAAGGCTGGGAGTGACGGTGATCGGCGAGATCGAACTGGCGGCGCGCTTCCTGACCGGGAACATCGTGGCGATTACGGGTTCGAACGGGAAGACGACCACGACGACGCTGACGGGTGAGATTATCGCGTCAGGCGGGCGAAAGACGCTGGTGGGCGGAAATATCGGTACGCCGGCGATCACGTTCGTGGAGCAGTCGTCGCCGGAGACGTGGGTTGTGCTGGAAATTTCGAGCTTCCAGCTGGAGACGGTGGAGACATTCCGTCCGAAGATTTCATCAGTGCTGAACGTGACGCCGGATCACCTGGATCGACATGGATCGATGGAGAACTATATCGCGTCGAAGGCCCGGATCTTCGAGAACCAGACAGAAGACGACTTGGCAGTGCTGAACGCGGACGACGAAGTGACGGTGAAGATGGCCGAGGGAATCCGGCCAAAGGTGTACTGGTTCAGCCGCAGAAAAGAAGTACGCGTGGGAACGTTCGTGCGCGACGGAAAGATCGTTTTCCGCGACAAGAACGGCGAGCGCGAAATCATGCCGGTGAGCGAGATCAAGCTGAAGGGCGCGCACAACGTGGAGAACGCGCTGGCAGCGGTGGCGATTGGCGCACTGGCAGGCGTGGAGCCGGAGAAGATTCGCCGGGCAGTGCGCGAATTCAAGGCAGTGGAGCACAGGCTGGAGTATGTGGCGACGCTGAACGCAGTGGAGTATTACAACGATTCGAAGGCGACGAACGTGGATGCCACGATCAAGGCGCTGGAATCGTTCGACGGAAATATTCACGTGATCCTCGGCGGCAAGGACAAGGGAAGCGATTACAGCGTGTTGCAGGAACTGCTGCGGGAGCGCGTGAAACGGGTATACACGATTGGCGCGGCGGCAGAGAAGATCGAGTCGCAAATCACGGGCGCGACGGCGATCACGCGGGCACACACGCTGGAAAACGCCGTGCGCAAGGCGGCAGAAATAGCCACGGCAGGCGACATCGTGCTGCTGGCTCCAGCATGCGCGAGCTTTGACCAGTTCGAAAACTATGAGCAGAGGGGCAGGGCGTTCAAAGACGCAGTGCAACAGCTAGGGAAGTTACAAGTTGCCCAGAAGACGGGAGACAAGCAGTGAGTGTCGTGTGCGCGATATTGGATGCCGGAACGGTGAAGCCGCCGGAGCTGAGCGGGATGATGGCGATGTTCGCGCTGCTGACGGTGGCGGGACTGGCGGTGAGCAGGTGGCGGCGGGGCATGGGGTTCGCGGTGTTCGCCGTGCTGGTTGCGTACTCGGCGTTTACAGTCTGGAAGATACGGCAACTTCCGCTGGGCATAGGCGTGCATTCAGAGGGCGGATGGAAGTTCGTGGTGATTCTAGCAGTGGGCTCACTGGCGGTGCTCTCGGCGATAGCGATGGGAGTGCTGTTGAGGAGGCGCGTGACCCGGGAGAAGAAGCGTGGCTAAACGGGTACGGGTGGACAAGTGGTTATTCGGCGTAACGCTGATCCTTGTGTTCATCGGCCTGATCATGGTGTTCAGCGCGTCGGCGGTGGTGGCGAACCAGCTCTACGGCACACCGTACCACTTTGTCGAACGGCAGTTCGCATGGGCAGTGGCAGGACTGCTGGCGATGTTCGTCGCGATGAACATCGATTATCGTAAATATAAAAGCCCAACGGTGGTGTTTTCCGTCCTGGCAGTGACGTCGGCGCTGCTGGTGGCCGTTTTCTTCCTGGACCGCTCGCATAACACGCACCGGTGGATCAGGCTGTGGGGCCTGTCGTTCCAGCCCTCGGAACTGGCGAAGCCGGCGATCATTCTCTTCCTGGCATTTTTCCTAGAAAGCCGGACAAAGCTGATCAAGGACTGGAAGCGCACGCTGCTTCCGGCGGTGGTGCCGACGGCGGTATTTACGGTGCTGATTTTGCTGCAGCCGGACCTGGGGACGTCGATGGCGTGCTGCGCGATTACGGCAGCGGTGATGCTCTCGGCGGGAATGGAACTGAAATACATGGGCTATGCGCTGCTGGTGTCGGTTGGGCCGCTGTACTACGAAATATTCCGCACGCCATGGCGATTCAAGCGCATCCTGGCATTCCTGAACCCATACGCCGATCCGCTGGGAAGCGGATTCCACATCATCCAGTCGATGATCGCGGTGGGCACGGGGGGCTTGACGGGCGTGGGCCTGATGGAAGGAAAACAGAAGCTTTTCTACCTGCCCGAACCGCAGACGGACTTCATCTTCGCGGTGATTGGCGAGGAGTGGGGACTGATCGGCTGCGCGGTGATCGTGGCGATGTTCGCGATCTTCTGCTATCGCGGGCTGAAGGTGGCGATGGCGACACGCGATAATTTTGCGCGATTCCTGGCGGTGGGAATCACTGCGATGGTCGGCATACAGGCGTTTTTCAACATCAGCGTGGTGCTTGGCCTGCTTCCGACAAAGGGAATTCCGCTGCCGTTCATCAGCTATGGCGGATCATCGCTGTTCGTGACGCTGGCGACAGTCGGCGTGCTGCTCAATATCACGCAACAAACGGACTACTAATGCGCGCCATACTTGCAGGCGGAGGAACGGGCGGCCACGTCATTCCGGCGCTGGCCATTGCACAACAACTCAAAGGACGCTACGAGGCGGACGTGGTGTTCGTGGGAACGTCGCGCGGTATCGAAACGCGACTGGTGCCGGCGGCGGGCTACGAACTGAAGCTGATCGAAATAGGACCACTGAATCGCGTGAGCTTGATGAAGCGACTGAAGACGGTCTTCAACCTGCCGCGCGCGGTATGGGCAGGCATGAGGTTCCTGAAAGAATTCAAGCCGGACGTGGTGATCAGCGTGGGCGGATACGCATCGGGGCCGGTGTCAATTGCGGCGGTGCTGAAGGGAGTGCCGCTGGTGATCTTCGAACCGAACGTGGTGCCGGGCTTCGCGAACCGGATGATTGCGCGCAAAGCGAAAGTGGCGGCGGTGCACTTCAAGGAGACGGGGAAGTGGTTTCCGCGGTACGAGGTAACGGGCGTGCCGGTGCGCGAGGCGTTCTTCCGGGTGGCCGTCAGGCCGGCGGATTCGAAACCGACACTGCTGGTATTCGGCGGGAGCCAGGGGGCGCACGCGCTGAACAGCGTGGTGTGCGAGTCGCTGGCGATGCTGGCGGAGCATGTTCCGGGAATCCACGTGATCCACCAGACAGGACAAAAAGAATACGTACAGGTGAGAGACGAATATCTACATTCGTCAATCTCATCAAACGTGTCGGCGTTCATCGACGACATGCCGGAAGCATTCGCGCAGGCGGACGTGATCCTGTGCCGGTCAGGGGCAAGCACGGTGGCGGAAATCGCGGCGGCGGGAAAGTGCGCGGTGTTCGTGCCGCTGCCAACGTCGGCGGACGACCATCAGCGGCGTAATGCAGAGAACCTGGCAAACCAACAGGCCGGGATGCTGATTCCAGAGTGGGAGCTGACGCCGGAGCGCTTCGTGAGGACAGTTGCTGGACTACTGACGGACCGGGCAAAAGCGCAGGGCATGGGCGCGGCGGCGAGAAAGCTTGCGCATCCGGATGCGGCGGAGCATGTGGCAAAGATGGCGAAAGAAGTGGGAAAGCTGCTGAGCTGCTGAGCTGCTAAGCTGCTAAGCTGCTGAGCTACTGAGCAAAAGCAAAGGCAAGAGCAAGAGCAAAAGCAAGAGCAAAAGCAAGAGCAAAAGCAAGAGCAAGAGCAAGAGCAAAGGCAAGAGCAAGAGCAAGGGCAAAAGCAAGAGCAAAAGCAAAAGCAAAGGCAACTATCCTACTCAGACAATAGAAAAGTGAATGGGGCATGCCGACCGAGTGATTGCTGGGAGATGAAGGCAGAATAAGAGGCGGCGGGTACAATCATTTCTTCATTATGTTCGCAAAAATTCAACGCATACATTTCGTAGGGATTGGCGGCATCGGCATGAGCGGAATTGCCGAGGTGCTGCTGACACTTGGGTACAAGGTTTCCGGCTCCGACCTGAAATATTCGGCGGTGACGGAGCGGCTGTCGCAGCTGGGCGCGGAGGTATTTGAAGGGCATCGCGCGGAGAACGTGCGAGGCGCCGACGTGGTGGTGACAAGCTCGGCGATCCGCAAAGAGAACCCGGAGGTGGCAGAGGCGGCGCGGCTGAAACTGCCGGTGATTCAACGGGCGGAGATGCTTTCCGAATTGATGCGGCTGAAGTACGGGATCGCAATCGCAGGAATGCACGGCAAGACGACGACGACGAGCATGGTGGCGGCGGTGCTGGCGGCGGGAGGACTTGATCCGACGGTGGTGGTCGGCGGACGCGTGGATTCGATGGGATCGAATGCGCGACTGGGGACGTCGCAATACCTGGTGGCGGAGGCGGACGAGAGCGACCGATCGTTCCTGAAGCTGTCGCCGATACTTTCGGTAGTGACGAACATCGACCGCGAACACATGGACTGCTACGCCGACATGGCGGACGTGGAGCGGACATTCGTTGAGTTTATGGACCGGGTGCCGTTCTACGGCATGGTGGTTTGCTGCAACGACAACGAGGCTCTGCGCGGGATTCTGCCGCGGGTGCAGCGACGCGTGGTGACATATGGCCGCAGGGAAGGATCGGACTTCCGGGTGCGAGAGGTTAACGGCAAAGTGGAAGAGGGAACGATCACGAGCCGGTTCTCGGTGGAGTTTGGCGGACGCGATCTGGGAGTATTCGAAGTACACGTGCCGGGAGCACACAACGTGCTGAACGCCACGGCGGCGATTGCGGTGGGAATCGGACTGGACCTTGATCCGGAGAAAATCCGCCAGGGGTTGAAGCAGTTCCGAGGCGTGGACCGGCGGTTCCAACTAAAGGGCGAGGCGAGCGGCGTAAGGGTGATCGATGACTACGGACATCATCCGACGGAGATACGGGCGACGCTGGAGGCAGCGCGGCAGAGCAATCCGAAGGGAAGGATTCACGTGATCTTCCAGCCGCACCGCTATACGCGAACCTACCTGCTGATGGATGAGTTCGCGAAGGCGTTCCATGAGGCGGACTCGGTGCTGGTGCTGGATATCTATGCGGCGAGCGAGCAGCCGATTGCGGGAGTGACGGGACTGAGCCTGGCGCAGAAAATCCATTGCGCGGATGGCAGGCCGGCGGAATTTGCAGCGTCGTTTGCGGCCGCGATAGAGGCAGTGGTGGCGGGGGCGAAGGCAGGAGACTTGATCCTGACGCTGGGAGCAGGGAGCGTTTCGCAACTGGGGCCGCAGATCGTGGAAGAGCTCAAGCAGCGCTTATAGGGTGGATTTTCCGGGAACGGCTGTATTTTCTGAAGGAAACCTGAACGGAACTCTGCAAAATTTCTTTGCGAACACAACTAACGATTTGCGGAATGGTTCGTCTGAATAGCAGCCCCGATTGAACGAACCACATGACAAAACGTAGCAAAATCCGACGGGTACTCCTTGGAGCAGCGATTTGCACGAGCCTGCTGCTGGGAGGAGCTACGGCATACCAGAGCGCCATCCACGACCCGGGCGTGCTGTACTTTGCCGGGCAGATACAGATGGCTATGGGGAATGTGCAGGGTGGTCTTCAACTGGTGAGCCGTGCGGCGGCGGAGCGGGACGCACAGGAAGCTCGCAAGAGCACGAATGCGGAATCCCAAACGGTTGAAGCAGCACAGGAGCCGGCAACGGACCGTGCGACACAATCGCCAAAGGCGACGGCCAAGCCTTCAGTGGCGGTGGCCAGCGTGGCAGAGGGACCGGCGACGGTTGCAAGTCCTGACAAGCTGCGGCTGCTGGGGTACGAGTTTCCGAACTTTAAGTGGATCACGAAGCACGAGATGGAGGGCCTGCGGCGCGAAAGCGCTGTCCGGCACCCTGACTACCGTGAACAAGTTCGGATAGCCATGCTGCAAGTGCAGGATCAACTGAAGCGCCAGAACGTGATAGTTCCGGAGCAACTGGTGAGGCCGTCCGAACTGCCGCCAGTGCCGGAATTCGGACCGGGCGCATCGCTTCCTTAAGCGACATATTACCTAGCAAATTCCTACCAAAAATCAACCTGCGCAATCCTGTCAAAAGCGGTTATATTGGGCTAACACTGCGATTTTAGTGTCACTTGCAGGCCGCGAGGCGAAATGACGAGTGACTGATCGCAATTCCGGCGGCGGAGCGGAGTTTTGATGAAACGCTGGCTGCGCCGGAAGGTCGAACATCGATCCCATGGCTCGCAACCAAGGTCCACCGACGCCCGAAGATGACGCGCAGCCGTTCTACCGCTCAGGGAAGAACGACGCGAGGCCGTCGTCTGCCCGGAAAGATGTAGACGAGACGGAATTGCCTCCGCTGGATTCGGGAATGCTCGACCTGGACATGGAAGAACAATCGCCATTCCTGCGTGCGCAAAAGCGAGTGCAGGTGCGGCGGAGCGCGTTGCCGAAGAAGACGGCTACACGGGTGCGGCGTGCGCTGGTGGTGGTGGCAATTGCGGGTGTGCTGGGATTGATGGCGTTTGGGGCGTATGAGTATGGCACGCGATCAGAGCGGTTCCGAATAGAGTCCAGCGACAACATTGACGTTGTGGGCGCGCAGCACGTGAGCCGCGACCAGGTGATGCGCGTGATGTCGCCCGATATCAGCCGGAATATTTTCTTTGTGCCGCTGGAAGAAAGAAAGCAACAACTGGAAGAGATTCCGTGGGTGGAGTCGGCGACGGTGATGCGGCTGCTGCCGAACCGGATCAAGATTGACTTGAAAGAGCGGACGCCGGTGGCGTTCGTGCAGTTGGGATCGAAGATAGAGCTGATCGACGCGAACGGAGTGGTGATGGACGAGTCTCCGGGCGAACGCGCGAACTACTCGTTCCCGGTGATCGTAGGAATGCAGGAGACGGACCCGCTATCGGTTCGTGCGGCGCGGATGCACATCTACATGAAACTGGTGAGCGCGCTGGATTCGGGTGGATTGAATTACACGAAAAACCTGAGCGAGGTCGACCTGAGCGATCCGGAGGACGTGAAGGTTACGGTGGCTGATCCGGCGGGAGCGGTGCTGGTGCACCTGGGTTCGTCGAACTTCCTGGAACGGTATAAGGTGTATGTAGCGCACGTGCAGGAGTGGCGTCAGCAGTTTCCCAGACTGGATTCGGTGGACTTGCGATATGACGGGCAGGTGGTCGTGAATCCCGACATACACGGGGAGATTCCGGTGACGACTCCGGCAGAGAGCGCGCCGGCGGCAAAGCAGCCGATAGCAACGCCACACAAGCAGAAGCGACGTTAACACCGGAGCCCTGCGAACAGGGGACGGCGGGTTGGGGAATGGGTAAGAATAACGAAAATCTGATTACGGTAATTGATGTTGGTAGCGCAAAAACCTTCACCTTGACGGCTGAAGTCACGGAGGCGGGACTGCGGTACCGGGGCCATGGAATTTCGGAGTCAAAAGGCTCGCGCAAGGGACTGATCGTTGACCTGGAGAAAGCCGCGGCGTCGGTGAAGAAATCCGTGGAAGACGCGGAGGCGACGGCGGAACTGCCACTGGGGAGCGCAGTGGTAGGCATTTCGGGCTCGCACATACGCGCGGTTAACAGCCAGGGGGGCATCAGCTTCGGATCACGAGCGCGAGAGATTACGCGCGACGACGTCCGGATGGCGGTGGAAAAGGCGCGAAGCATTTCGCTGCCGGAAGACCGCCAAATTCTGCATCTGCTGCCACAGGAATTCATTCTCGACGAGCAAGGCGGAATCCGCGACCCAAAGGGGATGATCGGACGCCAACTCGAGGTCCGCGTGCACGTGGTGACGGCCTCGACGAGCGCGACCCAGAACGTGGTGAGCGTGCTGAACCGGGCGGGAATGGAAGTAACAGACACGGTGTACGAAGCGCTGGCGGCCTCGGACGCGGTGCTGCGAAGCGACGAACGGGAACTCGGCGCGGTGGTTGCCGACATCGGCGCGGGCTCGACGGATATCGTGGTATTCCACGATGGCGTGGTGGTGCACACGGCGGTGATCCCGGTCGGCGGAGAACACTTCACGAACGATGTGGCGGTGGGACTGAGGACGCCGCTCTCCGAGGCGGAAAAGATCAAGCGGCAGTTCGGATGCGCCATGGTGAGCCACATCCCGGAGGCGAACGAAATCGAAGTACCTTCGGTGGGCGACCGGCCGTCGCGACTGATGCAGCAGACGATGCTGGGAGAAATACTGGAGCCTCGAGCACGGGAACTGATGGAGATGCTGCGCGATAATCTGCGGCGTGCTGGGGTTTACGACCTGGTGAGCGGAGGCGTGATCCTGACGGGCGGAGGCGCGCGTCTACAGGGCCTGATGGAAGTGACGGAAGATGTGGTGGGACGCCCGGCAAGGTTGGGGATTCCGCTGGGAATGGCAAAGCTGCCGGTGGAACTGGCGGAGCCGGAATTTGCAGTGGGAATCGGGATGGTGTTCTATGCGCACAGGGCGCGGGTGTTGAAAGTGAAAGAAGACGCGGGGCTGGGAGCAAAGCTGAAGGGCTTCTTCGCGAAGTCGACGTTTGGGTTCTAGGCGAATGAGAACCCCAAGCGCCCAGGTACATCCATGTACCAGATGTGGGCGGTGTGGACTCACGGAAGATAATGGCGCAGACCGGAAAGAGTAGAGAGACTTAGCGCAGCAGCCGTGCAGGAGATTGCAACGGACGTAAATCCAGCGAGAGCGAACAGGCGAGAGAAGTGATGGAAGGCAAAGACATACGAATCCAATTCAACGAAGACCCGCGGAATAACGCGAAGATCAAAGTAATCGGTGTGGGCGGCGGCGGCGGAAACGCGGTCAACCGCATGATCGAAGCGGGCGTGGAAGGCGTGGAGTTCGTGACGGCCAACACGGACTTGCAGGCGCTGAACATGTCGCGCGCGCCGGTGAAGATTCAACTGGGCGTGAAGCTGACGAATGGCCTGGGCGCGGGAGCGAATCCGGAAGTTGGCCGCAAGGCCGCACTGGAAGACGCCGACAAGATCATCGAAGCGCTGGAAGGCGCGGACATGGTGTTCGTCACGACCGGACTGGGCGGCGGAACAGGAACGGGCGCGGCACCGATCATCGCATCGCTGGCGAGCGAGATGGGCGCGCTGACGGTGGCGGTAGTCACAAAGCCGTTCGCGTTCGAAGGCCGGCGGCGATTGACACAGGCCGAGCGCGGATTGCAGGAACTGATCGATTCGGTGGACACGGTGATCGTGATCCCGAACGAAAAGCTGCTGGCGGTGGCGCAGGACGCGGGGTTCTTTGAATCGTTCCGCATCGCCGACGACATTCTGCGACAAGGCGTGCAGGGAATCTCGGACATCATCACGATCCCGGGCATCATCAACCGCGACTTTGCCGACGTAAAGGCGATCATGGCGGGCATGGGCTACGCGGTGATGGGGACGGCAACCGGGCGAGGCGACAACCGCACGGTGGACGCGGCGCAGAGGGCAATTGCGTCCCCGCTGCTGGAGGCGGGCGCGATCGACGGGGCACGCGGCATCCTGATCAACATCAGTGGATCGAGCACGCTGAGACTGGCGGAAGTAAACCAGGCGTCGACGATCATCCAGAGCGCGGCGCACGAGGACGCGAATATCATCTTCGGCGCAGTGTTGGACGAGCGCCTGAAGGACGAAGTGAAGATCACGGTGATCGCGACGGGATTCCGGACGGATCACGTGCAGCGGACGCGAGAGCGGACGTCGACGGCTTCGCAGGTGATTGCGCAGTCGCGGGCAGCGGGCGCACAGAGTGCGCCGCCTCCGCCGATTGCGCCGAGAGAAGACGCGGCTTATCCGGCGCGTCACGCGCGACAGGAAGAGATCGAGGCGGAATCGGAGGCGAGGCTGGTGGAGACACCTGCAGCGGCGCGAAGGGAAGACGAGGAAGCGCCGGAACCAACGACCCGCGTGTGGGACGCGCCTTCGCCGGTTCGGGATAATACCTCGCTGGATGGGGTGACCAAAAACGTGAAGGCGGAATTCGAACAGGACGATCTGGACGTACCGGCGTTCCTGCGAAAGCGGAACGAGAACCGTTAACGAACCAGGGATAAGCTCGAAAGGGGGACTTCGGTCCCCCTTTCAATGTTTATGGCCAGAGGCGTGCAAGGGTTACTAATTGGCAACCGTTTGTCGGCAGGATTAGGGACAGGTGCGGTGCGTGGTGGACGTTGGTTCGGCTCGGCCAGAATGAAAAGTAACCAATGTTGCAAAATGCGCGATTTGAGCTGTTTTTGGGGTATTTGAGGGCCAAATTATGGATTTCCACAGGGTTTTGGCGGGAGGACTCAAATTGGTCAACGGCCCTGAAAATCTCCCATGGTAACTATTGGGTCAGAGGTGTGGCCCCGACGGTACATTTCCTAAAGATGCGGCAAGCCGTAGCATAACTAGTTGGACTTAAGTGTTTACGCATGTGACGGATGGGGCGGTACCGGAGTGTATTCACCGGCCGATTTCGGGCTTGTTTTCAAGTCTGGAAGTCCCTTACTATCGCGAGAGTTACCAATCGAGAAACACATCGTCACCCGGGCGAATGCCTGGAGTGGCGTATTCACATATGTCGAGCGAGCAGGAGTATCAGGTGTCGATAAGAAAAAGGCTTGCCATCCAGGGTTTTGTATTTGCGATTATTGCCGCATTGCTGTTGCCACTGGGAATGTCTGGGGCAACGGTACCGTCGCGGCAACTCACCAAGACTCATGCTCGAAAGGTAACTGAGCGAAAGATAGTAAAAAAGCGGGTCGTGATGAGACGGCGCGCAGCGGTAAAGCGCAGCGTCAGGAGCGCACGCACACGCACCGTGGTAAGGCGGACAGTTGCGGAACGCAGAGTTGTGAGGAGAACGCCGGTTCGGACTGCGCGTGCGCGATACGTACGCAGGCCAAGGATCCGGCGGCGTCGCTACTACCAGACGTGGACGACGAGTTCGTATTCGGATGACCAGACAGCGGGCGATATCACGGCGGGCGAAGATCCGGTAGTGCGCCAGGCGGCGATTGAAGCACTGGGAGACATGAACGGTGCGGTGGTGGTGATTGACCCGGATACGGGGCGCATCCTGGCGATGGTGAACCAGAAGTTGGCGCTCGCGGGCGGCGCAATCCCGTGCTCAACGATCAAGCTCTCGGTGGCGCTGGCGGGGCTGAGCGAAGGCATCGTCACAAAGGATACGAAGATCAACATTGGCGGCGGCGTGCGTCTGGACATGACGCAGGCGCTGGCGCACTCCAATAACCTGTACTTCGAGGCGCTGGGACGAAAGCTGGGATTCGAACGAGTGGCGCATTACGCGCATGAGTTCGGACTGGGCGAAATGGCGGGATGGGACATTACCGGGGAACACCTGGGAACGTACCCGTCGCACGAGATTCCGGCGAAAGACGGCGGAGTGGGCCGGATGTGCTCGTTTGGGCAGGGCGTGAACATGACGCCGCTGCAACTGGGCGCGCTGATGGCGTCGATCGCGAACGGCGGCACGCTTTATTACCTGCAACATCCGACGACGGTGCAGCAGGAAGAAGATTTCCAGCCGAGAGTGAAACGCTACCTGAACATTGCACAGTATGTGCCTGAGATTATGCCGGGCATTGCTGGTGCGGTGGATTACGGCACGGCAAGGCTGCTGCGCCAGAGCTTCACCGACGAAGAAGTGGTGGGCAAGACAGGAACATGCTCGGAAGGCGGCACGCGACTGGGCTGGTTCGTGTCGTTTGCAAATACGCAGCGCGGGCGGGTGGTGGCAGTCTTCATGCTGCAAGGCGGGCGTCCGACGTATGGCCCGAGAGCGGCAGCGCTGGCCGGCAAGTTCTACCGCAGCCTGTATGACCACAATTTCTTTGCGAGAACCGGACCGTTGACTCCGACGCCGGTAGCTGAAACTGCAACCGGGCTCAATAACGGAGAGTCGCGCTAGAAAGAAAGTTTGCAGTACGACACAAAGCCTCCCGGTCGGGAGGCTTTGTTATTCCTGATGAAAATGGAGACCGGCGATTACTGGGCCGGGGGCGCAGGGGGCTGCAAGGTCTTGAGGGCGTCCTTGAGCTGATCCTTCTCAAGCTCGCTCTTTGCGTTCGCGAGGCGCTCCTTCATCCAGGCAACGGCAGCGCGCAAGGAGACGTGAGGCGCGGGTGAACCGATGTCTGAGATCACGAGGTTGTCATCCTTGTTGGCGACGCGGAAGGTAACGACGTCGGAGCGCGACGAGCGGCTGAAGCCGATGCCGTTCTCGTAGCGCCCGATGACGAGGTACGAGACATCGACGGTCTCAGTGGGACGGGCGGGAGAATCCATCTGGTAGCGCGAAACAATCACGATGTAATTGAAATCAGGATTCGTGCGCATGGTAGTGAGCGGCCCCATCCTGTTCCAACCATTCGGGGTAAGGCGACCGCCTTCGAAATCGGCGCGGCAGTAATCGCCCACAAGCTGACGCTGTTTGGCGATGATTTCCGCGAAAGAACTTGTCTTGAGTCTGTACGTGGGGACCGGGTTCTGTGCAAATGAAACCGACAAAAAGCCGAAACAGAGCACAACAGAAAAAAGTACAAAACGACGCATCGGGGGAACCTCTTTAATCAGCGTAGACGACAGGACAAAAACCGGCAAGGTCTCGCAGGTTCAAACCCGTATGGGAGATTGGCGTTGTAAGAATCGAGAGGGGGAATCGTAAGGATCACTAGAAAAAAATATGAGGGGCCGAAGCCCCTCAAGATGCCGAAACGCGGTAAGCGCTATCCGCGGGCGGTCTTCTCGTCAATGGCGATCACGCCGTCCCTGATGTGAATGACGCGGTGGGCGTATTCGGCGATGTCGTGTTCGTGAGTGACGAGGACGATGGTGTTGCCGGCTTCATGGAGGTGGTCGAAGATGGCCATGATTTCATTGCCGGTCTGGGAGTCGAGGTTGCCGGTTGGTTCGTCGGCGAGGATGATGGATGGCCGGTTGACGAGCGCGCGAGCGATGGCGACGCGTTGGCGCTGACCTCCGGACAACTCGTTGGGTTTGTGATTCATGCGTTGCGCGATGCCGACCTGATCGAGTGCGGTCTTGGCACGCTCAAGGCGTTCCTCGGCCGGAATGCCGGCATAAATCAAGGGCAACTCGACGTTGTGGAGCGCGGTGGCGCGCGCCAGCAGATTGAAGGTCTGGAAGACGAAACCGATTTCCTTGTTGCGAATGCGAGCCAGTTCGTCGTCGTCGAGCTCACTGACGAGCTGGTTATTGAGCCAATACTGGCCGCGGGTAGGAGTGTCGAGGCATCCGATCAGGTTCATCAACGTGGACTTGCCGGAACCGGATGGGCCCATGATGGCGACGTACTCACCACGATTGATGCGGAGATCGACACCACGCAGGGCGTGAACCTGTTGCTCGGAACCCATATCGTAGGTCTTCCACAAGTCGTTGGTGCTGATCATGCAGCCGTCGGGTGGAGCCTGGGGTTCCTGCGAAACACTGGCCAGTTGGGTCGCCATCCTGTCTTTCTCCTCATCCATGGGAATCTCACTTCCGCCGAAATCGCGCCGGTACGGCGGGACCGGCTTACGAATTATCTTCCTGCTTCGGAATGCTGTTATCGATCCTGACGCTTGCACCGGGACGGAGCGTGCGCAGCACCTTATAGCTTCCGGTAATAATCTGGTCGCCTTCCTTGAGGCCGTCCAGCACTTCAATGTCGGTGGTGCCGGTGATGCCGGTATTGACCTTGACGAACTGGGCCTTGCCACCGCGAACGACGAACAC
>Ga0307375_10001536_pt1 | contig 25090 bp, 23 predicted proteins | sample TR1MG_FD_202531 | JGI IMG/M metagenome (GOLD analysis project Ga0307375, IMG submission 202531) | Soil microbial communities from Risofladan, Vaasa, Finland - TR-1 | ecosystem: Environmental > Terrestrial > Soil > Coastal area > Acid sulfate soil | place: Finland: Risofladan, Vaasa | collected...
CAAAGCGATTGAGGCTGGCCGCCCTTTTACGATACAGAGCCATGGAAGTGGAGATGCAACCCTATATCTCCTCTGTCCAGGGCAGATGTTGAAGCGCGATGTGCAGCTGGGAGAGGCCGCGGTCTTTTCTGCCGGATCGCTCACGAGCGCTGGGCACTACCTGGTTGTTCTCACTTCATCCTCTGCCACAACGAACGGGACACTCGATGTGACGCCGGGGAAGAAGCCTTCGGAACTGAGTTTTCTCGCGAAGCCTTCCCGACTTCCGGTTGACCTGAAGGGAGGTATTACAGGCGCCGTATATGTATTTGACGCTTATCGCAATCTGGTTCTGAAGCCGGCGACCATCGCATTCGAGCTTTCGAGCCCGGGCGGCAGCATGCAGAAGCATTTGGTAGTAACCCAGGGTGGTGCTGCCTGGACCGCTATGGACTCCACCTCCCTGCAAGGCAAGGATAAGTTTGTGGCAAGCATTGGCGATCTTTCCAGTACGCGCGTGATCGCCCAAGTGCCGGGCGACCCCTGCGGGTTGAAGATGATGGCACGGCAGTCAGGCCAGCGGCTTCAGTTAGTCACCGAACCTGTCCGCGACTGCAAAGGAAATGCTGTACCGGATGGAACGATTGTCACTTTCACAGAGAGCTATCACGGCACCGTGTCGACGGTCGATGTCCCTCTCAAGCGCGGAATTGCGGAAGTGCAAATGCCTATCCAAAGCGGAGCCACAATCTCTGTCGCCAGCGGAGTTGTGCTGGGGAATCAGATCGGCTGGAAGAAATGACCAAGATGAAGCCACTTCTCCTGCTTTGTGCATTCTTCAGCACAGTTGCCTGCCTGGGCGCAGCGCAGGCCACGGTGCGCGTGGAACCCGCCAATTTGAGGGGCCCAAGAGTACTTGAAGAACAAACCTCTGCAGCGGCGATCCGCGACTACCTGCAATCCTGGCAAAGCCTCAGTGCCGCGCTCGATCAGAATCGCGCAGATCTTCTGGATGCCGATTTTGTTGGAACTGCGAAAGATAAGCTGACGGACACAATTAGGGAGCAAACGTCATACGGTATACGCACGCGCTATGTGGATATCGCTCATGACCTTCAGATTGTCTTCTACTCGCCGGAGGGTCTCTCTATAGAGCTCATCGACAAGGTCAAATACGACATGGAGCTTCTCCACAAGAACAGGTTGACAACAAAGCAGCAAATGACTGCGCGCTATATTGTCGTCCTTACCCCTACCGAAGTTCGATGGCGAGTGCGCGTATTTCAGGCAGTGGCGGAATGAGGACATGGTCATGAATTGGAAGCAGCGGGATCTGATGAGGAGACAACGGCCCGGGTATGAGATATCCAGGATCGCAACATAAGCAGGAAGTCAGGAGCGGACTATGATCTCAGTGATCGTACCAATCTACAACGAAGAAGAGCTGATTACACGATTCCATGAAGCCGTGGGAACCGCCATGGATTCCGTCGGCTCGCCGTGGGAAATAGTGTATGTCAACGATGGCTCCACGGACGAATCCCTGCGATTGCTGAGAGAACTGCAGATCCGTGATTCACATATCGTGGTGGTGGAGTTGTCCCGCAACTGGGGCCACATGGGCGCCATCTCCGCGGGCCTGAAAACAGCACACGGTGCCGCGGTAATCCTGATGGACGGTGATTTCCAGGATCCTCCGGAAGTGTTGCCTGAACTCATTGATGCGTGGCAGGACGGCGCGGATGTTGTTGTCGCAGTACGAAGAAGTCGACAGGAGCGGCGCAGAATGCTTGCCTGGCTCTTTCCCCTTTTTTATCGCGTGCTAGGAACTCTCTCGGACTACCCGATTCCACTGAATGCCGGCATATTCAGCCTGCTGAGCCGAAAGACCGCTGATTCCGTGAATGAGATGGGAGAGAAAAACCGCTACCTCCCGGGGTTACGCGCGTGGGTCGGCTATCGCAACAAGGTCATATTCTATGATCGGCAGGATCGGTTGGCTGGCGACGGAAAGCTCTCGTTCCTGAGCCGGATCAAGTACGCCATGGACGCGATTACGAGCTTCAGCTACAAGCCCCTCCGGCTCAGCTTCGCGCTGTTTGCTTTCGCAAGCCTTATGGCCGCGGTTCTCGGGGTCTGTATGTTGCTCTCAGAGGACTCGGTGTTGGCAGTGGGGTGTGGGGTGGCGGCTACTGTATTTTTCGTTGGAGGGTTGCTGTTGCTGAGCCTTGGCGTGCTGGGCGAGTATGTTGGGCGCGTGTACGACGAAGTTCGTGGCCGACCAATTTCCATCATCAGCACGGTGTACCGTGCTGATGCGATGAACATACCACAATTTAGCAGAATCGCTGCACAAGGGGACATTCTTCAGAATCAAGAAGAAGTTGACGCAGCGTAAACGATGAGGGCGCCCGTGGGTAGCTGCCTGAGAGGGCCGATGCGCACTCCGGTTGGCAAGACAAGAGAGCCCGAGAAGTAATGCTGCCGGAGGAAAATGACCGATGCCGGATGTTCCAGAGGATGCTGTCACCTTGAGGCAGAGTAGCTTGATGACGAATCCTGCAATCGGAACGTCTACGGCTTGCGCAGTAATGCCAGAGACTCAGTGGCTGGTGGGGCCTGGAGACTTTGTTACTTCGTGCTGGAGCCGCAGGAGGGAATACCATCCTCAATCGCAGTGCCTTCCTCGTGGTCGTTCCATGTTTCGATCATGACGAAGGGAAGAAGATTGTCCAGAGAAAACTTCGTACGCCACAAGTTGGAAGTATCGGCAAAGGTCTTGCCGCACCTCGCCGACATGTGCCGGTTAAGGCCCCATGAGGCTTTGCTGTCATCGAAGCTGGACCATTCGCCTCCAACGATGATTTTGTCGGGATATTTCGATTGCATCGTCTGATAGAACTCACTCAGATATTGCTCACCCCAGTTGCTTCCGTCCGCCATCCATCCCTTCTCTCCGGGGTTGATCCATGCGTAGTAGCCATCGAACGCATTTGGATAGGGGCCAGGAAGGTTCTCATAGATGAGCCAGGGCGGATTGCTCCACTTGTTCACCAGAGTATGCACTTTGTCCCAGTCAGTATGCCGTCCCTTAGGAAATATAAAGATCACGGGACGCCCCTTGTAGGTGAGGTAAGCCTGATGTCCCGGCGCCCTTGCAGAGAGGTAAGTGTCATGGAACATCTGAAAATCCGCAAGGGCCTCGTCCGTGGCTCCATCTTCGGCGTCGGTTTCGTCATACATCATCGCGACCTTGAATTTCTGTTTAGCTGCCGCCTTCTGCATCAAGGCGTAGCTCTGATCAATAAAAGGCTCACGGTCTCCGTACCAGTCCACCACAAACCCGGAGATACCCATGGCTTTTGCACGGCGAATCTGACTGTGGATGACTTCAGGATCCTGCGAAGAATAGCCGACGGAGATGTGATTGGGAAGTCCAAACCATGCCTCATACAGCGCTATGACCTGTGGCGAATTGCCCGTTGCCCTGTGCTTGAGCGGCAACGCGCGAACCGTTCCCGGAGTGGAGCATCCGTGGGAAAAGATGAGAAGAAGCAGCAAGGCGGTGCATGCGCGGCTAATCATGAGCGTATCTATTAGAGTCCATTTGCATGTTCATGGTTGTCACCATTTCGTCATGAAGATCAATTCCACCTCGGTTGTGAGCAGCCGGCTCGCGAATCTCGGCATCGTACTTTCTGCTGCGGCGCGTCCAGCTGTTTCCGCAGCTGGTTGCCGACCCATTCCTGCATGGTTAACCAGGAACTTGAGAGTGTGGTGAATGGTTTGACACGAACGACGAAAACCCTGCAGTCGCGCATTGTATCGGGAAGCCTTATATTGCTTTCGGGGTCGAGCCTCACCACTGCAATCAGCCTCGCATACAACATTGTCGTGGCGCGATTCATCGGCCCCGAGGGATTTGGGCAGGCTACGGCTGTCTATACCATTCTCACTCTCATATCCGCGGTTACACTCTCGTTTCAAATTGTATCCGCCAAAGTTGTGGCGCGACAGAAGACGACGGAAGAGGGCTCCGGGGCCTATCGAATTCTCCATCGAGGCACATGGGCAGTCGGCATTCTGATTGCGCTCCTTCTATTGATATTTCAGAGATCGATCACAACTTACCTCAATCTTCCCAGTCCCGTACTGGTTGCGCTCCTTGCCGCAGGTGCAGCGTTCTACATCCCTCTTGGATGTCGACGAGGATACGTCCAGGGAACTTACGGATTTCGCCGTCTTGCGACCAATCTTGTTCTTGAGGGCGTGATCCGCCTCGGCGGATCGTTTGCCTTGATTCTGGCAGGCCTGGGCGTCGAGGGCGTAATTGCAGCCAATTCCATAGCTGTCGCAGTGGCCTATCTTGCGATTGCGCCCGCTCTGGTGGGCCGGGTTGCGAGCCCCCATCGCTTTTCGTATTTCTTTCGAGAGACAATCCAGGCCTTGATGTTCTTCTCCGGCCAGGTCCTTATCAATAATTGTGACATCGTTCTCGTAAAGCACTTCTTTGCCGCCGAAGAGGCCGGGCTCTACGCGGCGGTGGCCATGGTGGGCCGTGTGGTCTTCGGCTTTTCCTCGGCGGTGGTGAACAGTATGTTTCCACTTGTGGCGGGCACCCGCGATGAAGAGAGGAAGGATCTCAGGGTTATCGCCACGTCGCTTTTCCTTGTATTGGGTACCGGCTCGGTGCTGGCTCTGGGCCTGAGCGTCGCACCAGCAAGGCTGTGGACGACGCTGTTCGGCTCTGGATTTTCTATAGTCGGGAAGTACAACCTTCCGTACCTGTTCGCGCTCTACGCCGTCTCCACAATCATCTACTCGCTCAGTGTGGTCATTATTACCTTTGAAATGTCGTACAAGATTGTCAATACAAGCTGGGTACAGCTGGCCTTCAGCGGAATTGTGATCGCCGGTATTGTCCGTTTCCACTCGTCGCTGCGTCAGGTCATTCTGGTGCAACTTGTCCTGATGACGATTCTTCTCATTTATGTCGCAATTCAGTTTCTGGTTGATCTGCTCGGCACTCCGAAGCAGCCGCAAGAGGCTGGAATGGCGCGCCCTTTCAGGCTCATCCGCCGTGTATCTGAAGACGAGGTGATTGCGGAGTTCCTGAAGTCCGACTTTCACTCGCCTGCATTCAAAGACTATCGGGAGAGTTTTGGTGAAGTTGTCCGCAACCCTCATCTGGACAATGCGCAGGAGAATGCAAAGCGGCGAGCGCTGTTGTTTATTCGGCATCTTTCTTTGTGGAAGGAGATTCCGACCGATACGGAATGGTACGAGGTGGAGATCAAAGAGACGGACGTTAGCCAGATAAGAGTGTTTCCCCGGGCCCAGTGGAGAAAACTTGCGAGAGGCAATTTGTCAATCACTCAGGTTGTCGAAGGCATACGCGCACAGCATCACATGGTGGACACACCGTTCTTATCGAAGATCGCCGAGATTCGGAATCAACTTCTTCTGGAAGAGCCACATTTCGGTGCCGTCATTCTGATCGGGCTGAACGACAGCGAGCCGATGACGGTTCTGGATGGAAATCATCGCATGGCGGCCGCAATGAGCGCGTCGCCCAACAGGTTGGACAAACTGTGCTTTTTGTGTGGACTCTCGCCACGAATGAGCGAGTGCTGCTGGTACAACACAAACGTTGTCACACTGCTCCGCTATGCACGGAACATGTTCGTACTCGCAAGGCGAAATCCTGCGAATGAGCTTGCGCGGCTTTTGTAGGCCGGGGAGAGCCAAGAGACTGAGGAAGTTGCCGAACAGGAAGAAGTCGCAGCTCGAGCACGGCAGTTGCGAATGGTCTCTTTTGGACAGAAATCAGCAGAGCAATTGAGGCAGGATAGGGCCATGACACTCCAAGCTTGCAAGGTAGTGGTGAAGCAGGTTCCGGAAATGGTGAACAAAGAATGCGGACGCCGTTTCTTCAAGGAATTGGAGAGTTGCATGAATATTGACCGCCCCTCCATCGTCTTCGATTGTTCCAGAGTACGGAAGATGGACAAGGCCGCAGTCTATTTGCTTCTGTGCTGCCTGGAGGAAGCCATGAAACGCAATGGCGATGTCAAGCTCGCAGGAATTCCTTCTGGGGCGCGAGCGCAACTGGAACTGATTGGAGCGCATCGTCTCTTTGAGATGTTTGACACCGAAGCAGAGGCGGTAAACAGCTTCCGTAGAGTGCCGTCTCGTTCGGTCGTGAATCGATTTGAGAAGAGTAGCTTGCCTCCAACCTCAGAGGATGTAACTTGATCGCTTTGGAATGTTTACGGTGCGGGCACCGTAGGACAAGGACCACGAATCCATGAGAACATCGCGTCGCCGGTTGAAGATGGAGTTCGCATGCTGTCTTGTGCTGCTGCTCGCGCTGCCAACTGTAGATGCTGCCCAGGCCCCGACTCAGAAAGCGACTGGAGGACGGGCTGCGCCGGTTGCCGCCTCTCCGCAAAGCCGGCCGCAAGACCCGATTAGCCAAGCTCCGAAGCCCGTCGCAGCCCCAAGCCAGCCCGAAGAGACTTACCCGGACAATCCGGCCCCTGCGCTTTCGCAGCCTGCCGGTCAGAGTGGACAGTCCAGCGGCACGCCAACAGGATCGGAACCGCCTCAACAAGCGCCTGTCCAGAAGCCTGTAGGAACGGCCGTGGCTCCTTACGAAAAGCCTACAGGCGTTGCGGCATCCAGGCCGGCCGGAGCTGTAATTGCGCCTGCAAAGCAGCGGCGCGCTCGATCCATCCTGATCAGGATTGGAGTCGTGGTAGGTGTGGCCGTCGCCGTGGGAACGGTTGTGGCACTTTCCCACGGTAGTCCCAGCCGGCCAAACTGACATGAAGACAAAGGCATTCAAGGCCCCCTGGAGCATCGCGATGCCCGCTCCTCCAATCAACGTCATCACCCAGTTTGTAAGCTTTTCCGGAATGGATGGCGCAGGGAAGAGCACGCAGATTGAAGCTCTTCGCATGCAGCTCGAGCAGGACGGCTTGCGCGTGCTGCTGATCAGGTTCTGGGATGACGTTGCGCTGCTGACGAAGTTTAGGGAATCCGCCGGGCACGCCCTTTTCAAAGGGGACAAGGGAGTTGGGACTCCATCCGCGCCGGTCAATCGACGAGACAAAAATGTAAAGTCATCTCTGATGACAGTTGTGCGGCTGTTCCTGTACGGCATTGACGCCTTCTCAACTCGCGCAGCAGTGAAGCAAGCGCGGCACTTGAAGGCAGATCTGGTAATCTTTGACCGCTACATCTACGACGAGCTTGCGAATCTCCCGCTAGGCAACAAGGCGATTCGATCCTGTGTCTGGCTGATCATGAAAGTGGTCCCCAGGCCTCACATCAGCTTTCTGCTTGACGCCGATCCAGTGAATGCGCGTGAGAGAAAGCCTGAGTACCCACTTGAGTTCCTGTATGCCAACCGCCGCTCATATCAGGCTCTGGCGGAACTCATTGGCGGAATTACCATCATTGACGCCATGCCGATTCTGGATGTCGAGCGATCCATCCTGAGCTGCGCACGCGAGAGACTCCAATTCAGAGACAGTCGACAGAGAATCGACGATGGAAGGTAAGCGTGGGAAGCTCCCCTCTTGACGAGGGCGATTGATCCTTATTAGGTGTCCGCTTATTTTAGGTGGACACCTATTCGGTTCTTAAGCGGCTTCTGCTGGCTCTGACTGGAGATCTGCAGCCAGGTTCCAGGGCAAGAGCTCGCCGATGCGGTTGATCGGATGCTCGGCGATCCGTGCCAGGACGGTGCGGAGGTAAAACGATGGATCGAGTCCGCAGAGCTTGGCGGTGCCGATGAGGGTGTAGAAGGAAGCAGCGCGCTCGCCGCCGGAATCGGCGCCAAAGAACAGGTAATTCTTCCGTCCGATCGAGACCGCCCGCAAAGCCCTTTCGGCGGCGCTATTATGTGTGCCTTGCTAAGGTACATCATCCTCCCCGGTGCGAATCCGGGCCGGCTACCTCTCGCTCCAGCCGGAAACACTCAGGGCGGATCAGGAGGCAACGAATGGTCTGAAGCACTTTGAGAAAAGGCTCCGTAACGGGAGTCAGTGGTCCCTGCGGGCCGTAACGCGAGTGAACGTTGAGCAGGCCCCGAAAAGAGCAGATGTGGAAGCCGACTCGCCATAATAACGAGGAAGGCCGATGTCGCAGGCGAAGCGAGCGAGATACGCAGCTTGTGATTCCACCGGGGTAGTGACGGCGGCACGCAGGGGAGATGGAAGATGTGCAACAAGGGAAGTCCGCTGCCGTGGCAAGGAAGAGACTTCCGAGCCAACCGCGAATCCGTGAGGACCAGCGCGGGCGACGGCGGATGGCGGATGGGTTCGTAGTACCGAGGAAGCTGGGTAACGCCAGTGGAGGGAAGGAGCCCTGACCCAACCAGAGCCAGGGAAAGAGCGACAGCCGGGGGATTGACAGTGAGTCTACCAACGCCAGAAAACAAGGTTGCAAAGCTCCAGACCTCGCTACAGACGAAAGCTAAGGCAGAACCAGTCTTTCGTTTCTACGCATTATGGGACAAGATTCACCGCGAGGACGTACTTCAGGAAGCCTACCGGCGCTGCCGCCTGAACAGGGGCGCGCCGGGAGTGGACCGAGAGACGTTCGAGGGGATTGAGGCCCAAGGGCGTGAAAAGTGGCTGGATAAACTGCAGCAGGAGTTGCGCGCCAAGCAATACCGGCCACAGCCCCTGTTGCGCGTATGGATTCCCAAGAGCAATGGCGGACAACGGCCACTGGGCATCCCTTCCATCCAGGATCGTGTGGTCCAGATGGCAGTGGTGCTCATCATCGGGCCAATCTTCGAGGCAGACCTGCTGCCACAGCAGTATGGATTCCGTCCCGGAGTAGATGCCAAGATGGCTGTGCGACGAATATTTTGGCACGTAACGCAGCACGGTAGGCGAGAAGTAGTAGACGCCGATCTACGCGACTACTTTACTTCGATCCCGCATACCTCTCTGATGCGCAGTCTAAGTCGGCGGATTGCTGATGGTAAGTTGCTCCATCTTATCAAGAGCTGGCTTACAGCTCCGGTGGTGGAGTATGTCGGCAGACGTCCGGTGCGGACCACTGAGGCACGACGGAGCAAGCGCGGCACGCCGCAGGGATCACCAATTTCCCCGCTGTTGGCCAACTGCTATTTCCGCCGCTTCTTGCTGGCTTGGCAACAACACGGCCATCAAGAACAACTCGACGCCTATGTCGTCAACTATGCGGATGATTTCGTGATCTGCTGCAAGCGCGGCAACGCGCAGGCAGCGATGACGCGAATGAACGCATTAATGACACGGTTAGGGTTGACGGTGAACGAAGTCAAAACTCGGATCGCATGTTTACCCGAGGAATCTTTTAACTTCCTCGGATACACCTTCGGTTGCTTTTACAACAAAGAAGGGCAATCCTATCTGGGGACGCGCCCCTCTCAAAAGGCGATCAAGAGCCTGCTCACAAGAATCCATGAACGGACCTCGTCGCAACGTTATGCGGATCATCCTGAGGAAGTGGTCTCCTACATCAACCGGCAACTACGCGGCTGGTGTGGCTACTTCGACCAAGGGCCGGTCATGAAAGTTTATGGCCTCATTCGCAAGTACACGGAGCGGCGGGTCCGGCGATGGTTGGTCAAGCGTAGAGGGGGCCGAGGCACGGGATACCGTCAGTTCTCAGATGCGTATCTGTATCAAAAGCTCGGTCTATATGCCATTCCTCTACGTCGCGCCGACCTGCCAAGCGCGAAGGTCTGAGGATGGGAGAAAGCCGGATGCGGGAAATCTGCATGTCCGGTTTGACGAGCGGGAACAGGAAACAGAGCCATGCCAAGTCGGACTGAGGCGGCGGAGCGAAAGCTCAGTCAAGCAGCCACCGGAAGGCTAACGCCACTGCGCCTGTTCTCGACTCTACCGATCTCCAGCAGACCATCATCGAGATAGCGCGTGAGCGCGCGCCAGTGGGATAGCGCATACCGGATGGCACCGGTGGTGTCGCTCTTGCCAGAAAGGGAGCGCAGCATCTTCTCCATCCACTGACGGAGGTCGTCGAGGATCGGTTTAGCCTGGGCTTGTCGAACGGAGCAGCGGAGATCCGGCGGTTTTCCGCGGACCTGTTCTTCGATCCCATAAAGTGCGCCGATACGGTTGAGTGCTTCTGTCGTGATCGGCGATCGGTGCGTGACGTGGATGTCGTGGAACTTGCGTCTGGCATGAGCCCAACACGCGACTTCATAGATGCGTCCATCGCCATAAAGATGATGTAGGCCGGAATACGCGTCGGCCTGCAGGGCTCCGCGGAAGTCCTTCAGGTGCCGGCGCGGATGTTCTCCCTTGCGGTCTTCGGAATAAGCGAACCACACGGCGGGGGCAGTGGTCTGTGCCGCGGGTCGATCATCGCGCACATAGGTCCAGAGCCGACCGGTCTTGGTCTTGCCGTTGCCGGGAGCGAGTACAGGGACTGGCGTGTCGTCGCCGTGGACCTTCGATCCAGCCAGGACATGCTTCCTTATCTCATCGACCAGCGGTGCGACCAGATCGCTCGCTGCGCCGACCCAGCCGGCAAGGGTCAAGCGATCAAGATCGATACCTTCACGTGCGAAAATCTCAGACTGCCTGTAAAGAGGCTGGTGGTCTCCGAACTTGGACACCAGGACGTGAGCCAGCAGATCAGGGCCAGCCAGCCCGTAAGCAATCGGCCTCGAAGGTGCGGGGGCTTCTACGACGCGATCGCAAGCGGAGCACGAGAACTTCGGCCGGACATGGCGGATGACCTTGTAGGTGGCCGGAATACGTTCCAGTTGCTCGGAAACATCTTCACCGAACTGGCGTAGCTCTCCGCCGCAACACGGACACGCATCGTGCTCGGGCATGTGCATGATCACTTCGCGAGGAAGGTCTTCCGGAAGAGGCCTGCGTCTGGGGCGTGATGTTCTCGGCTTCGACTCGGACTGCGGCGAACTCGGCAGTTCGGCTTCAGCGGCGGCCTCAGCTGCCTGATCTGCGGCCTGCGCGGTCTCCAGTTCTTCCAGACGAAGTTCCAACTGCTCCAGTTCCCGGGTGAGCTTTTCGCTCTTGCGTCCGAAGATCATCCGCCGATACTTCTCGATTACGAGCTTCAGATGCTCGATCTCTTGCGAACTCGATCGCAGTTGCTTGTGCTGCTCGACGGACTCGTTATGCTTCGCGATCAACAGCGCCTTCAGCGCCTCAGGATCGAGCCCATCGAGATCAGGCAGCGGAGCGGGAAGCATGGCAAAAGTATGCCATCGATCTGATACGAATGCATCAACAAAACCCGCATGAAAACAGAAGAATCTTCATCGTTACTCATACGGCGATCTGTGGTGTCCAGGTCCGCTGCGGTCTGCGCCAATCGATGCCTTCGAGCAGCATCGAGAGCTGGGCGCGGGACAGACAAACAGTGCCTTCCGTTGCCTGTGGCCAGATGAAGCGACCCTTCTCCAAACGCTTCGCAAACAGGCACAGGCCATCGCCATCGAACCAGAGGCACTTCACGATGTCACCTCGGCGCCCCCGAAACAAAAACACATGTCCCGAGAATGGTTGCTGCTGCAAAACGGTCTGAACCTGGGCGCTCAGCCCATCGAAGCCACGGCGCATATCGGTTACGCCGGCAGCGAGCCAGATCCTGGTTCCTGCGGGAAGATGGATCACTTGCGCAAGCTCTCCAGAACGCAGCGCACAACCGCGGGATCGGCCCCGTTCTCCACGCTGATCATCGCCCGGCCGGGCAGCTCGATATGAATCGCGCCGCTGCTGGATGCCTGCACGTCGGCGGTTGCATCTGTGGTCTCCGGCTTCATCTCTGAATCAGCCGTGACGGTGACCGGGAGCAGCGCTGTCGATATCGCTACGCCATCGCTCAACTGGCCTCTCTCAAAAAGGCGGCGCCACTTGAACACCTGGTTGGCGTTCACCCCATGGGCCCGGGCAATCTCGGCAACACTCGCACCAGGTTCCAACGTCAGCTGCACAATCTGCAGCTTCTCCAAAACCGACCGCCGCCGCCTGCCGCGACGTCCTACCACCGTATCGTCTGCATGGATCATGCAGACATCCTTATCCGCCGAAACCCTCTCTCGCCAGTGGGGAACTTCCCACGCTTACGATGGAAGCGTGTCCGAGGAAAGCGCAAAAGCGTCCGAGGCCTCCTAACATTCCATTCAGCCAAACGGGCGCAATTGGTGTAGCAGCCAAGCCTTGCAGGTGAGAGATTGTCGCGTGGTTGCGCTCTACCAGTACGTAAACTTCAAATTGTCGATGTAGGTGACGTTCGACGACATCTTGTGGTCTCCGTCCATCTGGTAGTTCAGCGTGATTCCCCACCAATTCGTCGGAACCGAAAACGGGGCATAGGTCTTGTTAATCACGGATGTAACGCCATTGAGCGTGATCGATTGATAGAGGAGTGTATTGTTCGATTGGCGCTGGGCCTGGATCGTTACATGATTCCAGCCGTTGTTGATGAGGTTGCAGGGAACGCCGGATGAAACCCAATGTGCATTGGCGTTGTCCCATATATCCCAGACCTTGCCGCCGAGATTGTTGCATTGGGTTCCCCATATCATCCCAGCGCCATTCATATACATGTTGATGTCAAATTCAAGCACCTGAGTGACAGATGCATTGGTTACAAACAAGTCGGCGTCGTAGGTAAAGTAGTGCAGTGAGGGAAGCAGTGTGTGGCCTGAATCGGGAATACCCTGGGTTGAGAATTGGCCGATTACGGGATTGGACCATAGAACATCGGAGTATGGCGTCGAGCCACCGATATTGAATCGGCTCGCGTTGCCGCTCAGCGACGGCGAGGCTTGATGCTTCCACATGGACCAGTTGACCCCGCTGCAATTCGAGCTACAGATGTCGTAATTCGGTGCGAATTCTCCCCAGCTGTTCCATCCGCCACTGGCCTGGAGGTTGTTGAGAACCTTTCCGGAACCCTGGACTGTGATGTCGATGGGCGTGTAGGAGGCGCCACCGCAGTAGTCCCACTCTTCCACCACTGTATGCTGTGCACCTGCACCCAACGTCAACTGAGTGTTCAGCTTTGCACCATTGTCCACATGCACAAGGCTGTTGTTTACATAGACGCCGATGGCGGCTACACCCTTTGAACACGGGCTTGTGGCTGTCGCGACGAAATTAGCTGGGTTGCTGACCGTACTTTGGTTGGCCGGAGACGCCACGAAGACCCCCGACTGGCCACTTACCGTGATCGTCATCGATACGAAGGTAGCTCCGCCGCAATAATCCCATTCCTCGACGACAGTGTTGTGCGTTCCCGCACCCACTGAGAGTGTCGCGTTCAGCGTAGTTCCGTTCACAACATAGAGCAATTTGTAGTCGACGTAAACACCCATGGATGCCACGCCCTTTGAGCACGTGCTGGTGGTTGCGGTAGCGGAGTAAGCAACACTTGAGTTCAGCGTCGCGCCATTCTGCGGACTGCTCACAGACACCGTTGCGAAGGCGGGTGCCGCGAAAAGAAAGAGCAGAAGTATCCTGGGGGAGAGTGCTTTCATGATTCCGCCTTGTTAAGAATTCAGATCCCAAGAAACTAAAAATTGCCGCAAAGTCTCTTTCGCTGCGTAATGGCAGCGACGGAGACAAGATGAATCACTTGTCTAGCGCATGTCCTGGACACAACAAAACTGCGCGTTGCGCATTGAAGCGACTCAGTATCGCCTACTATGTTGTTCGGATTCTCGGCGGCTGCGGAGGCCGTGCCTCTCTTGGATGCCTAACCGATGTTCGGATTGATTCGGAGTTCGCTTAAGGATTCGAAGAGCGGGTCTGTTAGAAATGCCGCCCGTTCAGGAATCTCAGCACCACCCTCGAAATCTCACCGCATTGGCAACGAAATCTAGGTGTTCAACTTTGACCTTTAACTGTGGTCAGGATACACGCTATTGAGGCGAAGTCAAGCCGCTTTTGCGCGCGAGAGCAGACAAATCGCAGTGGACCGATGACCTATTTCGGCAATTGTGTCTCATTCGTTGCAGACCACTGTTTCCGCCTGGATGCTAGCGCTCGTTCCCGCGCAGGGCAACCGCAGCAACTCTATCACGCGCTGGCACCTTGCAACCAATGCGCTTCAAGTTTCCTTGGAAGGTCTCATCCTAGCGAGGAATTTGTGCGAGTCATCGTATGTCGTGGCAACAACATCCATGTCCCAGCATGGGATTCGTCTGCACCCAAGCGCAATATGGAATGCTCGAAAAAGAACGCGCATTGCGTTGCAGGCGCGGTCGCCGGGGACGGCGAGTGGCGTACATCAGAACGCGCATTCCGCAGGCGAAAACATGCTGCGCGTCGAGTAAAATCACTCGGCGCACGAGTACCTTTCATGACAATGTTGCGCAAGATTATTTGAACGAAACTTCGCGGCTATTGCGGTGGAGCGTCCTGTTGCTGTTGCTGCTGATCCTGCATTTGCTGGAGCCGCTCCAAATTGATCCGCGTTCGCGTAGCGTCGTCCTTGTCGTCTAAGGAGGGAACCGGAGCGATAGCGCCTGGTCCTAAAGCATCTGGAACTGACGGATCTTCCTCGAGCTCTCGCTGTTCCTCGGCACCGCGTTCCGCTGTGAGTGACGTAGTCGGACGAACGGCGGTGATTCCAGGAGCATTCGGGACCGGAGGAGCATTGGGGTTCCGCGCAGAGAGAATCAGCGCGCGGGGCGTCGCTCCGTCAGCACCGCCCACGATGATGAAGTTGTAATCGGATCCAGTTAGAAGCTCAATAAGGACATCCCGTGCATTGCCCGGGCCATAAACGCCAAAGATATGCAGTCCCTTGTCCAGCCCATGAATGCTCATTCCGCTGATGTTAGAAACGTCCTGAAGGATTTGGATCAGGTTTGAATTATTCGCCGCTATCGTCAGCTTTCCATCTCTTAGAGTTACTGTCGCGGGCTCTACGGCCTGGCTCAGCAGCAGCGCCAATGCCTCCGTTGACTTGTCAGAGGACGCTGACAAAGATTGGCGAGCAGTCCTGGATGCTGGAAGTGCTCTCTGGGATTCGCCGATTGCCACAGGCGGATGACGGGCAATTAGCGTGGAACGAGGGGCCCACGTTGCCTGCGCTGAACCGGCATTCGCAAAACTGAGCAAAATTGCACAGCAGCTGAAGATTATTTTCAGGTACTTGAAGAGCGTCTTTTCACCCACGACAAAATACATGAGGAATTCCTCTGCGGGTGCGATAAGTGAATGCCCAATTCGCATCATATATCAGCAAGTGTGCAATTGTGTTCATAGCAGGACAAGGGGCAACTTAGAGGCTGCAGCCATGGTACTTAGAACAATCAATGTGCAAAATACCGTGACGCTGTTCCTCACAATTGCGGTCTGCCTGATAACGAGCGACGCGGGAGCGGCATCCTGCAAGACGCAGGCGCAAATGACGACTGCGCAGCGCGATGAATTGTCGATGGCTGCCCGCACGATTCTCAGCCAGGTGCAAAGCGGGGATGTGCAGGCTCTTCGGTCGAATACGATTCCGGTCGTGGCTGCAGAGTTTGGCGGCATTGCCAGCTCGGTCGGAAGTCTAAAACCGCTCGTGCAGCGAGCATCCATCACAGTCAATGCCTTGTATGCGCTGGATGCGACGAGCGATCCATTGGGCGCTGCGCGAACAGATTTCTTTTGTGGTACACCGCTGGTAGTGTTGAACTTTACAAGTCTTCCCCCAGGGAGCTATGCGTTGATCATCGTTCACGCCACGGGCGTGCCGCTTCCGCAGCAGATTTCACTCATTCTGTCTGAGACTGCTCCGCACCATTGGATGCTGGCTGGTTTCTTCACCAAGCCTATGCTGGAAGCGGGGCACGATGGCCTCTGGTATTGGGTGCAGGCGCGCGCATATACGCAGCGGAACATGAATTGGAATGCGTGGTTCTACTACCGTGTGGCTGCTTATGTGCTGGACCCGGTGGAGTTCCTCTCCAGTCCAAATCTTGAGAAACTGCAGCATGAAAGGAACCGTATCCGTCCCGACAGTCTTCCCGGCGCCAAGCCCCTGGTGCTCGACGCACACGGCTCTTCTTTTCAAGTGACGACGATCGAACCGACAGCAGTCTTTGGAGCGCTGGATTTGGAGGTCCACTATACTCCTGACGCCGCGCAGGCAGCCCTGCTGCGCGATCCATCCACTGCGCGGATGCAGGTGACGGACGTGATGGCAGCGCTGCTTGCGCTACACCCCGAGCTGCATGACGCCTTCCATGGCTTCTGGGTGCAGGCCGATAAGGACTCTGCCTCTCTCTATTCATTGGAATTGCCAATGAATCAGATCGCTTCTGCGATCCAGCCGGAGGTGCCAAGTTCGCACGTTGTGGCGCCATAGGTGCGAGGCGCCCAAGGAGAGTGCAGACCGCACAAGCATTACGAATGACGCGCATCATCCTCTTTGGCGCACATTCGCATTCCATTCACGCAGCGAAAACTGCAAGACCAGGATCTCGGGTTAATGCACATGCATTTCACCAGCCTCTCCATAACGCGCACCATCCGGCTCTCTGCTTTGCTGGCCGTGGTCCTGTTTGGTTGCGGCGGTTCAACACTGCTTTGCCAGGCGAAGCCTCCTGTGCCGTTGCAGGCAGAGCCGCTTCTGCCGGCCGCCTTGCAGGATCCCACGCATGCCGAGGCTCAGTCGCGTCTGGATATAGACCGCGACCCGATTCCATCGCCCGATCGTGAAGAAAATGCAGCCATGGGAAAAGCATCGCCGCTGACGCCAGGCGGGCCGGGCGGGATTCAAAAGGGCCAGGATGGCGTCTATACCCTGCACCAGGATGTGGATGAGGTTCTTTTGACCTGTGTAGTGGTAGACGAGAAAGGCCGGCTGATTACCGATTTGAAGCGCGGCGACTTTCGCGTTTGGGAAGATGGCGTGGCGCAAGCTACCACCTCATTTCTGCATCAGGATCAGCCCGTGTCGTTGGGCATTCTGGTCGATAACTCGGGCTCGATGCGCGACAAGCGTTCCGCGGTGAGTGAGGCGGCCTTGAATCTCCTGAGGGCGTCAAATCCGAAGGATGCGGCATTCATTGTGAATTTTTCTGATCACGCCTTCCTCGATCAGGGATTTACTTCGAATGTAGCCGCGTTGAAACGCGGACTCTCTCGCTTTGACTCCGGAGGCACCACTGCCATGTACGACGCGGTTGCCGCAGCGGCGGACGAACTATCGAATCACGGGAAGCTCCCCAAGCAGGTGCTGCTGGTCATCACGGACGGCGCGGATAATGCGTCCCATCTTGATCTGGAACAAGCTATCCGTCGTGTGCAGAACCTGGGGGGACCGGTTGTGTATACGATTGGCCTGCTGTTTGGGACCGACAAGCAAGAAGCGGAGAGAGCGAGGAACGAGCTGGAGAAGATGTCGAAGGAGACGGGCGGGCTCGCCTACTTCCCGCGCTCCCTGCAGGATGTGGATGGCATTGCAGCGGAGGTGGCCCGCGATATTCGAGACCAATACACCGTCGGCTATCGCTCAACGAATCCGCCCAGCCGGGGAGGCTACCGCGTAGTGCGAGTCGAAGCGAAGGCGCCGAAGCACGGCAGAATGATTGTTCGGACGCGCAGGGGATACTACCCTAAGAAGCGCACTCCTCCGCACATGCAAACGGCTCAGGCCGCTGGACCGCAATAGAACTCAATTCCAAACTGGTATCAGGGGTCGGCCACATCCTGTTCTTAGGAATGCACTGTGCGGTTCGAACAGAATCGACGGCGCGCGGCCTGTGAGAACTCGATGGATGGAAGATGCACCCATCCCGCAGATCAATGGAGATGGAAGGACACGTCGATCACGATCTGCACCGGCACCGCCTGTCCTTGGTACATGGCCGGCCTGAACCTGTACTGCCTTACCGCTTCAAGCGCCTTCTCCTCCAACCCCATGCCAAGATGACTTGCCAGGCGAACGCTTTGCGGATTGCCCTGCGAATCGACGATGAGCTTGATCGAAACGTTGCCCTGATAGTTCGCGCGGCGCGCTTCCTCGGTGAACTCCGGCTCGACAGAGTGAATAAGCTGCGGTGCGCTCACACCTCCGCCCACGCTCATGAGCCCGCCACCGTATCCGCCACCTCTTCCCGGTCCCGCTCCCATGCCGCTTCCCGAACCAATGCCGCCGCCTACGCCCTGACCAAATCCGGAACCACTGCCACTGCCCTGCGATGCAAGCGCGATCTGGGGCGAATGGGCCATGCCGATCGCGGGGAGACTACTGTTGTCTGGAAGCTTCAACATCATAGTTGGCTCGACTCCCAGTTTCGGCCGTTCGAGTTTGGCAATCTGGGGTGGAGTGATCGGAATCTTCGCGACCAGCGGTGCATGCCCCTTGCTGGGCTCCACCAATTCGTGCGCGCCACCGCCGCCACCGCCGCCCATTGCCTTTGCCACCGGCAAGGTGATGGGAGGAATAGACATTTTCAGGTCCATCGGCGTGACAATGGTAGTCGGCTTTGGCGCTGGAATTGTGTGCACTCTTAGCGCCAGCGCCAGCACCAGACCGACACCCGCTAAATGAATCGCGAAGGAGATGGCTCTGGATTTCTTGTCACTCTTGAAGGCCAATGGATCGACGGCGAAGATGGGCCGCTCAATCGTACCCAGTGGATCAAAGTGTCTTGATGAGTAAGCATCCGGTAAGGCAGGCACAGGGTTCGGCCCGAAAGCTGTCCGCGGGGGTGCATCTGGATTCTGCGACATGCTCTCGGAAAGAGCTGCAGAAAAGGAACTGCGAAAGGTTTGCATTGAATTCGATTTGGACAGCTCATCCATACATGTTTGCCGGAACGATCGAGTCCGGGCATCTCCTTGCTCGGTTGGTTGCGGATTGACGAGTATCGAACTCCGTCTCTACCCTGAGTGGGCATCAGACTCCAATCGCGATTTACCAAATCCCCTTGTCGCTCCCCGTAAGTTTCTGTCCCACCAGAGCCGCTGTGGCCAGACATGGCAAAAGGCTGAGCCGTGCACTATTCATCAGTTCCTGTTTTCGGAGTAGACCAAGCAGCTGCGATCCGTAGAGCCTGGCGGACTGCGGCATGATCGGAACCCGCAGAAACTCTCGGGCATAAAAGACATCGTCGCCGCCAAAGCGTGCTGCAACGTTCACCAGTTGCGGAAGGACGAGACCGGCTCCCCTGTACGTCCTCACGTAGTCCGACACAATCACGAGATAGGTCGCCACCCCTTCCCAAATTCCGCTGGCGATCGCCGAAGAGCGCAAGTCAATGTAGTCAATGTCCCCGGCCTCCGACAGTGCGGCCGTATCCACGATGTCGCACAACCTGAAGTAGAAATGGCGGTACATGCGCTGCAACGTCGAAATCATCAGGCGATCCGATGCGGACGGGACTCGAAACGTCTCACCGTCAAGCACAATTTGCCGGGTGCGCTCTGGGAGATGCGCAGCGATTGCAACCTGCTCCCCAGTCTGCCCAAGGCGGCCCATGTGAATTTCAACAGCCTCCGGAAGTCCGGGAATATAGAAATTCCACTTCCGCGCCAGGCGGTCTCCCCAGCTTCGCGGACCAACCTTCGCGTCAAAGCATTTCTTCATCAGCTCAAGTACGTCTGACGAATCTGCATTCGTGTAGAGGTCGAGGTCACTGCCAAGATCGGGCCAATGATCAAGCGATTTGATCACCGCGATGTCAAAGTTCTGCGATTCGAACTGCGAGCAAATCCTTTGCAGGAAGGAGAGGGCTGTAGAGATACGCATCCGTTCGGTGGCCAGCGCGGTTTGCGCCCACTCGATGCGCATGCCGTCTTCGGCTTCATTCGTCAATTTGAGAAAAGCTTCCAAGCCGCGCACGATGACGTGATTTGAGCTTGCCAGACCAACCAGCTCGTCGAATTGCGCGCTGCGTATCTGTTGAACCTCCAGTTTCAGTCGTGCAACCTCTGAGGTGTCACACTCGGCGAGATGCGGAAGGAGCAGAAGACGAGAAAGGAGGTTCATCAGGTGGAGAGAGGGAGACTGAGTGGCATGCTTGCTCATGGGTCGCGGGTTCCTTCGTAAAGCGCGTGATGCTGCAAGGCAGAGCACTATCGCGGAAGCGGAAGATTCGGAGATGAGGGCTTCGCTGGCGGTGCGCTCGAGTCTCCACCGGTCTCATTGCCGCGAGGTGTCAGCACAATCGGACCCGTTTGTCGGCGCCGCTCCTGGCTGTATATTTCCAACTTGTTACCGACTACGACGTTGCTGGTGTCAGCCACCTTCGAAAGCACTTGTCCTTCCGCAGAAGACTGTGTCGCCAGTCCTATGCGCTCGTTCGAACCGCTTGCCTTTCGGGCCTTTTGATAGAAGTCCTGCGCGCTCTCCAGATCCCCATCCATCTCCGCCACGTATCCGCGATTGTTGAGGGTAAAAGCGCTGGACGGATCGAGCGAATAAGCCTGAAGAAAGTCTTTCCTGGCGGCCTGCCACTCGTTTTGATTGGTCGCGGAGATTCCGCGTAAGGTCAACATTACCGCGTTCCTCTTTGCGCTTTCCAGCTTTTCCATTCTCTCGGTGAGCCGCTGTGCACTTGCTGCGGCCATCACACTCACAGACTTTCCCCGCCAGGCGCGGTCCTGCGTCACGGCTGCAGATTGAGAGGAGTGAACGTCAGCGGCCAGGGTATAGGACTTCAGCGCGCTGTCATAGTCGCCAATCGTTTCCTCGGCAACTCCCAGATTGTTCAGTGTGAATGGATTCTGTGCATTGAGCGCCAGTGCTTTGCGCAGCAGAGCAACGGCCTCAAATCCTCGATTCTTCGCCAGAAGATACATCGCCTCCACGTTCATGCGATTCACGCGCATGGGAACATCCTGCAGATTATCGACGGCGAACTGCATGGGCTTTCCTTCAAGTTGCTTCGCATTGCTTCGGTCGATGGTTGCATTGGAACCTTGTGCCGCAGCAAGGGAATAGAACCTTTGCGCACGTTCCAATTCACCCTGCAACTCAGAGATGTAGCCGAGATTGTTCAAAGTAAAAGGGTCGGCAGGATCAAAAAGATATGCCTTATAGAACAGAGTTGCCGCTTTGTTGAAGTGCTGCTTTCTTATTGCCTCTACGCCCTCACGGTTCAAACGCTGAACGGGAGTCAGCTCGCTGCGACTTGGAATGGTAATTCTTAAATTCTTTATCGCCCATGCGGCAGGAGACGCTGTGACCAGCAGGACCGCAATGACCGCATACATTCTTCGCCCCATCATTACGCTCATTTCTCTCCTTCCCGCGGATCCTGGAGAATCGCGTGAAACGCACATGGATTGAGATGCGCCCTGCTGAGGCCAGTTGCAAGCGGGCGGTGCTGAATTTGTCCTTTTCACGTACCGTTGCATACCACCGGGACTCAATTGCCAACATCCAACTCTTCGTCCGCTTCCATTGCGACTGACAGGGGGTGTGCAGTGACGACAAGAGTTCTCGCGGTAATTGTTTTTGCAGGCGCTTTTTGCGGCCAGCTGGCTGTCGCAGGTGCAGCGCCAGAGCAATTGCCAGGACCACAGATCGTGGAGTCGACAAAGCCCTCAGGGAATCTTCCCGCTCTGCCGCCAGCACCGCGTGGCAAGAGTACGGTCATCGGTGGAGAAATTACCGGGATTGACCGCGTCCGCGACGAGCTTACGCTGAAAGTCTTCGGTCAAAGCTCCATGAAAATACTGTTTGACGAACGAACGCTGGTCTACCTTGATGGAAAGAGAATTCCCGTTCGCGAGCTAACTTCTTCAAGACGCGCCTCGGTGCAAACGACGCTGGATGGTACCAAGGTCTTTGCTGTCAGCATCCACATCTTGTCGCAATCACCGGAAGGTGAGTTCCGGGGGAGCGTGCTGAACTACAACCCGGAGACGAGGGCGTTGACCGTCAGTGCGGCCCATATGCGCGATGCCATTCAGCTACGTGTGCCAGGGAATACTCCGGTCTTTCGCGAGGGGCAGCACGCATTCTCCTCCGTGCCCTCTGGAACGCCCGATCTGGTGAAGGGGGCACTCGTTTCTGTCACCTTCGAACCGGGCAAGGATGGGCGGGGAGTTGCGAACAAGATCGTCATCCTGGCGATTCCGGGAGCTGAATTTTTGTTCAGTGGAAACCTGTCCTCGCTGGACATGCACACCGGAACGTTGGTTTTAGTGGATCCGCGGGATGATCAGAGTTACCAGATACTCTTCGATTCTGCGCGATTTCCGGCAAGCCGGAATCTGCATGAAGGGGACTACATCAGCGTGAGCGCAACATATGACGGCGCTCATTTCCGGGCCCGCTCCCTTACTGCGCACTGAGGCATCAAGGCCGATGCGGCCCGCGACCTCGTCCATCAGCTTCAACGGGTTGTCTGGCGCCGTTGCAAAGGCAAATCCTTTTTCGGGTAGTTTGATCTGCGACCGGCCATTGCTCCTTGCGAAGCGAGTGCGCGGCGAAGTACCCGCCGTGCCTTGTGTAGTTGAGACTTGGTGTTGCCGCAGCTGCAATTGAGCATGGTCGAAATCTCAAAATGGTCATAGCCGTGGATATCGTGGAGAAGAAATATCTTGCGATATCCAGGCGCTATGGTGGCGAGTGCGCGTTCGATCGCCAGCCGGTCAATCACGCCAGCTTGTGCCAGATCCCGAGTTCCAAAATTGCGCCCGGCACGTTGATCTGGAATGCTTTCCATCAGGTGATCGAGTGACGCAACAGCCAAGACGCGCTTGCGCAGATGCATCAACACCGTATTGACGGCCAGTCGGTGCAGCCAGGTGCTGAATGCGGAGTCGCCGCGAAAGGATGCAAGCTTGCGATGTACCTGGAGAAATGTGTCCTGCGTCAGGTCTTCAGCCAGCGAGAAATCGCTCACAAAACGCATACAGACTGAGAAGACCCTCCTCTTGTGCTGCAAATAGAGTTCTGAGAAGGCATCCTGATCTCCACCCTGGGCACGTGCAACCGCATCGGCCTCGCGGGATCTCGCCACAGTGCGGGGTCGTTCATGCACCACGGCGGGAGGATGAGCAGAAACCTGTAGCGACATGGGAGAGGTTGAGGTATGCATACGCCTCCATACCGGACTTTGGGGCTTGCCCATTCGATCCGTGATTCTGCTGTGTGGTCTGCCTGCCCACGGATTCGGGGAAGCAGTCGAGTTGGAGAACCAAAGGCAGCGAGCAGTTGTGCCGGTCTGTCACTTCGTTTCGCGATTGTCTTCATGCTGGGTGAGTTCGACCGATGCGGTCAGTTGGTTCTAAGTTGTCCCCAGTCTCGATTTAGTTTCCCATTGACGCAGCCAACAGTCTGAGCCGTATTGAACAGTTGCGTAGATCTGAGGAACGCGAGTGTTGTCCTCTCCATCAGTACCCCTTTTGAAGGCTGTGTCGAAGCAGAAACTCCACCTGAACCGCGGTTGGAATTCGCCGCGCTGGTTCTGTTGTGTAGAACGCCTGGACCGCCATTTCGGCTCGCATGCCACACATCCGTAAGCCCTTCTTGCCCGCCTGGCAATCCTGCCACTGCGTCACCAACTGCCCAGGTCCATGCCGGCCTCGCGTGGCATCCAGTGAGCAAAAGAAACCAAAGTTCTGCGCCCCCAAAAGAGCGCGCTGTTCCAACTGCGGGGGTTGGGAGGGGCAAGAGGGAAAAGCGAGCCACATTGCTCGTGCTAGCCCCTCCGAAGTTATCTAAGTAACAGGAAAAGTGGGTACCATCGGGCTAGTATTGCCTCATCGGACACAGAAGAGGCGACTCGTATGGTCAAGATGGACCGATTTACGCTATTAATTTGCGCTTCCGCGGCTTCAGTCGCGCTGATCGCAGGCTGCTCGAGCACTCCCCTTGGTTCGAAGATTACCTCTGGGAGTTCCGGCACGGGCACAAGTTCCGGCTCTGGAACGAGTTCCGGTTCCGGCACGGGTTCCGGCACAAGTTCCGGATCCGGCACGGGCACTGGCCAGCCCGCGCCTGCCCAGAGTAGCGGAACCAAACTCTCCAATCTGCAGGCGAGTGCAGGATGGAACAGCTGGGGTCAGGGGCCGCCGGATTATGTGGATTGCTCACCCTCCCCCTGCAATGGCTTTGAATATTCGTATGCGCAGCATGTTTCTTCACCTTCACTCAGTGGGAATGCGACGAAATTTAATCTCGGGGGCCCAAACGGCACCGCTCACTGGGGCGACGTGCTGTTCTCGCTGCCACTCATGGGCCAGTTCTCCAAGCAGAACCTTCCTGACACCGATCGCACCCTGATCCCGAGCTTGCACGACTTCACTTACGACACCGACTTCTATGTATCCGATGCCTCAGTCACACAGGTACTCGAATTTGACGTCAACTTGTACATGAATGGCATGGGATTGACCTGGGGCACCCAGTGCCGCATCGCAGGCGGGAATGAATGGGATATTTGGGACAATGTAAATTCACATTGGGTCCCAACTGGTGTTGCCTGCAATCCCATCAACGGCGGGTGGAACCATCTGACAATTCAAGTGCAACGGAAATCCGACAATTCGCTCCTCTATCAATCCATCACATTGAATGGCGTGGTCTCTAACCTCAATATCACCTATCCGCCTTTCACGGTTCCAGTCAGTTGGTATGGTGTCACAGTGAATTACCAGATGGATGGAAACTACAATCAATCTCCATACACCACGTACGTAGATAATTTGAGCCTCACATATAAATAACGACGAATTACAGAGCTAACTCTCTCTTGTTTCCAACTTCCGGCAAGGCCTTTCTGCGGATAGTAGGTAGAACAAGAAGTCGACTTCCGCTTTGACCTCTCCACCGACTGCCAGCCGGTACAATCGGTGCATTCCCGCGCGCGACGGCAAATGCGCAGCGCAGCGGTGGAGAGGATTCGAACCTTGCGACTTGGAATGAACAGTTTGGCCTTGGCGGCCCTCGCCGGTTGGCTTGGGCTTCCTCCCGGCCTGGCGGCCCAGTCCGCCCCGCGGCCGCCCACGCGCAATCCGCATACCCCGGGTTACGTACAGGCCGTGGAACTGCCCGACGGTGCGGTGCCGCCCGCCGGTGCCTACGGGAACTTTCTGCTGGGACCCACGCACCCTCCCGCGCCGGAAGCCCAGCGGCAGGCCAATGTGCCACACGGCTC
>Ga0307375_10001537_pt1 | contig 25054 bp, 21 predicted proteins | sample TR1MG_FD_202531 | JGI IMG/M metagenome (GOLD analysis project Ga0307375, IMG submission 202531) | Soil microbial communities from Risofladan, Vaasa, Finland - TR-1 | ecosystem: Environmental > Terrestrial > Soil > Coastal area > Acid sulfate soil | place: Finland: Risofladan, Vaasa | collected...
GATGGGCTGTGCCGCTTCGCCTGAAACAAGAAAGGCGCCCCTTTCGGAGCGCCTTTCGAATGGTGAGTGGAACGGCTGAACTCTTAGTAGTCCATGCCGCCCATGCCGCCCATCCCACCCATGCCGCCGCCGCCGCCCATGGGGGGCGACTTGGGCTCGGGGAGGTCGGTGATGGCGCACTCGGTGGTCAGCAGCAGGGCCGCGACGGAGGCGGCGTTCTGCAGGGCCGAGCGCGTGACCTTGGCCGGGTCGATGATGCCGGCCTTGACCATGTCGACCCACTCCATCTTGGAGGCGTCGAAGCCGATGCCCTTCTTCTCGTTCTTGGCCTTGTCGGCGATGATCGAGCCGTCGACGCCGGCGTTCTCGGCGATCTGGCGGATGGGCTCCTCGAGGGCGCGCTTGGTGATCTTGAAGCCGACCTTCTCGTCGTCGGTCATCTTGGCCATGTCGGTCTTCTCGAGGGTGAGGGCGGCCTGGATGAGGGCGATGCCGCCGCCGGGGACGATGCCTTCCTCGATGGCCGCGCGGGTGGCCGAGAGGGCGTCCTCGACGCGGTGCTTCTTCTCCTTCATCTCGACTTCGGTGGCCGCGCCGACATTGATGACGGCGACGCCGCCGGCGAGCTTGGCCAGGCGCTCCTGGAGCTTCTCCTTGTCGTAGTCGGAGGTGGTGTCCTCGACCTGCTTCTTGATCTGGGCGATGCGGTCCTGGATGTCCTTCGGCTTGCCGGCGCCGTTGATGATGGTGGTGTTGTCCTTGTCCACCTTGACGGTCTTGGCGGTACCGAGCTGGGAGACCGTGGTGTTCTCGAGCTTGAGGCCGATCTCCTCGGCGATGACTTCGCCGCCGGTGAGGATGGCGATGTCCTCGAGCATGGCCTTGCGCCTGTCGCCGAAGCCGGGGGCCTTGACGGCGCAGACGGTCAGGGTGCCGCGCAGGTGGTTGACGATGAGCGTGGCGATGGCCTCGCCGTCGATGTCCTCGGCGATGATGAGCAGGGGCTTGCTCTGCTGGGCTACCTTCTCGAGCACGGGCAGGAGGTCCTTCATGTTCGAGATTTTCTTGTCGTGGATGAGGATGAAGGGGTTCTCGAGGACGGCGGTCTGGGTGTCGCGGTTGGTCGCGAAGTAGGGGGAGACGTAGCCGCGGTCGAACTGCATGCCCTCGACGTAGTCGATCGAGGTCTCCATGGTCTTGGCTTCCTCGACCGTGATGACGCCGTCCTTGCCGACCTTCTCCATGGCGTCGGCGATCTGCTTGCCGATGTCCATGTCGTTGTTGGCCGAGACGGAGGCGACGTCGGCGATCTCTTCCTTCTCCTTGATTTCCTTGGAGTTCTTCTTGATCTCCTCGACGGCGATCTCGACGGCCTTGTCGATGCCGCGCTTGAGACCCATCGGATCGAGACCGGCCGCGACGCTCTTGAGCCCTTCCTTGACGATGGAGTAGGCGAGGACGGTGGCGGTCGTGGTGCCGTCGCCGGCCACGTCGTTGGTCTTCGTGGCCACTTCCTTGAGGAGCTGGGCGCCCATGTTCTCGTAGGGGTCTTCGAGTTCGACTTCCTTCGCGACGGAGACGCCGTCCTTGGTGACGGTGGGCGCGCCGAATTTTTTGTCCAGAAGGACATTGCGGCCCTTGGGCCCGAGGGTAACTTTGACCGCCCTCGAGATGGTCTCGACGCCGACGAGGAGCTTTCGCCTCGCGTCTTCGCTGAACAGGAGCTGTTTCGCCATAGCTTCGTTCTCCCTTGTATAAAGTTTTTACCGGAGGAATCCCTAGCCGCGGCGCTTGAAACTGCGCGGCGACGCCGGACCCAAGTCCGGAAATGGTTGCCTCTGGATTGAAAACGACCTAAACGGTCGATGCAAAAGATACAGAAAACGGGGTCCGAACGACAAGGCCTGGCTCAAGATTGACGAAAAAAAACTAAATGATTAGAATGCTAACTAATTATGGATGAGATCGGCCAGATGGGCCGCATCTTCTTGGCGCGTAGACGCCGGCTGTCCCAGATAATCCGCCCCTTCGACATAAGTCTCGATCAGCTGCACTTCATCCGCCTGGCACGGCGCCGCGGGGCGATCGCTCCGTCCGAGGCGGCGCGTGAGCTCTTCTGCGACCGCCCGACCGCCACGGTGATCGCGAACAACTGCGTCGCCCGCGGCTGGCTCAAGCGGCGGCGCTCGGTCGAGGATCGCCGCTCGACCCGCTTCGTGCTCAGCGGAACCGGCGAAGAGCTCCTGGACCGCATCGAGGCCGCCGGCTCCTCGTCCGACGGCGGCTCGGAGCCGGGCATCGCCGCCCGCGGCGCCGTGGGCGACGCCCTCGACGTGCTCTCGGAGGAGGAGCGCGCAGCCTTCGACGCTTTCCTGGCCAGGATCCACGAGCGCGCGATGGAACTCTATCTCGGTCCGAGGAGGCCGCTGCCATGAAATCTCTCACCTCGTTCGAAGAACTCCAGGATCTGATTCGCCGCGAGCGGGCTGTCGCGTTCTACTGCTCCACCCCGACCTGCGGAGTCTGCGCGAGCATCAAGCCGAAGGTGGCCGAGCTCATGGAGCGGAACTTTCCCTCCATGGGGCTTTATTACGTGGATACCGAGGCCATTCCCGAGGCGCGGGGCCAGCTCTCGGTGTACTCGGTGCCGGCGGTGCTCTGCTATTTTCAAGGAAAGGAAACGATCCGCGAGGCCCGCAATTTCGGTATCGCCGAGCTGGGGAGGAAGATCGAGCGATACTACTCCCTGCTGTTCGGGGACGAGGGCGCCTTGAGCGATTGACGGGGGATTGAAGGCCGGCGCCGGAGCCGCGTATGCTCGACGCCATGAGCACCGTCCGCGACAACCAGGCCATCTACTCCGACGAGGATCTCGTGGCGGTCGACAAGAGCGCCGGCTACCTCGCCATCCCCGATCGCTACGATCCCGATGCGCCCGTCGTCGCGAACGAACTCCGCAAGGACTGGGGCAGGCTCTTCGTCGTCCACCGCATCGACAAGGACACCTCGGGCGTGCTCGTCTACGCCCGAAACGCCGAGGCGCACAAGACCCTGGGCGACGCCTTTTCGACGGGAGCGGTCACGAAGGTCTACCAGGCCCTGGTGCGCGGCCTGCCCGACTGGGACGAGACCCGCTGCGAGCTGCCGCTCAAGGTCGACGGCGACCGCCTGCACCGCACGGTCATAGACGCGCACCGGGGAAAGACCTCGGTCACGTCCTTCAAGGTGCTCGAGCGTTTCGCCTCCGCGGGCGCCTTTCCCGGGGCGGCCCTGGTCGAGGCGCGGCCGGAGACGGGGCGCACGCATCAGATCAGGGTCCACCTCGCCTCGCTCGGCTTTCCCTGCCTCAGCGACCCGCTCTACGGTGACGGCAAGCCGCTGCTCCTGTCCGCCTTCAAGCGCCGCTGGAGGGGCGATCCCTTCGAGGAGCGGCCCCTGGTGGCGCGCGCCGCCCTCCATGCCCTCTCCGCCGAGTTCGCGCACCCGCGCTCGCTCGCGCGCCTCCTCCTCGAAGCCCCCCTGCCCAAAGACCTCCGTGCCGCGATCAGCCAATTGGGGAAAAAGTAGACAAACTTTGACCGACGCTGATCGCGAGCGGTCAGCCAATTGGGAAGGACGTAGGCCTTCGGGACGGGACCGCTGATCGCGGGCCGTCAGAAAGCGAAGCGCCCGCCTCGTAGGAGCGGAATTTCCCGCGAGTCGTCCCCGATGCCCGTCACCTCGACTTCTTCCGAGCCGATCATGAGGTCTTCGTGGACCAGCGCCACGTTGAAGCCCCGCGCCTCCTTTTCGGTTTCGCTCCACGCCTCCGAGCCGGCGAAGGCGGGGACGTAGCCGGAGCCGAGGGCGATGTGGCAGGCTGCGTTCTCGTCGAGCAGGACCGAATCGAAGACGAACCCCGAGCGCCAGATGGGACTCGAACCGTCGACCAAGGCGACTTCGCCCAGGCGTTTGGCGCCCGAGTCTGTCTGGAGCAGCGCGACGAGGGACTCCTCTCCGCGCTCGGCTCCGGCGTCGACGACTTCGCCGCCGCGGAACCGAAGGCGGCCGCCCTCGACGACGCTGCCGCGGATGCGCACCGGCCTGGTCAGGGCGACGACGCCCTCGGTGCCGCGGAAATCGGGAGTGGTGAAGACTTCTTCTGTCGGGATGTTGGGCATGAAGGACTTGCCTTCGGGGCTCCGGTCGGCGCCGCCCTGCCAGCGCGACTCGGGCGCGAGCTGGACCTTGAGGTCGGTGCCCGGTCCGCGGAATGAGAGGCTTCGCAGAGCGAGCCGCCCCAGCTCCGCGGCGCGGCTCTCGAGCGCGGCCATGTGCGAGCGCAGCTCCGCCGCGGGATCGGGGCGGTCGAGACGCAGTATCGGGGCGAGGACTCGCCACAGGTCCTCGGCCCGGGCTTCCCGGCCGAGGACGGTCCGGGCCCAGGCGTCGGTGGGGCCGGGCATGACGCACCAGGGCAGGCGGCTCGACATCTGGGCGTCGCGAAGCCTGCGCGAGGCGCGGCCGCGGACGCGCTGCATGCGCACGAGGCGATCCTGGTCGGCTCCTTCCATGGCGGCCGGGTCCTCGTAGCCGTCGATGCGGAGCTGGCTCCAGCCCTCCTCGACGTAGATTTCGCTGTCCTTCTCGACCATGGCGCTGAGCGCCTCGACGTATTCCTCGCGCGAGTTTTCCACTCTGATCCGGGCCAGCCGCACGTCGTCGTACTCGATCCTCACGAGACGGGCGCCGCGGGCGTAGGCGCCCTCGGCCAGGGCGTACATCAGCTCGCGGTGCGGGAACTCGCCCGAGATCCTGAGCATGGTTCCCTGCTCGACGCCGAGACCGGCGTCGAGGGCCACGGAGACGAAATCGCGCATCGCGGTGCTTTCCATGCCACATCCTCTTCCTCCGGCGGCTTACGCTTCGATGGGCCTCGGAAGAGATGCCAGTATCGAGGCTCCGGGAAGCCGAGTCAAGTCGAAGATCGAGCCGAGGGTCAGGGCTCCGGGACCTCGAAGGCCAGCTCGTCGACGAGGATGAGCCGGGGACACTCGGGCACGAGCTTCCACCTTTCGTCGTTGCCAAGGATGGCGTCGACCCGGAGAACGAGGGCCGTGGCCAAGTGGATCGCGTCGGCGAGCTGGAGCCGCCGCAGCGTGCGCAGGCGGGCGGCCTCTTCCGCGATGGCCACATCCACCGGCGCGAGCGCCAGGCGATCGGAGTCGGCCAGGAGGCTGCGATAGCGGTCGGCCAGCGCGGTCTCGCCCGAAGCGAGCGGTTTGTGCAGCAGCTCGGTCCAAATGAGCGTCGAGGCGACGAGCCTGAGCCCTCTGTCGGCCGCGTAGGCCAGGAATCTCTCCACCGCGCGGCGCCTGAGCGGCGATCCCTCCACGAGATAGATGAGCGGACTCGAATCGAGAAGGATGGAGGCCCCCGGGGGCGGAGAGAATGCCGTGGACGCCATGGCTCGCCCCTAGCTTCCGAATCGCGGCAGCGATACCGAAATGGAGGTGCCGGCCGACGCGTCGACGGCGATCGAGCCGCCGATCTGATCGACCAGTTCGCGGATGAGCATCATGCCCATCGTCGCCGCGGTTGCCGACAGGCCCGGCGATGACAGCCCGACACCGTCGTCGGACACGGTGAGGATAAGGCGGTCTTGTCCCGTGCGCAGCTCGAGCCGCACCTTCCCGGCTCGGCCTCCGGGGAAGGCGTGCTTGAAGCAGTTGGTCAGGAGCTCGTTCGCGATCAGCCCCAGGGATATGGCCCGTTTCGTATCCAGGTCCGCCCGCTGGACGGCGACCTCGAGCCGGATCCTGTCGGAGCCGAGCGAAAACGTCGAGAAGATGGCCGCGGCCAGGGACTCGGCGTAGGCCCCGAAGTCCAGCGACTCGACCTTTCCCGTGAGATAGAGCCGCTCGTAGATGGCCGACATCGACTGGATGCGCGATCGCGTGTCGCGCAGGACCCCGAGGGCCTTGGTGTCGGAGACTTCCTGCGTCGCTATCCCGAGCAGGCTCGAGACGATGGCCAGGCTGTTCTTGACGCGATGCTCGAGCTCCTTCATGAGGGTTTCCTGTCGCTTGGCGAAGGTCTTCATCTCCTCGTTCGCGCGCAGCTCGTCCGTGATTTCCCGGAACACGACGGAGGCGGAGGAACAGCCGAAGTTCCCCTCCCTGACGGGCGACGAGCTGATCTGGATGTATTTCCTCTTCCCGTCGCCCGAGACGATCGGAGAGATGAGGGCCGAGGGCTCGCCGCGCCGGTGCCGCTGCCGCACGCCCTCCACCAGCCGCCTTCCTCCCTCGTCGAAGAACTCGTAGAACGATCGCCCGACGAGCGATCCGGGCTCGGTCCCGAGGATGCGTTCGGCCGCGGGGTTCGTCATGCGGAATATCCCGTTTCCGTCGATGTAGCAGAAGCCTTCGCCCACGGAATTGAGGAGCCGCTGGTAGCGCTCCTGGCTCTCCTTCAGTTCCCGGTCCTTCTTCCTGATCTCGGTGATGTCTACCGAGAACGAGGTGGCGCCGATCACCTCGCCGCCCGAGGAGCGGATCGGACTGTACATGGCTTCGAAGATGATCTCCTGCAGGTGGTATTCCTCGAGTACCCGGATCGATTCGCCCGCGAGGGCTCCGTCGTAATAAGGCCGGGCATTCTGGAAGAAGCTGTCACGCTCGATATAGTCCAGCATCCTGGTCCCCACCTGGACGTCGACGCCGAAGTCCCTCAGCTTGATGTCGTGGTAGGCCCGGTTGCGATAGAGGCATCGGTAGTCCTTGTCGATCGAGATGATGTAGATGTCGCTCTGGCTGTCCATCGTGGAATCGAGTATCGCGTGGGCTTCCTGCAGCCGCTCCTCCATGCGTCTTTGATCGGTGATGTCGCGGGTGATGGAGATGATGAATCGCTCTCCGCCGATGTCTATGAGATGCGCGGATATCGAGACGGTTATGATCGAGCCGTCGCGTTTCCGGAATTCCGTTTCGAAATTCTCCGCTTCCCCGTCCGTCGCGATGGCCAGCAGGCGCCTGCGGTCCTCCGGATGGACCCAGATGTCCAGATCGCCGGGCAGCGACGAGTGCCCGATGACTTCGCTGCGCTCATAGCCCATCAGCCGGGCGTAGCCCTCGTTTATGTCCATGTAGAGGCCGTCCGAAAGCCGGGTGATGGTGATCTCGTCGGGACTGAGCTGGAATATCTTGGAGAGTTTGCTTTCGGACAGGGCGATTTCGTCGTGGGCCTTCTGGAGCCGCTCCAGGCTCTCGCGGAGCCGCTCGTTGACGGCCTCGGTTTCCCGATTGGTGAGGGCTATGCGGCGATGGGCCTCGAAGAGCCGGAAAGCCATCTTAATCGAGGCGTCGAGCACGGTGAAGGACGAGGATTTCACCACGTAGCCGTAGTTCGTGATGGACTCGGTCTTCCGGACGATCTCGGGCTCGATGTGCGAGGAGAGGAAGAGGACGGGGATGTCGAAGCGGTCGAGTATCTTCCGGGCCGCCTCGGTGCCGTCCATGCCCCTGCCGAGGTCGATGTCCATGAGGATGAGGTCGACGCCATCGGGATCTTTCCCGACCAGCTCTATCGCCTTTTCGCCGCTCACCACGTACGAAGCCCCGTAGCCGGCCTTTTCGAGCTGCCTGGCCTCTCCCAGGGCGATGAGGGCCTCGTCGTCGACAATCAGGATATTTTTCTTCGCCGATTCCACCGAAAGCTCCCGCATAGTGTGGCTTTTCAGAAGCTGGCCGGTTTTCGGCAAGGCTGCCCCTGCCGAAAGGCTTCGAGTCTCGGAACGGTCTCCAGTGCCGGCCTGCGTGCCGGCCGAAAGAAACTTTTAAGAGACGCTCCTAACCGGGTTCAGTATACTCAGTCACGATGAAAAAGAAGAGATGTCTCGGCGCGGCCCTCTGCCTGATCGGCATGGCTGTAGCCGCGCAGCAGTCGGCGCCGAGCCAGGCATCCTCGGCCGGCCCGATGCCGGACGCGGCCAAGGCCGCTCAAACGAAGGTCATAACGCTTCAACAGGCCGTGGACGCCGCGCTCGCGAACGGCCCCGACATGAAGATCGTACGGGGGGGGCTCGACGTGGCCGCCGCGCAGTACGCGCTGGCCGCTACGAAGGGTGTCTTCAGCCTGTCTGCCACGGGCGGCTACTCGGCCATAGACGGGATCGGCTCCCTCTACAACAATACGGCCCTGCTGTCGCAGTACGGTTCGACCTTCGGGTCCCTGCTCGGCACGTCCAGCGGCAACGTGACGAACACGGCGACGGGGGGGCTTACGCTCACGGGGCCCACGACGCAGGTGGGTCTCGGCATGGGCCAGATCATTCCTCCCGCCAACGCTTCCATGAACACCCCGGTCACCTCGGGGCAGCTTTCGCTCACCCAGACGATCTGGAACGGCTACCCGGGCGGCCAGGTCCGGGCCACGATCGACAAGAGCTTCCTCGCCTTCCAGGGGCAGGAGCTGAGCTCCGCCCAAGGGCGGATAAACGCGCTCGCCAAGGTCAAGCAGGCCTACATGACCATGCTCACCGATCAGCGGAACCTGGTAGTGAAGCGGCAGATCCTCGACAATCAACGGAATCTGCTCGCCCAGATCCAGGCGGTGTACGGGCTCAAACAGGCCAGCAAGGTGGATCTCATGACCGCCCAGGTCAACGCGCGCGGCGCCGAACTCGACGTCGCGCAGGCCGACCACGACCTGGCTCTCGCGCGCGAGCGGCTCGCCATTCTCCTGGGCTATCCGCCCGACGAGCAGTTCTCCGTGGCCGAGACGGCCGATCCGAGCCTGCCCGCCCCGAGTCTCGAGGCGGCCATAGCCATAGGACTCAAGAAACGTCCCGATCTCGCCCAGCTGGGCTTGAGCCGCCGCTCGAGCGGGATCGACCTTCTGCTCGCCAAGGGTGCCTCGCAGCCGACAGTGAGCGTGACCGGCGGCTTCAATGCCGCGATCGCCACGCCGGGCTCGTCCACGGTCGACGCGGCCTCGGTGAGCGCCGGCGTGAAGATAGCCCTGCCCGTCCTGGACGCCGGCGCCGCGAAGGACCAGGAAAATGCGGCGTCGCGCCAGATGGCGCTCTACGACGCCGAAGTCTCCCAGCTGGCCTTCGGCATAGCTGCCGACATTCGGGACGCCTACGACAACGCCATCATACTCAAGGAACGCATCGACCTCGCCAAGAGCAACATGGAGGCGCTCGATGCCCTGTTCGTCGTCACCAAGACGCAGAATCAGTACGGCACCGCCACGACGCAGGACGTGCTGACGGCATCGGTCAACGCGGCGAACGCCGAGGTGGCCTACCAGGCGGCGCGCAACGCATACCTGCTCGGGGTGCTCACCCTCGAGACCGACATGGGACTGTAGGAGCACGATGATGAAAATGGATAGATATGGAAAAACCGGCGCGGCGATCGCGGTCCTCGCCTCGGCTCTCTGCCTGGCCTCGCTGGCCTCCTGCGGCAAGAACGCCGCGGCCGGCGGCGCGGCGACCCGGCCCGCGGGGAGCTCGCAGGGATCCGCGGCCTTCGGCAGGCACCAGGGCTTGATCCCCGTCCAGGCCGCCACCGTGCAGGTGGGCGACCTGGTCGCGAGCCGCGGCACCTCCGGTCAGGTCGTGCCCGATACGCAGAGCCAGGTCGCGGCGCAGGTCGCCGGCGTCGTCAAGAGCACGCCGCGCCAGGTCGGCGACTGGGTGCAAGCCGGCGACGATGTCGTCCAGCTCGACGATGCGCAGTTCAAGCTCGCCGTCGACAGCGCCCAGGCCGCATTGAACAACGCCAAGCTCAATCTCGAGATCGGGCTATATAACGAGAAACAGGCGAATCCCAAGCTGGTCATCGACGTCCAATCCGCCCAGTCGGCCCTCGAAGGGGCCCAGAAGAACTACGAGGCCCAGAAGGCCCTCTACGCCCTGGGCGGAACCTCGGCCTCCCAGCTCGATACGGCCAGGACCCAGCTCTCGCAGGCGCAATCCGGCCTGGAAGGAGCCAAGACGGCGCTGGATCAGAATCAGAAGTCTGGGGAGCAGAACATAGCCCAGCTCAGGGTCGCGGTGGATCAGGCGCAGATCCAGTTCCAGCAGGCCAAGCTCAACCTCCAGTACACCGCTATCCGCGCACCCTTCGCGGGGCAGGTCTCCGCGCTCAACGTCAATCCGGGCATGTACGTGGGCCTCAACACGCCGGCTTTCACGCTGGTCAGCTCCAGGCGCGAGATCGACTTCAGCGTGCCGCCCTCGGACGCGGCCGCGCTCCGTATCGGCACGGTCATGCGTTTCACTCACGACGGCAAGGACTATCCCATACGCGTATCGCAGACGCCTTCCGCGCCGATCCAGGGGATGGTGCCCATGGTGGCCTCCATCGGCGCAGCCTCGGATCTGCCCTTCGGAAGCGTCGGAACGGTGAGCTATACCCTGTCCATGGCCCATGGAGCCCTCGTGCCGGTGGCCGCCCTCTCCACGCTCGAGAACCGGAACTACGTCTTCACGATCGAAAACGGGAAGACCGTGCGCAAGTACGTGACGATCATCGCCGAGGCGGGCATCACCGCCGCGGTATCGGGCCTCGACAGCGCGGCCACCGTGGTGCTCAACCCGCCGCCCGGACTCCTCGAAGGATCCCAGGTGCAGGCCAGCATGGTCCGGGACCCCGCGGCCACAGCCACATCCCAGACGGCGGGCAACTCATGAGCAAAGTCCGCGACTTCGAGGCCCAGATCTTCAACAAGATCAATCCCGCCGTCAAGTTCTCGGTGACGCGCTACGTCCTCGCCATCGGCATCTTCGTCGCCATCGTGGCCTTCGGCCTCGTGAGCACGGGGAGCCTGGGCATCGACCTCCTGCCGAAGATCGTCGTGCCCGTAGTGACCGTGTCCACGAGCTATCCCGGGGCCTCGGCCGGCGTCATGGACCAGCAGGTCACGCAGGTGGTGGAGAACGCCGTCTCGCAGGTGAGCGGCATCACGGACATCATCTCGATCAGCCAGATCGGCTTCAGCCGCGTCATCATCCTCTTCGACCTCACCGTCGACAAGAACTCGGTGATGAACCAGGTCGCCGCGCAGATACAGAGGGAGACCAAGGTCTTCCCCAGCGGCAGCAACCCGCCGGTCGTGGGCACCTTCGACCCCAGCTCCGCGCCCGTGCTCCAGTTCGGCGTCAGCGGGGGAGGGGCGAGCCTGGCCGACGTGGGCGACTACATCACGAACACCCTCCAGCCCGCTCTGGAGCGCGTGAACGGCGTGGCGGGAGTGTCGACCGACGGCAATCCCACGCGGCAGTTCAACGTCCTCCTCAATCCCGACAAGCTCGCCTACTACAGCATCTCGCCGCAGGAAGTCATCAGCGCCATCTCGAACTCGGCCGTCCAGGAGCCCATCGGCACCATCACCACGAGGGGCAACTCCCTGACCTTCTCGACGCAGAACGTGCCGGGCAACCTCGACGAGATCCGCAAGATCCCCGTGGACCCGAACCGCGGCATCTCGGTGGGCGACGTCAGCGTGGTGCGCGACGCCCAGGTCGAGACCGACGACGCCCGCGTCAACGGGATCCCCGTGGTTCTCGTCTCGATCCAGCAGACGACCGACTCGAACACCATAGCCGTCGTGGACGGGGTGAGGAAGCTCCTCGCGGGGACGACCCTTCCCGCGGGCTACACGATCACCTATTCGAACGACACGACCGGCCCGATCCGGGCCTCGGTGCAGTCGACCTTCCACGAGCTCTTCATGACCCTCCTCGTGGTGGCCCTCATCGTCCTTCTCTTCCTCGGCAAGCCCAACACGGCCTTCTCGGTCATCCTCGCGATCCCGATAGCCATCTCGGCCTCGCCCATCCTCTACCGGCTCATGGGCTTTTCCTTCAACCTCGTCTCCCTCCTCGCCCTGGTCATAGCCATAGGCGTCGTGGTCGACGACTCCATCGTCGTGGCCGAAAACGTCGAGCGCTACCGGGCCATGGGCTTCAATCTCAAGGACTCGGTGCTTAAGGGCGCGAGCGAGGTCTTCAGCGCCGTCGTCGCGGCCTCGCTCTCGCTCCTGTCCGTCCTCCTGCCCGTGAGCTTCATCGGCGGCTTCATCGGCATGTACATCCAGCAGTTCTCGCTGGGGCTCGCCGCGGCCGTCGCCTTCTCCCTCCTGGAGGCCCTGCTCTTCCTGACGGTGCGCCTCGCCTATACGCCCGAGGGCCGCGAGATGGACTGGCGGGATTTCGGGCGCGACTTCCTCCGATTCCCCGACGCGATCCGCTGGGGTTTCCGGGTCTGGAAGAAGGGCTTCGGCATCGTCTTCGGCGTCCTCATAGGGCTCGGCCTCCTCGTCACCAGGCACGCCGTCTTCGTGCCGGCCCTGATCGCCTATCCCCTGGTCCTCGGCCTGGCCAACTACTTCATCACGATCGCCCTGGGCTTCATAGAGGCGCTCACCCACATGCTCCACGGCTGGACCGAGTACGTGGTCGAGAAGGTGCGCGACGGCTATGTCAACACCCTTGGCAAGCTGCTCAAGCGGAGCGCCTGGATCCTCATCGGCTCGGCCGCCTTCCTCGTGTTGAGCACCGTCCTCGTGCTGCCGCACATCCCCTTCAACTTCGTGCCCAACTCCGACTCCGGCAGCCTCGAGATCAACACGAGATTCCCCTCGGGTACGCCGATCAACGTGGCGAACGATGTGATGGGCCAGTTCGAGAGCTGGCTCTTCACCCGCCCGGAAGTGGTGACTGTCCAGACGATCGTACAGCACGGCTCCGAGATCACGGTCACCCTCGGCGACATCCACAAGCGCAAGAACGCCTACCTCCTGGCCCAGGAATACCGTACGGCCCTGCTCAAGATCCTCGTAGACACGGGGCACCCCTCGGCCCGGCTCCAGGTGGGCGTCGGCGGCGGCTTCCGGGGCCAGGGCAGCGCCCTCGAGCTCAACGTGGTGGGCGCCGACATCAACGCCCTCATAGGCCGGGACCCGGCCATCCTCGACGCCGTCCAGCATAATCCCTACGTCTCGGACGTGACCTCGGCGCTCTCGGACACGACGCTCGAGAACGATTTCGTCCCCGATCCCTCCAGGCTCAAGGGCACGGGCATCTCGGCCCAGACCATCGCCACCGCGCTCATGACCTATACCACCGGCGTCCAGGCGGCGAACGTCATCACCGGGGGCCTCACCTACCCGATCTGGGTCCAGCTCGACCCGACCTACCTCTCGGGCGGCCAGAGCCTGCTCTCCCTGCCGGTGTACTCGAGCACACTCCAGACGAACCTCCAGGCGGGACAGCTCGGCAACTTCGTGATCAACGAGGTGCCCGTGGCCATGAACCGCTTCGACCGCCTGTACACCGACCAGCTCACGATCAACCTCAAGCCCAACGCGCCGCCCCAGCTCGAGGTCATGAAGCAGCTCACGGCCGATCTCTCGAAGCGCGGCCTCCTGGGCAACGGGGTGGAGCTCCAGACGGGCGGACGCTTCAGCCAGGCGGCCCTCGCGGCCCAGCTCATGACGACGGGCTCGATCACCTTCCTGCTCGCCATCTTCCTCGCCTACCTCGTCATGGCGGCCCAGTTCAACTCCTGGCGCTACCCGGTCTACCTCCTCCTGCCCGTACCCATCGCCCTCGTCGGCGCCCTCCTCTTCGTCTTCTTCAGGGGCGGCGGCCTCGACATCTTCGGCATCCTGGGCCTGTTCATGCTCATAGGCCTCTCGGCCAAGAACGCCATCCTCTACCTCGACTTCGTCGTGGAGCGGCTCGGCAAGATGCCCTTCACCGAGGCTCTCATCGATGCGGCGCGGCTGCGCTTCCGGCCCATCATCATGACCACGCTGACGGTCCTCGTCATCAGCTTCCCGCTCGTCTTCTCGACGGGACAGGGCTCCGAGTACGGCCAGCGGATGGGCGTGGTCATGTTCGGCGGCATCTTCTTCTCCGCCGTGCTCACCTTCTTTGTGGTGCCGGCCGCCTTCTACCAGTTCGAGCGCAAGCGGCAGGTCGCCGTGGAGGGCGAAGCGCCGGAGTCCGGACTCGGAGGCGGGGGCCCTGAGGGTTCCGCCGAAGGCTCGGGGAGCGAGCCGAGGGATGGAACGGCGGCGGAGGATTTCTCCGCCGAGGACGGCCGGTCCATGACCGCTCCCTCGACGAATCCGGGGCCGCGCTCCGGGGACGAACCGGACACGGAGGGCTACGGCCTATAGCGGGCGCCCATTCACCCTGCACCTATACATAGAAAAAAAACTCCCACACGTGGACGAACCGTGCTATCATGGGGCATTCGTATCGGATGCAAGTTCAAAACGGCGTGCCGCGCTTCGAGAGGGGTATGGGCATGGAAAAAAGCGATTCACTGGATTGCGAGCCGTGCGAGGATGCTGTTCCGGATGGAGAGGCGCGGCCGGCCGAAGAGGCCGTGCCCGCGTTCGTCGACCGCGAAACGACGACATCCGCCGCATGCATCCACACGCATTGTCGCTTCAATTTCACAGGCGGCATAATTCGCTGATGTTTCCCGATCGGCCGGGGAGACAATCCGGCGCGCGACTACGGAGGTCGTCATGCGAGTCAATTTCGTCACCATCTACAAGGCGAGGATGGAAGAGTCCATAGCCTTTTACACCAAAGTCCTGGGCTTCAAGATCGCCCGCGACTTCGCCGCCGGGCCGGGGCGCCGGATCGTCTTTCTGGAAGACGGACCGACCCAGATCGAGCTGATAGCCGACGCGGACGTCAAGGACCGCGCCAACGGCGACATCTCCATCGGTTTTCATGTCGACGATATCGAGGCGGTGGCGGATCTCCTCAAATCCAAGGGCGTGGCCATCGCCGAAGGCCCTACCGCCTTTCCGACCGGCGTCAAGATGATGCGCGTCCTCGATCCCAACGGCGTGGCGCTCGGCTTCGTGCAGGAATCCCACTAGCCCGGTTGTGAGCTCGGCATGCCGAGGCTCCGGTCCTCATGCGGCCGAAGAGGCCGCGGCGCGGCGTTCGGAATGCCGAACGCTCGCGCCTCGTCCTTAATCCTTTTTGCCCGTCAGCTTGATGATATGGTAGCCGAACTGGGTGGATACGACGTCGGAAATGGAACCGACGCCGAGATTCTTGCAGGCGCTTTCGAAGCTGGGGACCATCTTGCCCGGACCGAACCAGCCGAGGTCTCCTCCGGCCGATTTGGACGGACAGGTGGAAAACTCGCGCGCGAGCGAGGAGAAATCGGCCCCCTGCTTGGCTTTTATCTTCAACTGTTCCGCCTGGGCTCTGTCCTTGACGAGTATGTGACTCGCTCTCCATTCCATTCGCAACCTCCTCCGATGAGGCGCGGTATCCCGCGCCGACGCGCATAGTAGCTGAATTTTCTTCGAGTTTGAAGGCCGTCGCAGATCGGTTTTCCGTCCGTAGCCGCCGCCGTACCTCCGGGGGCGATCGCTCCGCCGCTCCGGGAATAGGTTATGCGACCCCGACTTCCTCGGGGCGCGGCGCGCAGGCGCCGAGCGAGGCCACCCAGCCGCGCTTGTTCCACAAGGCGCAGCCGCCTCTCGTCTCGGTGAGCTCGGCGTGGCGGTCGCGGATCGCGGCCATGAGGGGCGAGTCGAGGGCCTCGGCGAGGCTCGCCGCCTGGACGCTCGAATCGCTGAAGGGGGCGAAGGGGCAGGCTTCCACGCGACCGTCGGCGGCGAGATGCAGGAATCCTCGGCCCGCGGCGAGGCAGCCGCCGTAGGCTTCTTCATCGCCGGGGAGCTGGATCACCCCGAAGCTCAAGCCTTCGAAGCGACCTTCCTCAGCCAGGGCGGCCTTCTGAGCGGCTCCGAGCACGAGTTCATCGGTGCCGGGCGCGACGGGCACGTATTCTATGAAGAAGACCGCCGAAGCCCCGAGCCCCTCGAGGCTCTCGAGGAAGGGCCGCGACATGGCCAAGTCCGCGTTGCGCGAGGTCAGGGTGATGGACAGGCCGAAACAGCCGCCGCTTTCGCGCAGCATCGTAGCCGCCGCGAGGACAGCTTCGTGGATGCCCGAGCCCCGCCGATCGGCCGTGTCCGCCGCCACCCCCTCGATGCTGAAGACCGGGACGAGCCGCGAGCGGGCGAAGAGTTCGACGGCCGCATGATCGACCAAGGTACCGTTCGTGAAGACCGGCAGAAGGACGCCCGGCAGTGAAGCGGCCCGTTCGAGGAGGCCGCGCCTGAGCAGCGGCTCACCGCCCGCGAGCATGATGACCCCGACCCCGAGCTCGACAGCCTCTGCGAAGAGGGCCATGAACCGATCGTCGTCGAGCTCCGGCCCCGAACCTGGCCTCAGGGCTTTAGAATAACAGCCCGCGCAGTCCAGGTTGCAGCGGCGCGTCACGCTGGCTATGAGCACCGGGGGAACGACTTTCCCCGCCCGCGCAGCCGACCAGCGGCGCCGGGCCTGCCGCCGCTGGAAATCGAGCGCGGCCAGGGACGCAAAGGGACCCTGCGCGCCCGGCGCACCGTGGCGCAAGGTCTTCTTGAAGAACTCGAGCAAGCGGAGATCGAAGAGAGAGCTGGCTTTCATGCTACCACTCCTTGAGCTGGTCTAGCCGCCCCCATCGGGGCGCGGCATTCCTGCGGGCGAAGCCGCAGAAGCTGAAGCGCCCAAGCCCGGGGGGCCAAGGGCGCCTGTCGAACGAGGATAATATAACTAGGCTTCTCGATGGAGTATAGGAGATTAGAGGATAATTAGATAAAAAAAGCGCCTCTGGCGGGGGGCGCTTGCAAAGCTAGACTCTTTATAGTGTTACGAACTTTTGGGATGGCGCGAAGCGCAGGACCCGTTCGAATCCCGCCGTTCCCGCTTCAGGGCGCGCTTTCCACGCCACGCCAGTGCTTAAGTATCATGCTGGCCGTGAAATAGACTCCGATTTCGTACCACCATCGGCGTGCCGCGCCGAAGCCTCCTATCGGTATTTGGCCTGGAACTCGGCGAAGAGCCTCACGACATCCTTGATCCGCTCGGTCGGGGGAAGGATCGTGGTGCGGAAATGAGCCGTGCCGGGCAGCTGGCCGAAGCCCGTGCCTGGGACGACGCAGACACCGGTCTCTTCGAGGAGGGCCATGCAGTAGTCCTCGTCGCTGCGGCCGCTCGGAAGACTGATCTTGGGATAGGCGTACATGGCGCCCGCCACCGTGTTGCACTGGACGCCCGGGATCTTGTTGAGCCCTTCGGCGAGCAGGAGGGCGCGCGAGCGGAGCTCGGACAGGATGGCGTCGCGCTCCTTGGCGTACTGCTCGTAGCTCGGCTGGCCCTGCTTGGGCGGCTTCACCATGCAATACACCGCGACCTGGCCGGGCAGGTTGGAGCAAAGACTCACCGACTGGAGCTTGGTGATCTGGGCTACCACGTCGGCGGGGACGTTGCGGATTTCCATGTAGCCGCCGCGATGGCCGCATTCGCCCATGAAGCCCTTGGAGCAGGAATGGAAGGAGAAGAGCGAGACGCCCGTCTCTTTCTTTTCGGCCATGACCTTGGCGAAGGAGACGAACGTATCGCCGGGGCGGTAGACATTCTCCTGGTAGACCTCATCGGCGAGGATGGCGAGACCCTGCTCGCGCGCGAAGTCGATGATCATGCCGATGTTGTCGCGGTCGATGACCGAGCCCGTGGGGTTGCCGGGATTGATCACGCAGATGGCTTTGACCTTGACGCCCTTCCGCCGGGCTTCGGCGATCGACTCCTCGAGGAGTTGCCGGGAAAGGCGCCAATCGTTCGCCTCGTCGAGGTAATAGGGCACCTGAGCGCCCTCGTACAGGGTGATCGTGGCGGAGTATAGGGGATACTGCGGGATCGGGATCATGATGCCGTCGCTGGCATCCGCGATCAGGATGCGCAGGGCCGCTTGCACACCCTTGGAAGCTCCGTCGGTGAGGTAGATCGCCTCGGGATCGGTTTCAATGCCGTCGCGCTCGCGGATGAACTCGGCCACCGCGTCGCGGACCACGCGCAACCCCTTGGATTCGGAATAGGCGCCCAGACCGTGCTTCGAGCCCGCGAGGATGCGCTTGGCGGCTTCGACTGCGTCGGAGGAGAAGGAGGACGTGGCCGACTCGATCAGCTCGGGATATTCGCAGAGGGCGAGGACCTGCCGCAGGTAGGTGAGCGGCTTCTGCTCGAGGGCCTGGGGATTGCCGATGTTGCAGTAAATGATTTTTCGGCCGCTTTTCTCGAGTTCCGCGGCCCGGGCGACGATGGGACCGCGGACCGCATACTCCGTCTCGATGACTGCCTTGCCGAGATCGGCGAGCTTTATGGGCATGGAGAGCCTCCTTGGAACTGTGCGTCGGAGACGATTGTAGCATCACCCGATCGAAGGGCCAAGGGCCGTCGTCGGCCAGGTAGTGCTGCAAACCGTGTGGACGATACAATCGGCCCAGTTCCGCCTGGATTTCTGCTGGCTCGGGCCGGGGTATCCCGATTCATCGGCGAGTTTCATCACACTACCGATCTGGCGCGGTCGGCGAAGCTTTGGCTATACTGCTTCCAGCTGCGCGGAGAGCAGGATGAGCCATAGAGAAAGCGCGGAGCGCCGAAGCCCTGCGCTTTGAGAGAACATCATATCGGAGCGGAGTGCTAAAGTGTCCAATAGTCTGGTTCCCCTTCTTGTGTTCGGCATTCCCGGCATCATCTTTCTCATGATCGGCCTCGGATTCATGGTCTACCGGGGTCTGCTCTCCATGCCCCCGAAGGACGAGGCCTTCATCCAGGCCTGGTGCCGCGAGCGCGGCGACCTCGCGGACGAAGACCTCGAGCTGCCCTGGCTCGTCGAGCGCGTGCCTTCTCCCCAGGGCTACGAGATCGTCGTCCATGCCCTCGAAGGCGAGGGCGACGGTCTCGTCCTCATCCAGCACGGCATCACCTGGTCCTGGCTCGGCATGATGCGCTATGTCCGCGCTTTCCACTCCGCGGGCTGGACGGTGGTCGCCCTCGACTCGCGCGGTCACGGAGAGACGAAGGGGCCGAGGCCGAGCTACGGCTGGCACGAGCGGCACGACCTCAAGGCCGTGGCGGACTGGGCTTACGCGCGCTTTGGGCGCGCGGCGGGCTCCGGGCCCTCGTCGGGCGGCTCGGCTACGGCGTCGGGCGGCTCGAGCGCGCCTCCTGCGGAGCCCGAGACAGGCGCGTCGGCCCAGGCGGCCGGCGGCCTTTTCGCGGTCCTCGGCGTGTCCATGGGCGCCGCTTCGGTCATCCACTACGCTGCCCTCGATCCGCGGCTCGACGCGGTCATCGCCGATTGCCCCTTTTCGAGCCTGGCCGCCGAGCTCGACCATCGGCTCAAGCGGGCCATGGTGCCCTTCTTCGCGAGGCCCGCCATCGTGCGCATAGCGGACGCATTCTGCCGCGCCAAGGAGGGCTTCTCGCTCTACGAGATCCGCCCCGACCGCGCCATGCTCGAGACCGAGGTGCCGATGCTCTTCGTCCACGGCCTGGCCGACGACTACGTGCCCTGGAAAATGTCCCTGACGATGGCCGAACGGCGGCGGCGAGAATTGCCGGAGGCCTTGACCGAGCTCAGGCTCGTGCCTGAGGCCAAGCATGCCCGCTCGATCGCGGTCGACCCCGAGGGCTACGCCCGGTCGCTGGCCGAGTTCCTCGCCCAGGCGGAAGAGCGGAAGCTCGCCGCGAAAGCCTCGCCCGAGCGGGGAGCGTGACTTCGCGCACATACCGCGGCTGTCGTTTGCGCTAATCTCGCGGAATGAGCAGTTCCAGCGAGCTTCCCACGGTCCGAGGCGGCAAGACTCGCCGGCGGTTTCTCGATATTCTCATCGCGAACCGCCGGACGATCCAGGTCCTGTCCTCCGTGGCCGTCGTCGTCGCGATCGTCATGTTCAAGCTCAGCCTCTGGTGGCTCCTCGGCGGCGGCCTCGTGCTGGGGCTCTTCTCCGGCAAGATCTTCTGCCGCTGGCTCTGTCCCATGGGATTCCTCATGGAGATGATGACCGGCGGGGATCCCGAGGCGAGCCAGGCCCAGCTCTACCAGTACCACAAGCTCGGCTGCCCCATCGCCTGGACCGAAGGCTTCTTGAACCGGATCAGCCTCTTCAAGATCAGGCGGAACGAGGCATCCTGCGTCGATTGCGGCGAGTGCGACAAGGCTTGCTACATTTCTTCCCTCAATCCCGAATACAGCTTGTACGAGGCCGGAAAAAAGCGTCCCCAGACCGCCTACGCCTGCTCGAAATGCCTCGGCTGCGTGGCCTCCTGTCCGACGAAAAGCCTCACGTTCAAGGCCTAGCCCCGGACCCGAGCCCGGTCTCCGGGCGCAAAATCTTGACTATTCCCTTCCCTATGCTAGAATGGCCGGGAATTCGGGGCATCCGCGGAGCGCCAAGGCCTTCCGGACAGCCGCCTCGAATCACCGCAGCCGCAGTAATCGCACAGACCACCGCACTGCAAAGGGAGGATTCCATGGTCATTTTGCTGGCCGACGCCTTCGCGTCGGACCTGCCCGGCAGGCTAGCGCCCTTCGGGGAGCTTACTACCGAGTCCAGTCGCGTCGGCGAGGCCGAAGTCATAATCGTCAGGTCCAAGACCAAGGTGGACAAGGCGATGATCGACAAGGCCCCCAAACTCAAGTACATAATCCGCGGCGGCGTCGGTGTCGACACCATCGACGTCGACTACGCCAAGCAGAAGGGCATAGCCGTCGACAACACCCCCGAGGCCTCCAGCCTCGCGGTGGCGGAGCTCGCCTTCGCCATGATGCTCGCCATGCCTAACCATATCGTCGAAGCCGATGTCTCCATGAAGCAAGGCAAGTGGCTCAAGAAGGAACTCGAGCGCACCGAGCTCGGCGGCAGGACCCTGGGCCTCGTCGGCATGGGCCGCATAGCCCGCGAGCTCGCCATCCGGGCCAAGGCCTTCGGCATGAACGTCGTCGCCTACGACAAGTACGTTCCGAGCTCCGACCTCGCTCGCATGTGCAGCCTCGACGAGGTCTACGCCTCCTCGGACTTCATCTCGCTCCACGTCCCCCTGACCGACGAGACGAGGGGCATGATCAATTCAGCCTCCATCGCCAAGATGAAGAAGGGCGCGCGCGTCATCAACACCTGCCGCGGCCAGGTCGTCAAGACCGACGACGTGGCGGCCGCGCTCAAGGAGGGCAGGCTCGGCGGCTATGCCACCGACGTCTACGAGAAGGAGCCGCCCGAGGGCTCGCCCCTGCTCACCGCCCCGAACGTCCTCCTGACCCCCCACATCGGCGCCTCCAGCGAGGAGAACCTCCTGCGCCTGGGCGACAGCATCGTGGATCGCCTGAAGAAGTACACGAAGAAGTAGAAGGAGTCAGCTCATGAAACGCGTCATCAATTTCAACGCCGGCCCCGCGGCGATACCTCTCCCCGTGCTCGAGAAAGCCCAGGCCGAGATGCTCGACTGGAAGGGCACAGGCATGTCCGTCATGGAAGTGTCCCACCGCAGCAAGGAATACGAGGAGATGCACAACCACGCCCAGGCCCTCTTCCGCGAGATAGCGGGCATGGGGCCGGAGTGGAAGATCCTCTTCCTCACCGGCGGCGCCTCGACCCAGTTCTTCCAGCTCCCCATGAACATGCTCTACGACGGCAAGACCGCCGACTACATCGTCACCGGGCACTGGGGCAAGGCGGCCGTCAAGGAGGCCAAGCACTTCGGCCAGATCAATGTCACCACCACCGAGCAGGACGGCGCCTTCCGCTCCATCCCCAAGCAGGCCGAGCTGAAGCTCGATCCCAAGGCGGCCTACGTCCACTACACGAGCAACAACACGATCTTCGGCTCCCAGTGGCACTACTGGCCCAAGCTCGGCCCGGCTCCCGTCGTCTGCGACATGTCGAGCGACATCTTCTCTCGCCCCTTCCCGGCGAGCGAGTTCTCCATGATCTACGCCGGAGCGCAGAAGAACCTCGGCCCCTCGGGCGTCACCCTCGTCGCGATCAAGGAAGACTTCCTCGCCAAGGCCAAGGCCGAGCTCCCGACCATGCTCGCGTACAAGACCTTCGCCGACAACAACTCGCTCTATAACACGCCCCCCTGCTTCTCGATCTACATCCTCGACCTCACCCTCGGCTGGATCAAGGACCAGGGCGGCCTCGTCGCCATGGAGAAGACGAACCAGGAGAAGGGCCGGATCCTCTACGGCGCCATCGACGCCTCGGGCGGCTATTACGCCTGCCCCGTCGAGAAGGAGTCGCGTTCGCTCATGAACGTCGTCTTCCGCCTGAAGAGCGAGGAGCTCGAGGAGAAGTTCGTGAAGGAGGCCAAGGCCGCCGGCATCATCGGCGTCAAGGGCCACCGTTCCACGGGCGGAATCCGCTTCTCCACCTACAACGCGAGCTCGGTGCAGAATATCAAGGACGCCTCGGCGTTCATGCAGGAGTTCCAGAAGAAGAACGGCTAAGCGGAAATCGGGTCGCGGAGCCGCGGATTCGTTTCCGCGCCTCCGCGATCCGCCTTGCTTGGACAAACCTCGCTTTCATCGGAATAGAGAGGTCGATGCACTTCGATTTCAACACGACCTTGGTGACGAACGCGGCGCTGCTGTTCGTCCTGCTTCTGTCCATGGGTTTCCTGTGGCTCGCGACCCGGCCCCGCAGGCCGGAGCTGGCCTTCTGGGCGCTCGCCTACGGAGTCCTCGGCGCCGCGGCCCTCCTCGTGTTCCTGCGGGGCGATCCGCCGAATCCCTTCGTGCTCCTTCTGTCCAATTTCTTCCTCTGCGGCTTTTTCCCCGTCCTCGATCTCGGCATCGCGAGTTTCGAAGGCCGGAAACCGGATCTCCGCCGTCCGGTCGCCTTCATGGCGGTCACGATGCTCGTCTTCGTGTATTTCACGGTGATCGATCCCCGGATCGTCGTTCGCTTCGTCGTCTACAGCCTCGCGGTCATCTTCTACAGTCTCGTCCTGGCTCTGGCCTTCGATAGGAAATCGCGGCCGGAGCTTAGGGCGATCTCCGCGCTCGCCTCCTCCTTTTTCGCGCTCCTGGCCCTCCTTCATGCGCTGCGCCTCGTCCTCGGCCTGCGGCTGGGCCTGCCGCCCAATATCGTGTCGTCGGGGACCTGGGAACCGGTCATCCAGGCCGTCGCGGCGGCGATCGCGCTGGCCGCGGGCTTCGACCTCATCCTCCTCCACGCCGCGCGCATGAACGCCCAGCTGGCCGAGGCCTCCAGGCTGAAAGACCTTCTCTTCCGCGAAATGGCTCACCGGACGAAGAACGATCTCGCCCTCGTGAGCAGCCTCATCGGGCTGGAGCGGAGCATGCTGGAGGACGAGGAACTGGGAGCCCGGCTCGACGCGCTTCGCGACAGGCTGGTCGCCGTGGAGCGGGCGCACGATCGGCTCTCGCGCTCGAGCGACCCGGGCTCGATCAGGCTCGACGAGTACCTCGCCGCGATCGTCGAGGGTCTGCCGCGGCGCTCGTCGGTACGCATCGAGCTCAAGCTCGAAGCGATAGAGGCGCCGTTCTCGATGGCCGTGCCCCTGGGCCTCATCCTGAACGAGCTCGCGACCAACGCCCTCAAGCATGCCTTCCCCGAGGGACGCCCCGGGCGCCTGGATGTGGAGCTCAAGGAGGAGGCCGGCCGCATCCTGCTCGGGGTGGGCGACGACGGCATCGGCATGGCCTGGCCGCCGGCATCCCAGGGACTCGGCACTCTCATCGTCCTATCCATGGCGGAGAAGCTCGGCGCCGCGCTGAGGCAGGTGAGCGAGGGAGGCAGCTCCTTCCTGATCGATTGCCCGCGGGAGGCTTGAGGCCCGGCTTTCGGCCGTCGCGCCCCGTGGCGGCGGTGCTGCGGGGCGGCGGGGAGCGCGATGGGGCTTTCCGCTCCGTCCCGGGGCGGCGTAGGATGCCGCATGTTCTCGCGCAACGCCCGCGTCGTGCTCTTCCTCTCGACGGCTCTGGCCTTTTCGAACGCGGTGTCGGCCGTGTTCGTCAACATGTACCTCTACCGCTGGCTCGACGGCCTCGCGGCGATCACGGTCTTCAACCTCTTCCAGTTCGCGCTCATCCCTGTGGGCTTCGTAGCCTCGGCCCAGCTCTCGCGGCGAGCGGGCAAGCGCCTGTCCATAGCGCTGGGCCTCGCGCTCTTCGTCGTCTTCTACGGCCTTCTCGTCGTCCTCGGGTCGCGGAGCGCCCAGCTTTTGTACCTCATCGGGGCGGTCAACGGGCTCGCCAACGGCTTTTTCTGGTTCCCCTTCAATATCGTCCTGGCCGAAGCCGTGGAGGAGAGCGAGCGAGGGCGCTTTTTCGGCATCTCCGGGGCCTTGAGCTCGGCGGCCAGCGCCGCAGGGCCCCTGCTCGCCACGGCGGCCATCGAACTGGCGCCGCGGCCGGAGTCGGGCTACGAGTTCATCTTCCTGCTCATCGCGGCCCTCATGGCGGCCATGGCCGCGGCGGCCGTCTCTCTGCGCATCCGCGAGACGGGCGCGCCGGTGCGGGTGCTCCCCCATCTCAGGCTCGGCTCGGATCCCGGCTGGCGCTTCGCGATGCTCTCCAACCTGATTTACGGCGTGCGGGACGGAGCCAGCTGGTCCATCATGAGCATCCTCGTCCTGCAGGCGGCGAAAAGCGAGGACGTCGCCGGAGAGCTTTCCGTGCTGTTCGCCCTCTTCGGCATCGGCGCCAACTATCTCGGCGGCAGGATGATGACGACGAGGCGCAGCTCAGCCTTCTGGGGCTGGGGCTCCCTGGCGGCCGTCGTCTCCTCGATCATCCTCGTCGCCCTGCCGACCGTGGGCGGAGCCGCCGCCTCGGGCTTCGTCTGGAAGCTCGCCGAGGCCCTGGTGTTCCTGCCCTTCAACGCGGCCTTCTTCGGCATCCTGGCGCGGTACATCAAGCTCGAAGGCGACATCGCCGGGCGGAACATCGCCGTCGAAATCGCGCTCAACATCGGGCGGGCCCTGGGCGCGGGGCTCTTCCTCGCCCTGTCCTTCGTAACCGCCGACTACGCGCAGATACTCTACCCCGCGGTGACCCTCACCGTGCCCGCCTCCTGGCTCGTCTACCGCCGCTACCTCGCGCGCCGCGCCGCCGGCATGCCCGCGACGTGAACCTCGCCCCGGAAGCCGCGGCCCCCGCGCGTGCGCCTC
>Ga0307375_10001538_pt1 | contig 25031 bp, 21 predicted proteins | sample TR1MG_FD_202531 | JGI IMG/M metagenome (GOLD analysis project Ga0307375, IMG submission 202531) | Soil microbial communities from Risofladan, Vaasa, Finland - TR-1 | ecosystem: Environmental > Terrestrial > Soil > Coastal area > Acid sulfate soil | place: Finland: Risofladan, Vaasa | collected...
ATGGGGCTCTTGAACAACTCCACCCGCCACCGCCAGTAGAGCCAGATGCGAGCGAAGAGTGCAAATAGTCTGATTCACAACGGATCCACCACATCACCAAACGGTTCTGCCAATACCGGGCCTGAACCAACCACTTCCTTAAGTCCCGGGTCAGCCGCCAATTCCAAGATATGGTTTCCCTCCAACAATGTTCGGGGATGTGTCCGTGTATGCATCACTCCCAACATCTCCCGATAGAAGATCGGCGCATTGCGGGTGTCCGTCCATTCGGAAATCGCCGGATTTATGATGGAAACCTTCGGACTTTTAGATCGCCTCATCCAGCGCCGAATAGCCGAGTTGATGTGCTCGTCGCCAAATGAATAGCCAACTATCACAAGCCTTTCCGTGGTTAGCATAAATTTCTCGAGTTCCAAAAGCATCGCCAAGAATGGTCCTTCGGAGCGTATTTTTGCTGTTTGACCGAATACGAGAGCAAGAGAATCAGGGAATCTGCTGATTTCTGCTTTGGTCATATCTGCTGCACGCAGCACTTTGTCTTCTAGCTTGCACTCTCTTTCAACTCTACGCTGGTCAAAGTACCAATCTAGAGAGCCGTGCAATTTGAGCAGTTGAACTTCTGCAGAAGGATCCCAAGACCAGTCATATCCTCCATCCCATAATTGGATGCCCGTATCGACGGACAGCCCAGCTCGCCTCGATAGGAGTTCCACGCACAGGTCGTAGTTCAATGTGGCGATCTGTATAGGTCCCTCCTGGTGAGCAAGCAATGGCGCCAGGTAGTCGACTCGGGAGTCCTCCACTGAGAGCGCCTTCCCGAGTGCACCTATCATCAGTTTGTTTAAAGTCTTGAAGACGGGGCCAAGTTCGCTGGGCCCCACAAGTGAAGAAACACCATCCGCAAATATTTGTGCTAGGCCATCCTTGAATGATGAACCCTGCATCTCCTTCCTGAAGTTCGAAGCCCAAAACGGCGGAAGGCTCGGGGAAGAACCAAAGTGCTCCAAATTCTTATTCCATGCGGATACGAATGGTGCGATCTCAAGTTCGTCGCGACGGGCCAGCATCTGGATTGCGGAGAAGACTCGTTCAACATTAATCCCGTCGAACACCCCACTTTCCCGACCTGTGTCGTAGGCGATCATCGCCCCAATCACCGCATGAAGAGCCTGCGCGGCTACCCCCGACCTATAATCCTCGTCAATCGCCTTTGTTATTTCCTCGGTTAGGCGGATTGTTGTCGGCAGGCCTGCATCGGCAGACGCTCCAGCACCAAGTATGAAAGTTGTTCTTGGTGTCGCTTCTAGAGCCATTTCTGCATCATGCCATCCGCGTAGCAAAGCGAAGCGATTTCTGCATATTTGACATGCGGTGTTGATGGTGGCGCATGTCTGAAAAAGCGCCTTAAACAGGACTCAGCAGGACATTTCCGCCTCAGCGCGACACGTTAGGAAAAGAACCCTGCAGCGTGTCGGACGAGACTGTCAGTAGCGACGCGTAAGGTCGAAGAAAGAGTTTGAACAGAGATTTGGATCAACCGAATCGCTGGTCAGATCCTTCGAACTGCAGGCATCGCGCCAAGCCGCGCCATTGCGTCTGGACAGACCGAGAATTGCGGCCGACTCGTAAACCTTTCAACTAACGCAACCGACTACTTCGAGACGGAGATCCCCGATGGCGAAATCAACCTTCATTAGTTTCCACTACGCCCAAGACCACTGGCGGGTTCAGCAAGTGGTCAATATGGGAGCGATCCAGGGTCAGACCATCGTTAGCGCTCAGAACTGGGAGTCCGTGAAACGCCAGGGCGATCAGGCGATCAAAAACTGGATCGAAAATGAGATGAAGGGCAAGAGTGCCGTTGTCGTACTCGTGGGTTCCCAAACGGCCGCTCGCCCATGGGTCAATTACGAGATCATCAAGGCTTGGAATGATCAACGCCCACTCGTCGGCATCCGCATTCATGGACTCCAAGACAAGAATGAAAAGACCGATTTTTCTGGAGCGAACCCCTTCGAAAAGATCAAGTTAGACAACGGCAAAACGATCGCCGATTACGTGCCGCTGCACACCCCATCAGGTGCCTACAGCACCCAGGTGTATGCAAACATCAAAACGAACATAACCTCCTGGGTTGAGAACGCCTACAAGAGATCCTGACAATGATCGAATCTCCCGAGTGCGAATTCTGCGAAATTGTTTCGAGAGAGGAAGATGCCCGCGAGGTGCTTCGAACTGAGCACGTCGTAGCATTCTTCCCGCTCGAGCCGGCCACGCTCGGACATACCCTCGTGGTCCCAAGGGTGCACTTTCAAGACATCTGGGCCCTGGATGTAGAGACTTCCCGACAGTTAGCAGATGCGACTCTCAAGGTCGCTCACGCTTTACGGCGCGCCATTAACCCGGAAGGGTTGAATGTCATCCAGTCGAACGGGGACGCGGCCACGCAGACCATAATGCACTTTCACATCCATCTCGTCCCTCGCCGACACGGGGACGGAATGGGAAGGATCTGGCCTCCGGAGACCCACTGGACCGAAGCGGCGAAGGACGATGCGTGGGAACGGATTCGCGCGGAGATTCGATCATGAACAACCGAGACCAGGGCACGCTAAGCGAGAACACTGGCACTCCAGGCATGATGGGTCCTGAAGACCGCCGAAAGCACCTTGAGTTTGTGCAGGGCGTAATAGCGAGGCTCGCGCAATCTTCGGCCACTGCAAAGGGGTGGAGTCTCACGATCGTTGGCGCCGACTTTGGTTTCGCAGCCTTTCGCCAACAGTGGTATCTGCTCTCCGTCGGCGTCGTGATCATCGTCTGGTTCTCATTTCTCGACATGTATTACCTGCATCAGGAACGGCTCTTTCGAGACCTTTACAATGCTGTTCGCTTGAACCAAGTCGATGCATTTAACATGGACATTTCCTCGTACCGAGAGCCTAAGAAGTGGTTTGACGCCTATATGTCTATTTCCGTGTTCTGGTTCTACATCCCGCTCATACTGGCTGGCTGCATAGTCATGGGTGTAACGCTCGCGAGCACATGAAATCGGCGTCGAGTGACTCGACCATTCACGTGGGGACAAGGCGATATGTGTCGCTTCTCAAAAAAGCCACTCTTGGCGGCTACTCGACCGCTTGAGTCTTACGCACCACAATCCATCCTTCATCCCGGCTATGTACCCACGCGATGACCTGATCATTGATCTTGGCATTGATCCCGACCCATACGTGAGTGAGCCAATTTGGGACCATCGGCGAACCTGTTGGCGGCTCGTCCGGATTGAAACTCACGCGAAACTGAAGGGCTGCAGGGGTACCGTTCTCTATCCAGAGGAAAACGTGCTTTTCTCTAGCATCCGAGGTCACCAGCGATCCCAGATGTCTTACGAGTCGTAGACGTCCCAGTTGGTCTTGGGCGATACAGACAAACGACACCTGAAGCAAGCCCCCGCGTATCTCGGAACGATCATGTACGACGCCATGCTTTACTTCGCTGTGGCCGGCTGATCGACCCCTGCACCTGAGGCATCCGTCTGCATTCTGGTCGGGCTCCACACGAGTTCGGCCAGTTGCGTGTACAGCGTCTGCCGGACGTCCAGGTCAGCCTTCTTGAACTCTGCGTGCGCCCTGAACGGGAGGCCGGTCTTCTCGATGAAGCGCAGGAAACCTGGGTTGTGCTCGTAGGCTGCGGGGTTGAGGCTCCCTGCAAGAAGGTTCTGGCTCAGGTAGTTCGGTACCTTCTCGGCATACTCCATGTCGCCGAAGCTGGCGTTGAAACTCTTCGGCAGGAGCAGTAGGTCTCCGACGCGGTTGCGATACTCGGCGAAATCATTAGGGTGCACAAACTCGTCGGCGTGGAACTCCGCGTGGTCGGCCCAGATGTGTTCGATCTCGTAGCCGTCCTTTCCGCCACGCTTTGCGTACTCCATGTAATGCGACGCATAGCCGGATTGGACCTCGACATACGCCGTGATTCGGGCGAGAATGCGGTGCAGCGTACGGCCGTTCATCCCGTGCAGCTTGAAAACGCCATTGGTCGAAAAACTCGGTTCTTCGGCCAGCTTCTTCGTCAGGATCTTCGTGAGCTCGTCGACACTCTTTCCACGGATGTCCTTCATCACAACGAACATCGCGTACTGCATCGACGAGTAGTCCACTGCGCGGTAGTTCCAGATACGGCGGTTGATCAAGATGTCCAAGTAAGAAGCGGTGACCTTGATCTTGCGCAGGATGGTCTCCTCCGGGTCTGAGATCAAGACTGGGGCGAGCAGTACCGGGTACTGCAAAGTGAAGTTCTGTTCGGCGTTGTAGTAGAGGCATTCCAGCCCATCGGTCAGCGTATTGGCCGCTCCGCGCAGCCTCTCGTACCACTTGCTGTAGAAGACGAAGTCGCGCTCGATGAACCCAAGGAAGTCGCCGCTCTTCACGAGCCCAATCATCTTCTCATGATCACGCACCCAGCGATGGAACTCCGTACCGATGAGGTCGAAATCCCGCGGCGCGGCGTTGCGCTTGCGCTCACGAATCGACTCGGCGTACTGACTTCGCAACCAAGACTTGATGCCGTCGGCTTCCTCGTCCTTGCCCAGTTCCATCAAGGCGGCGACGCGTTGCTTCCAGACCGCATTGGCGTGATTACGCTCTGCCGTGTCGGTGATGCTGGCGAGTAGGTAGCCCTTCAACATATCGGCGGGCGTAAGAGAGAGTCCCCGATCGTTCATCGTTTCGAAGATGGTGTAAGCATCGCCGTCGGAGTAGGCAGTGATCTCCACCAAGTGCACGTTCTCGATAAGCCAGTCTGAGAAGAAGGGCAGCGCATCACCAAGCAGGTCATCAGGGAACGCGTCGCCCAAGTCTGCATACCTGGCCAGAATGTTCGTTATCGACTCCAGCTCTTCCGAGACGATGTACTCCTCGCCCATGTACAGCGAATTCATGCAGGCGTTGCGCTCGGCAATGTTGAGGTTGAAGGAGGGCTTGCCGAAGGTCAGCGAGAAGATGAGGTCGGAGAGTTGACCCTTCTGAGCGTCGTCGGATAAGTGGTGCCTGATGAAGATCAACAACAGCGTTAGCGTGGTCAGCCGCTGTTGGCCGTCGATGATGAACTTCTCACCATCCTTGTCGGAGATGATGATCGAGCCCAAGAAATAGTGCCCGTAATCCTTGACGGCACCTCGTTCGTGGGTAGGTTCATAGTTCTCCTCGAACTTCTGGGACAGGTCGTCGATAAGCTCTAGCAGTTGCTTCTTCTGCCATTTGTACTCTCGCTGGTAGTAGTCGATTGAGTACTTCCTGTTAGCCAGAAGCTCTCGGACTGTCTTCCCCTTGCCATCAATTTCCCTAGACTGTTGCAGTTCGTTGGCCACAGCTCAATCTCCCTTGACGCGTAGATCCTGAAGCGTGGCAACTGGCCATATTGATCCCTACATTGTCCGTCCGAACTCCATTTGGAACTACTCCTAGAAACAACCATCATATTTTATTTTGTCGGAAAATCCGATGCAATCACCTGGAAATCTGATCGCAACCTCAAGTCAAGCCAACCTTCGGCACTCCCATCCGTGTATAGATAACCGATCATGCATGAATGCTCCCTAAAGCGTGAAAGTGCCACTTTTGGTCAAGTCCGCCTGCCACATGAAAGGTCTTGCCGCCTCCCAGACACTACGAGCTGGGTAGAGCAAGATCTGCGACTTGGCAGACAACGCGTTTATGACAATCGCCAACTCCCACAGTGGGTTCTCTCTTGCCTTCCTTGACTCATTCCGGGTAAGAAATACTTTGGGGGAATTTCCAGAAACTCCCTTTACTTCGATATGGCGGATGTTTTTGTCCTTTTTTGAAGTGGCGGTTAAATCCCAACCGAGTTTTCTTGCCGATACATCTTCGACGAGATAACCCTTTGCCTCATAATGGGCCGCAACAAGTGCCATTGCTCTGCCTTCAACGATTGCGTTCGTTACTGCTGAACCAAAACCAGCCCCGTGATCCCCGATACAAATTGATTTTTCAGGACCTTCCGGCGTAGGAGGACTTTTCTTGATCAATCGTTGAAGCGACGCATACTCCTTTTTGGTTAAAAAGCTCGGATTAGAACCTTGGGGCTGCTTGAAGACTTCGGCGTTTCGCAAGATTGGATCCGTCGCGAGGATCATTCGATCCAGCGGTTTCGGTAGAAGGTCTACAGCCAACGGCACCCAGTAGGTTGCGGCCTGACCTTTCTTAACATCCTTCCAAAACCCTTTCTTAACCTCCTCCCTACTCATCCGCACGCCCCATTGCGCACTCCCAACAACCTGACCGACCCCCCAAATTCCCGGAAGAGCTTTTGCACCTTGGGTCGGACCCGACACCCAAACAATCGCGGGCTGCCCTGCGGCTAGCAGTTTCGATCGGTAATTATCAACGATCGTCCAATCATCAATCCGATCATTCCCATCCTCGATCCATGCCAAAATATCCCATACCTCTGGATTGCACTTGAATACCCACGCTCCCAAAGTTTCCAGAGAAACCAAGTCACCAGTTAGCTTTGAGCCCTGTGCCATCTAGCCCTACCCTCCCTGTTTTTGGTTGACAACATACCTACCTGATTCAAGTTTCACTTAGACTGAATCTGGCATCAATAATTAACGTTCCAGGGAGGTAATTTCGCCCCGATAATGCCCTTCTTTATAGACACAGGATCCTGCGTAGGGAAGATCCAAAGTGACATTTGCTTCCCTGACTGCAGCTCAACCAGAATTGAATGGTTGACCCTGCAGAATGTTGGTTCTCCCCCCTTGAAGCACGCACTCGGCGATATGGAGGTGAATCCTGCTGCCTTGCCCCACCTCTTTGCGAATGAATCCTTGGTAGCGCCCACAAACATGACGTCCTGGGCATTCCTTAGGACGGCATAAACGCCTATCTCGTCGGGTACATCCCCTAAACTCAGAGTGGCAAATGGTCCGCTGCCCGATGCGTGGAGAGGGCGATCGTCCTTGTAATATTTTTCTTTAGGGGCCCAAGTCAGGATTTGACCATTACCATCGCGCTCAGCATCGATTTTTGAGCCAAAACTGAATTTGTAACCCTGTATATCCACCTATAAATGATGGCATTCAAGCAGGTAGGAGAACAGGATTTCGGTCAGCTTCTTCGCCTACTTCTGCATGTCCTTTCAGCCTTCTTGCTCAAATACGGATACAAGAGCGTCGCCTGCCCATTGAATCCATCCCCAATCTAGAGTTGCCTCAAGAGATTGCTCAAGTCGGGATTGAATCTCTGATCCGGTTCTCGACCAGCCAAAAAGACGGGAGATCGCTGTAAACAGCTCTCCGTCCGTAATGGCACGGGCGTCACGAACAAGCAGATCCATCGCAATAGCCAACTCTTCTCGGTCCACTTGGTTGACACTGCGTTGCTGATTTCCCGAAACTCGGACAAGAATTTCTTGGTCCGCCAACCCATAGAAGCCATCTGCTCGCGCCACAACCGCTGCGCCCTTGAGCGCTCTCTCCCAAACTTGGCGAATAGCAGCCCCTATTCGACCGATATCCCACGCCTCGCGCAACCTCTCTTCAAGGATTGAAACGTGCACGGGGCCTTCTATGGCGACAACCTCTTCAATGAGTTTGCGCATGTACGGAAGGGCCGATGCCTCTCCTGCCCCCAGACGGCTAGGGAGTGCTGTCACCTCGGCGACGACCCTGTATTCATCGACCCATTCTGGAGTATCCGGAATATCGTCGATCTCTCGTTCGACCAATGTGGGGGTGACCACAGAGCCGACGAGGCCGATCCACGCGTCCTCACGTGACATTGCCATTTCAATCGCCTTTTTCAAGCGGTTCTTCTCTTCACTTTGATGGCGGTACCAGGATGTTCCCCAGATTCGATGAAGTTTCCAGCCAAGACCCTCCAACACTTGTTGACGAAGGCGATCTCGATCACGCGCAACTTGCGATGAGTGATAGGCGTACCCGTCGCATTCGACTCCAAGTACGAAGATCCCAGGACGTTCAGGATGTTCTATGCCGAGGTCGATGCGATACCCCGCAGTTCCAACCTGGGCACGCACTTTGTACCCCCAACTTTGTAATACGTGCAGCACCGAATCTTCAAAAGGAGACTCGGTTTCGCCCCCATTCGTTTGATATTCGATATCGAGAATCTTTGGTCCGTGCTCTGCGTAGGCGAGATATTGCTGGAAAAAACGAACCTCTTCTGTCCCGGGGTTGGCGATGTCGCTGGCGGAGATCGTGGAGACTACCTCAACTCTGTAAAGGGCTCTGGTGATTGCGACATTGAGTCGTCGCCACCCTTTGGTTTTATTGACCGGTCCAAAATTGTTCGTCATCTTGCCGTTTATATCTTTCCCATATCCAATAGAGAAAATGATGACGTCGCGCTCATCGCCTTGCACTGATTCGAGGCTTTTAATGAAGAAGCCGTGCAGGCGATTTGACGCGAAGTGGCCTTCAAGGTCCGGGCGCCTAGCTCGAAGAACATCGATTTCATGTTCGACCGCTTTGCGTTGGTCATCGGAAAATGTTACGACGCCGAGCGAGCGATTTGGTCTGGTGTCGAAGTGATGTTCGACCCGACCGGCAACGCTGCGGGCCTCCTCCGGATTGTCTTTAGTGGTGCCGCGTCCATAAGTGCCTGAGACTTTGAAAAATGCGACTCCGAGTTCATCTGACTCTTGTCTCGCGCTAGGGAACGTGAAGAGTTTTCCATTATAGAAACTTCTATTTGAAAATGTTATGAGGTCTTCATGGCGGCTGCGATAGTGCCATAGCAGTGATCGGGAAGGCATTGCTCTCTTGGCGATATCAAGTATCGACTCAAAGTCTGCTGCGTCATTGTCATCCTCTGTCGCCTCATCATCCCCGTCACTACGATCCCAATAATTGGAGGGTGGTAATTGGCGATCGTCACCCGCAATGATGACTGAATTACCACGGTAAATGCAGTTGATCGCATCGGAGGGTCGAACTTGGGATGCTTCATCAAAAATAACGACATCAAATTTCATGCTGGAAGGTAGGAATTGCGAAACAGAAAGAGGGCTCATCATGAAAACAGGTTTGATGGCCTGCGCCACGCCTTCGGTACGGCTCAACAGGTCACGTATTGGCAGATGGCGTTTTTTCTTTATTGCCTGGCTCCTAATGACACCAGATTGCCCAAGATTCGTTTGAGGTCGTAAGAGATTTGCGCTTTCAATTATTGGCGAAACAGCGTGACTTATCAGACTGCTATCAAGTGCGCGATATTCGGCAACGATCGAATCTTTGTCATAGGAGCGAACTTTGGCCAACGCAGGGTCGTTCGCCAGAATCGAGTCTGCCCACGCTCGGAGAAGGCTTTTGACTAGCACCGTCTCAACAATGTTGGCCTCAATGCCCTCGCTTATGCAAAATTGAATCGCTGCATCAAGTCCTAGCCTTTCACAACTAGTGATGATCTCATTGAAGTCAAGCCACTCTTGTTGACCCGCAGAATCCGCTGCTAGAACATTCATGAAGTCTCTAGCGTCATCGAAGTGCTCTAATTCTTCCCTGGTTCCTGCCGCAAATTCATCGTCAAAGAGGCCAACAATCTGATCTACGCTCTCGCTGAAGTAACTCGCCGCTTCTTGAACCGTGTCGGCAGATTCAATATCCGCGCTTAGTACCAAACTAACTTGGGTCGGAGACAATGCCCCATTCGCAGTCCCGCGCAGTTTCGTCGCGAAATCATGGGCCTGATGGAGTTTGGAGATATCCGACTCCAAGCCCCCATAGAAAGCACCGAGTTCAGTTACGAATTCTCTCTCGCAAGACTTAAGTTCCTCTTCTGCCATCATCTTTTCTCGATAAGCCTGGCTGATCTCTTGTAAGACTCCCACTGTCGGTTCGACGTCTGTTCTCAGATTAGGTCTGATCGCAGAGAGCGCTCCAGAACAACGAGTTGCCCAGCTGATCAATTCTCTTAGAGCGATCGCTAATTCTGGAGCGCTCTCATGTCTCAGTGCTTCACTGAACTGAGGGAAACTCGGTAAATCAATTGTGAGCGCAGAAACAAACTCATGAACCTCAGGAAGAATTTCATCTCGGATGAGCGGTGAGATCTCATCATCACCGGTCAATAATTTGGTTTGTGCCCGCGTAAGTGCACTGCCAACTAGGCGTTTGATCTCTCGCCCGGTTTCTAGTCGCCGAAGGAGAGTTGACCAATTGGTGCTTTCGCCACGGTACTCAGAAACTAAAACGGATGCCAGTTCGTCTTCCGCCTCTTCTCGCCTTCTAATGGCATCTTTCCAATTGGTTGCAAGGCTCAGCACGCCAACGAGCGTCTTGACCTTCTGGCCTGGCTGGCTGGCACTGGCTAGCACCCTCTTATCTGCCCGGCAGGCCCCTGATAATCGCTTGAGTCCCTGGTGAACATTGGCGAAGCGAAATTCTATATCTTTCGTATCTGCAGCAAGCACGTCTTTCGTCCAATACGTTTCTGCCTGGCTACGACATTCGACTTCTACCTCCCAAACCGCCTGCAACCGATCCGCTGCCGGGGCAACCTGATCTAGGGCTTTGCCCTTAAGCCATTCCGCTGGAGGTCTCAAATCCGAAACGGCAATTTGAACAAGCTTTAGTCTGAATTCAGCACCTGATAGATCCAGTTTGCGATCAAGTTCAAAAAGATCATCAATGACGGCCGCAGCCTTCTCAAAGCGCGCTACTAGCAAAGCTAACCGGGACACGGCTCTGGAATTCTCATCGAGGTCGTCAGCTCGAAGTTTCTGCCACATATCTCGATTGACAGGGACGTGACTGAAGTCTGGAAGATCCAAAGTGTCGGTGATCTGCCAATCACTTTCGAGGAGAGCTCCAATTCTTTCGCTTGACACTTGGCGTTGCTCCAAGATCCTTTCTAACTTGATCATCGACTGCTCGATCGAAGCCAAGCTAGGCGCAATCAACCATGATTCCGCAATCAACGCAGACTCATCTTGACACTCTTGAATCACGGTCAATAATTCAGCCAAGCGTGAGAAACCAAAATCGAATGAATCGATCCAACCTCGAATTGGCCCTACCGCCACCTCTAAGTCAGCCAACGTAGATTGACCCTTGCTAAGTAGCGTCTCATATGGGGTACGTCCTCGTGCCCCACGCCACGGAAAATTGTTGCGCTCGCTAACCGGACGCCAAGAGTGCTGAGACCTCTCGCCGATACGTCGAACCTCGCTCAAAATGTCTAACGAAATTGCTTCAAATTTCAGCGTGCTCTGGGGTGCGTTTGGAATAGCCGACAAATCCGCGAGTATGCCCGCGACCTGGTTGAAAGAACGACCCAGAGGTTCGCGGATCCCATTGGCCGCCTCGGACGCTGCGGCCAACTCCTCCCGAAGGCTCTTTACCCGTTCCACTTCCGCTTTTGACATAGATGTTGGCGCCTTCGGCTTCCTACCGAGCGCTTCACCAAGGGCTGCGGCGACCTCTTTCCTTGTGGCTCGATGACTATGCAGCTCTAGGACATAGTCGGCAAGACCTGCTTCGGCAAGTCGATCCCTCACGACCTCAAGGGCCGCCGCTTTCTCAGAGACAAATAAGACCGTCTTCTTCTCGTACAGAAATGCGCCTATCAAATTGGCGATTGTTTGTGATTTCCCAGTTCCTGGAGGTCCATCGATAACGAGGCTCGATCCACGCAAAGCCGTTGCGATGGCTGCACGTTGTGACGAGTCGGCATCGCGTATCAGGGGTGTCGTCTCCGGAGGTAGAGCCTGATCTACGGTCGTTGGGTCAATGAATTCGCCTTCAGCAAGTGCGGCTGATTCAGGATCAACAATTGCCCTAATCACGTCATGCGCAGCTATTGCTGCTTCATTCTCGAGCAAGTCCCGATACATCGCTTCTTTGAAGAAAGAAAATCTGGATATGACAACTGATTCTTCTGCACGCCAACCATCAACCTCTTGGATGGCGATGTTGACCATGTCTATCCATCGAGCAAAATCGAATTCATCTTGCTCAACAGCCGCCGCCGGGAGTAGGACTCCAAATTCGCTCACTTTGATTTGAAGCGCCGGGTTGAGCACTATGTCTTCTTCGATTCGAGTGAGCGTCCAATTACTTCGGTCCGGGTTGGACGCGATGGCGATCGGTATCAGGAGGAGTGGAGCTCGATACTCCTCCTGATCAACATCGCGCCAAACAAGTTGGCCATAAGCCAAATACAGAGCCCACGATCCAAAAACTCTTGCGTTGTCCGGCGTTCAATTGCGCGCCCCCGGGTACGAATATCAACCTCAGAGAGATCAGCATAAAGCGTGCCCGGCAACAACAATTCACGTCGCTGCCAAGCCTCCGGCTTTTCGCCTTCGGCTACTCCAATTTCGCCTCGATCTACATTGGTGTTGAGGATTCGCAGGTGAGCCAATGGCACTTGGCCCTTTTCCACTAAATAGGAGGCCGCTTCGCTGGCATTCGGGTGGGTGATGGTAATCGATGAACTTTTTGGAGCTTTAAAACTAAGTAGCGTATTTCTCTTCGTTAGGTCAATAAGTTGATCGCGCCACAGGCGGATGTAGTCGATTGGATCTCTAATCTGCGCGGTTTTTCCGCCGACCTGATCTGCTGGCTTACTCAAAACTCCCCCCGGATATCGACGGCCGAGCGAGCGAAAGCCCCCAGTAGCTGGTAAGTGTCGTCGTCAGTCACATTCGTCCCCTCGTTCCAGAACCCCCACCGTTGAGCTCACAGCGGACTTGTCCGAGTATGTACAACGCCCAAAAACGCGCATCACCCATACACGGTTGGGCTACATCTTTCCTGATGGGGCTGACAGATGGAAGGTAAGAGACCGGATTTCCAAAACTTGCTAGGCTCAAAAGCATGTCATTATCTCAAGAGGTTGCCTCTTTGACACTCGCGAGCCATGGCTCGCGGCTGCAGTCGTCCGATAGGTCTCGTTCCCCAAGAAAGACTCGACGACGGTTTATTTGCGCGTTGCCCTGATCCAGAGAGTTCGGAAGCCACCCCACTGGTCGCTGTACTAGTCCAGATCTATTATCAATGCCAAGGAATCTCCTGCTTGCTCAGTCATGTCTGATTACGCGTGACGTTGCATGTCCGTTGACATTAACTGTCGAGCGCCATCCAAGATGCAGTACTGGACGGAAAACTCCCCTCTTACCGAACTGCAAACTCATTCAGATGGTTATCGTCTTGCCGTCTTTGCTGTCGCCCTTTGGGGTATCTACAACCAGGTATTAACGTTAATTCACCTCTTTGCGAAAACTCCGGAGGTCCTAGACGTCAAGAGGCTTGTAATGTTTGGATCGATTTTTGAAGATTCCGGCCAATTTCCCATCGCCTTGATGGTCCCTGCACAAAAACCGGGCATTCGCGCAGCAGTGAATCCAGTGCTAGAGGAAAGTCACGACTGACTACTACACCTCTGCGACGGAGACTTTCTATGATCTTGGTCCTGGACAGCGGTCCCTCAATTGCGAGGATGTGAGTTACCAAATCTAGGACAGGTCGACCTTGCCCTGGACGCACCATGGCGTGAGAAAGTGCGTTAATTGCCAGATTACTGGCTGCAATCTCACTGCTTACCCTGCTCAACATTGCACCAGCTTTCGTCCCAGCCTGGGCCAAAATTTGCCTGGCACGTTCAGACTCTTGTACGCGATCGGCAACGATCACCGCTAAAAGGCTGAGGATGATGGCGATCTCCGGCCGTGTGCGCCAGAGAGCAACGAATCCCTTTCCAAGTCCCCAAGCCGAGGCGATTGAAACCTCAAAGAACGCCTCGGCACTAACGAATGCAGTGTCGCCAACAGTTACCCTCAGCGCAGCATGCTCGGCCATAGAAAACCATTCGATAGTGGCAAGTTCAGCCTTACCGAGTGAACGGCGATCGTCTGACAGTAATAAGGAAGGCGAGAGCATCACAGTCAGGATCGCACTGGGTGTATCGTCAGGATCTGTGGCGTCGACTTTCGCAACTCGTGGATCCGAGTGCGAATCTGGCGTTTCTACGAATCGGATCAATGGACAGTACTCGTTGATCCACATTCGTTGAGCCATCTCAACGTCAAAGCCATATTTTCGGATGAACTCAGGAAGTTCTGTCGGAACCTCTTCAAATACCTTCTCGGTTGCGAATAACCTGAACGTGCCAAAACCAGCAGCCTGCTGCAGATACGTCGGTTTTTGATACTTGAGCCGGGCTCTGATGTCACGAAGGAGAACGTTGGTATCGAGAATCACTGGGAAAACAAACCTGGCAAAGTGGGACGGTTGTCCGGTCAGCAAGGCGCTCCGAAAGGCCATAACCCCTGGCGGGGTCGACCTGACTTCCGGGCGCCTAATGGGCGTTGTCTCCATGATTGGAGGCTATATGCCGGGTACGACAATTTCGCGCCGCCGAACCCTGGAAACCAGTACGTTCCGCTCAATCCTACTTTTTTCAAAAAGACCGATATCTACTCGTCGATAGCAACCTCAATCTGATGCTGAAATCCGAAGTCTGCATCGTTTGGGAGAATGATTATGATGCGAGTTGGCATTCCATCCCAACCAAAACCACGAAGTCCGGTCTTGGCCTGAGCAATTTCTTAAGTTAAGTCGTCCCGGATCTTGGATCCCAAGTTCGTCGGACGTCAAACCAAAATAACCTGTCCGCCATCTCCGCGCGTTAATTCAGCAATCGGAACGCCCAACTCGATTCGAATGTGGCCAGCATCAGGTTCACCGAGGAACATATCCATACACACCGCGTCATAATCAGGGTGGGTCGGTACGCCTATCAAATCTGTTGGTTCGTTGCATCTTCCCTCAACAAAACGAAGTTCACTCTTGGCCACCGTAACTCTCAGAGCGTGCGTCCAACCTACCCCGAATTCCGGCCTTGTCTTCGTAACCTCTAAGTACCTCGAAGTGCCTTTTTTCGCTATTTCAAGTCCTGACTTGGATACGCCATAGTGCCACTGCTCTGAGTCATGAAAAGAGGAACGAATCCATTCGCCGCCCTCGCTGTCTCGCACATAAACGTCACCGGCTTTTGTACTGGTTTGAACTTTCCAGATTGAACCGAAGGCATGTTGAGCACCGTGTACACGAAATTTCGCCACAGATTCGGCTTTTGAGTCATGGTCGTCCTTCCTTCACTAGTTCCAAATCACACGAACGCCATCCTCGAGTTGATTCGCCCTTAGCGCTCCTATCTACCCCAACCCAGACACGCGTGAGCCGATCCGGCAGGTCCGGAGATCCTGTCGGTTGCTTGTCGGGATGAAACCTCATGCGTAACTGGAGCAGAGAAGTTTCACCTTAACAACCTATGCGAAATCAGTTAGTTTCTGCCATGCCAACGCAAGGCACCTATGATCTCGGATCATTCAGACAAGAAAATCTGCGCCAGAAGCGATTCAGTTGTACTGAGCAGCGCACGAGCCCTCGCCAGTCCAGTCTCCGCACCATGTTTGGCCGACTGTAAATCTGAAACATGGTCATTGACCTGTTTCGTTAAACGCTTCTCGACGGATACGGCAAAACGTTTCTCTGCTGGGCGATCCTGCAGTACAAAACTAATTCGAGCCGCCCTCGTGGGTCGTCCCCTTACATACATCTCCTCCCCCGGATTATCCCCAAGCCACACTCTCACCCTCTCGTCGGGTGCGGCGGCTCGGAGGCATCGATCAAACGTTTCTATCCCGCAATCAGCGATCTTGGTGACTGCCCCGGATCGCGGATCCTGGGCTTCCTCCCAGGCTCCGCGCCATGTATCCGCGGCGTCTGGAGCTAAAGTTTCAATAGTTTCAAGGAGCTCAACTGCATGGTTGAGCCGAGCACGACTCCACGGATCAATCACCTGGATCTCTACGCGGTCTATGGTCTCATCAACACTTGATTGACTGAAGCGAGGGCCGAGAATCTGCGCCCCGATCAGACCGTTAGTAGCAAAGCCGCCCAAGGTAGTTCCGCGTAGCTGAAGGGATGTGGACATTGGCGCAAACGTGTCCACAAATTCGTGCAAATCCCGCGTCAACGAGGCAATCCCTCTAAGAGTGGCGGTATCTGGATTCAGACGAGTACATGCCCAATCAGAGAGTAATCGTGTAGAACGCGTTGCTTCCAGTATGTGAGCAGATAGAACTTCAGATTGAGATGGGCCAGAGTTAATAAATATTCGCTGGTTGACCAACTGGTTGGCCATTTCCTTCAAACCGGTACTCATTTGCAAGGCGTCTACGAAATGCAGCGATTCCGTTGATCTCGAAAAAAGCGTGGCAAAACCAAGGTCTTTGCTCCACGAGGCGTGAGCTGCAAGAGCATTTATTCCTTTGAACTGGGTCGAAATGTTCTCAGTAAATGACCGTGCAATCTCCTTCTGATGCAAAAGGTAGGGAGTCATCGTTTGATCTCCTACTAGTTTCTGCAACACGTTTACCGAGTCACCCAAATTGCTCGGTAAACGATAGGCACTTGACATTAGCTGCAGCCGCTTGTGGAGCCGCAACCTTCGCAGACGTAGCAGGAACCCGATGGGCGCATCTTGGTACCGCAAGTCATGCACATCGGTGCATCAGAGTTCGTACCGGAGAGAGCATCGAGCAATTCCATCGAGGAACCGATCTTGCGGTCCTTTGGCGCCGATTCCGATGGTGCTGTATTTACCGACCTGAGTTCGATTATTGGGGCATTGAGATCCGTCGAGCGAATGTCGTTCTCATCGTCGCCAATCTCTTCCTCGTAGGAACCGGTCTCAAGCTGGCGTGCCCGCTCGGTGGCCGAATAGAGGCCAAGTGCTGCCCGAGTTTCAAACGGTAGGTAATCAAGCGCCAGCCGACGGAAGATGTAATCCATGATGGATTGCGCCATCCGGACATCCGGGTCGTCGGTCATTCCGGCCGGCTCGAAACGAAGGTTCGTGAATTTCTGGACGTAGGTTTCAAGCGGAACTCCGTACTGAAGTCCAATCGATACCGCGATCGAGAAAGCATCCATCACACCGGCAAGAGTTGAACCCTGCTTACCGAGCTTGAGGAAGACCTCGCCCAACCCGTTGTCTGGGTAAGACCCAGCGGTCATGTAACCCTCGGCACCGGCAACCGTAAACGAAGTGGTGCGAGACGGACGAGCCTTAGGCAAGCGACGACGAGTCGCACGTGGGTGTCCCTCTTCGATTACCGCTTCTACCGCATCGACGCTCGTCTTTGAGACCGAAAGCGGCTGGCCAACTTTGCAGTTGTCGCGGTAAATCGCGAGCGCCTTGAGCCCGTACTTCCAGCCCTCGAAGTAAACCTTCTCGATCTCCTCGACGGTTGCACTCTCAGGCAAGTTAACTGTCTTGCTGATCGCACCGGATAGGAATGGCTGGCAGGCGGCCATCATGCGCACGTGACCCATTGATTCGATTGAACGGACACCCATCGCACAATCGAAGACGTCGTAGTGCTCTAGGCGGAGGCCTGGCGCATCGATGATGTTTCCGGTGTGGCCAATGTGCTCGACGATTGCCTCAATGGTCTCCTCGGTGTAGCCGAGTTTGCGGAGTGCGCGTGGCACGGTCTGGTTGACGATCTGCATGGAGCCGCCGCCGACGAGCTTCTTGAACTTGACCAAGGAGAGATCAGGTTCGATACCGGTGGTGTCGCAGTCCATCATCAAGCCGATGGTTCCGGTCGGCGCCAGGACCGATGCCTGAGCGTTACGCCAGCCGTTCTTCTCGCCGATCTTGATGCAGTCCTGCCAAGCCTTGGTGGCTTCGCGATGCACGTCCTTGTCCAGGGTGGTTACTGCACGGGATGCATCATTTGCTGCAGCGTGCTTACGCATAACGCGAGTGTGTGCTTCGGCGTTACGGGCGAAACCTTCGTATGGGCCGACGATTCCGGCGAGTTCGGCAGAGCGCTTGTATGCAGTACCGGTCATCAATGAGGTGATTGCACCGGCCAACGCACGACCGCCGTCGCTGTCGTAGGCAAGTCCACTTGCCATCAAGAGCGCACCGAGGTTTGCATAGCCGATCCCAAGCTGGCGGTACTTACGAGTGGTGTCGCCAATCGCCTCGGTTGGGAAATCAGCGAAGCAGATCGAAATATCCATTGCGGTTATTACGATTTCGACCAACTTAACGAAGTTCTTGGTGTCAAACGAGCCGTCATCCTTGAGGAATTTCATGAGGTTGAGGCTGGCTAGATTGCAAGATGAGTTGTCCAGTGACATGTACTCAGAGCACGGGTTGGACGCGTTGATCCGGCCAGTCTCTGGGTTGGTGTGCCAGTCGTTAATCGTGTCGTCGTACTGGATTCCAGGGTCTGCGCAACCCCAAGCGGCGAGCGCAACCTTGGTGAAGAGAGTCTTTGCGTCGACGGTTTCGATGATCTCGCCGGTTGAGCGGGAACGTAGGCCAAATGGCTTGCCCTCTTCTACCGCGCGCATGAACTCGTCGCTAACCCGAACCGAGTTGTTTGCATTCTGGTACTGCACCGAGACGATGTCGCGCCCGCCAAGGTCCATGTCGAAACCGGCATCGCGGAGTGCGCGGATTTTGTCTTCTTCGTGCGCCTTGGTCTCAACGAATTCTTCGATGTCTGGGTGATCGATATCAAGCACGACCATCTTGGCTGCCCGACGAGTAGCACCGCCTGACTTAATGGTTCCGGCAGAGGCATCGGCGCCGCGCATGAACGAGACCGGACCTGATGCAGTGCCGCCGGAACGGAGAAGTTCTTTGCTGGAGCGAATGCGCGAGAGGTTAAGACCCGCACCGGATCCACCCTTGAAGATCATTCCCTCTTCGCGGTACCAGTTGAGAATCGAATCCATGGTGTCATCGACGCTAAGAATGAAGCAGGCGCTCACTTGCTGTGGTGCGTGCGTTCCGACATTGAACCAGACCGGCGAGTTGAAGGAGAAGTACTGGTGCAGGAGCGACCAAGTGAGCTCGTGCTCAAAAACTTCAGCATCTGCCTCGGTGCCGAAATATCCGTGCTCCTTCCCGGCTTTGACATAGGTGAGTACTACCCGGTCGATTAATTGGCGGAGCGACCATTCGCGGTCCTCGGTGCCAACGACGCCACGGAAGTACTTGGTGGTCACGATCGTTGAAGCGTTGACCGACCAGAAATCCGGGAATTCGGCGCCGCGCTGTTCGAAAATGACTTCGCCGCTTCGCCAATTGGTCTGCACTACATCTCGACGTTCCCACGTCACTTCGTCATACGGATGCACTCCAGCGGTGGTGTATACGCGATCAATGTGCAGCCCCTTAGCCAATTTTGTGTTCTTGGTAATGGGGCGGCTGCTCACCGTATCCGACATGTCGTGCTCCTTAATTTGCTATTCGATATTTGGTAATAAGTTCTAAAACTCTTGCCGGCTTTCGCGGTAGGGCGCCGAAACATAACTGCGGGTCACGCTCTCGGTTGGTTCAAAAGGCAGGGCTCGTAGGAGCGCGATCTCGCCCTCGAAGTCCTCAAGCGAGGTAAAGCCGCGGTAAACCGAGGCGTACCTGAGGTAGGCGACTTCATCGAGGTCGCGCAGTGGGGCCAGAATTGCCATCCCGACCTCTTGCGCCTCGATTTCGGCCTGTCCGGACGATCGGAGGGATTCTTCGACGCGCTGAGCTAGCAGGGCGAGGTCATCCTCATTGACCGGACGCCCCTGACAGGCTTTCCGCACACCGGCGACGACCTTGGCCCGGCTAAACGGCTCGGTGGCACCGCTCCGCTTAATGATGGATAGGGCGGCGCTCTCCTGGGTGGTGAACCTACGTCCACACTCTGGGCACTCCCGGCGCCGACGAATGGTGGTGCCGTCATCGATTGGCCGGGAGTCAACAACGCGAGAGTCCTCGTGCCGACAGAATGGACAGTTCATCTCGCTCCCCCCACTACACCTTGAAACATCGAGCCTTAAAAAACATCGAGCCTTGAAAAAGAGCTGAAAATTAGTTATTTGGAGCCGCAGATTCCGTCTGCCAATCCCGGGGAATTTCCGCCACTGGAGGGCGTCCTGTGGAGAAAGATGTGGATGACTTGTGGAGAACCTGTGTTCTACCAACCACAATCTGTTGATGAGTTACAGAGTATGGCTACTAGATCTAGGGGTAACCATAGAGCGACAGTCGAGACTTATCAATAATTTCTTAAAAATCGGCGTGTCGAGCGTGTCGCCGACGATAGATGAGAAAACGTGCTATTTAGCCATCGGAACCGTGAGGTGCGCACCGGCCGAAATAGCTGAAGATGCGAGCCCGTTTAGCGAAATAATTTGATCAACCAAATCACGGAGGTCCCCGTGAAATCCAGTCTGGTTACCTACCGTTTGAGCGATCTCCCAGAGGGTTTCACCTGGAACCACGGTTATCTGCTGATAGTTGCTAACCGGACTCGGGGCACTGGCTCCCTGAGCCTTGGCGCCGAAGAAGGCGAAGACTAAAACCAGAATCGAGAAGAAGGTCGCAGCGCGGGCCAACTTCTGACCGCGAGCGGTAAGCCGCATCGGCGCCCCGGCAGGGGCTAACGGTCGAGTTGGCAGAGCCGTAAAACTTAAGGTCGCGGCGGTCATGGGTAACTCCTTAAGGGAGGGCCAGTTAGGGGAAGAGCCAGCATCCCGGGGTGATCGAACGCCTGTTCGAAAGAACGCATGTGCTATTTGTACACCCCACCACCGACACAATCAAGTGAAAATCGAACAGGTGTTTGAATTCTGGCCCAGTTGGCCTTATCTTCGACACATGACAAGTGAGCATTTGCCAACGGACGTGAGCCCAACACCCATCCATGAACTCCCTGATGGCCCGGAGAATGCCGAGGGTCTCACGCCTAGACAGCTCAGGATCTTGACCGTAATCAAAGAGGCGGTTCAGTTAAACGGTTACCCACCAAGCATGCGCGAAATCGGCAAGGCGGCCGGTTTGGCCAGTCCTTCCAGCGTCCGTCACCAACTAACTAACCTCGAGCAGAAGGGGTGGATCCGGCGCGACTCGCAGAAAGGCCGGGCGATGGAAATCATGCTCCCGGGAGAAGAACAACTCTCCCCCAATCAACCCTCGCCGACGCGGAACGTGCCACTCGTCGGACAGATAGCTGCCGGCGCCCCCATCCTGGCCGAACAAGAGGTCGAGGACGTGTTTGCCCTGCCGGCTCAACTTGTCGGCGATGGCGATCTTTTTCTGTTGAAAGTCGTTGGGGACTCCATGGTGGATGCCGCGATCTGCGACGGAGATTTCGTCGTCATCCGGTCGCAGAACACTTGCGAGCAGGGAGAAATTGTCGCAGCCATGATCGATGGTGAAGCGACCGTGAAAACCTTCAAGCGCCGGGATGGACACATCTGGCTACTGCCAGCAAATTCCAGTTACACACCGATTCTCGGCGACGACGCAACGATCCTTGGGAAAGTTACTGCAGTTCTCCGCTCGCTTCGCTAGATAGCGCTTCAATTTCGTTGGCTAGTGCCCCATCCAGCAGGGCTCTGATAAAAGTGCCGTCTGCTCTATGTTCTTCCACCAGTAACTCTCCGGACGTGTGAGCACGACTAACTAAATCGCCACGGTCATAAGGGATAGTTGCTTCAACCAAGATTTTGGGCCTTGGAAGTTCAAGAGCAACCAACTCAACAAGAGCGGAAAGACCCTCACCGGTGCGAGCCGACACCACAATGGAATGTGGTTCGCGCCGCTTAATTTCATTCAGCATTTCAGGATCGGCCAAATCCGCTTTGTTTATAACGATAATTTCTGGCACATCGCTCGCACCGACTTCGGCAAACACTTCACGTACTGCGGCAATCTGACCGAAGGGATCGACATCCGAACCGTCTACAACATGCAGGATCAGATCGGCTTCGCTCACTTCTTCCAGCGTCGATTTAAATGCTTCCACCAACTGGTGCGGCAGGTGACGAACAAATCCAACGGTGTCTGTGAACGTATAGATTCGACCATCTTTGGTCTGAGTCCTTCGCACTGTGGGATCAAGGGTTGCAAAAAGCGCATTTTCGACGAGCACTCCCGCGCCAGTCATTCGATTAAGCAACGATGATTTCCCGGCATTGGTATAGCCAGCGATCGCAACCGATGGAATTGAGTGCCTAGTCCGCTCTTGCCGCTTAGTGAGCCGAGCGGTTCGCATTTCCTTTAATTCACCGCGCAATTTTGCCATCTTGTCGCGAATCCGGCGACGATCAGTTTCGATCTTCGTCTCACCAGGACCGCGTCCGCCAATTCCCGCACCGCCAGCGGCGCGTCCACCGGCCTGACGGGATAGTGATTCACCCCAACCTCTAAGTCTTGGCAACATATAGGTCATCTGGGCAAGCTCGACTTGAGCTTTGCCTTCTCGACTTCGGGCATGCTGGGCGAAAATGTCAAGAATAAGCGCCGTACGGTCAACAACTTTTACCTTGACCTGCGATTCGAGTTGCCGCAACTGCCCGGGCGAGAGTTCGCCGTCGCAGATGACGGTGTCGGCTCCGGTGTTGATTACGACCTCGCGAAGTTCTCGAACCTTTCCAGATCCAATGAAGGTGGCAGTATCGGGCTTCTCTCGACGCTGAATCAGACCTTCCATAACTTCAGATCCCGCGGTCTTTGCCAACGCCGCCAATTCTGCAAGCGAATTCTCGGCGTCTTGCGCAGTGCCCGTAGTCCAAACGCCCACCAGGACGACGCGCTCTAACCTGAGTTGGCGATATTCAACTTCGGTTACATCTTCGAGTTCGGTCGAGATTCCAACTACTCGGCGAAGCGCCTGTCGATCTTGAAGGTCCTGCTGTTCGCCGTCGTACCGTTCGTCATCGAAGGTCAAGGTTCACCACTATCTCTGCGACTATCACGGCAGGGCCGGTCATTGTTGCCAGTCCTGATGAATCCAAATCAACTTTAATAATTCCGCCGGGAACATTTATCGTCCACGAACTTGGGCCAACCAATCCAAATCGCTCTGCGGTAGCCAGAGCAACCGCGCACGTTCCGGTGCCACACGAACGAGTTTCGCCAACTCCGCGTTCGAAAACGCGCATGGAGACTTCCCGCTCTCCGTCAATTTTAACGAATTCGACATTGACGCCGGCGGGGAATTCTTTTAGCGGCAAAACTTTGGGTGCGAATAGGAGCGAACCAGCTTCATTTAGCGAATCGACGAAGACGACTGCATGCGGATTTCCAACATCGATTTTCGTGGCCGGGAATTGATGATCTCCGACGTGCACGATCGCCGACGAGGAAATTGTCTTTACTTCGCCCATGGCGACGCTTATATCCCCGGTAGCTGGCACGGTAACTTCCTTGATGCCGTCCCTGGTGTCGATTAGAAGTTGCCCTGGTTTGGCCAATTTCGAATCCACTAGGTAACGGGCCATCACCCGAATGCCGTTGCCGCACATTTCCGCTAGTGAACCGTCATGATTGCGGTAGTCCATGAACCATTCGCCCTCGCTACCTGGCTTGGCATGAACGATGCGGATCAGCCCGTCGGCGCCTACGCCTCGATGTCGATCGCAGAGCGCGGCCACAAATTCGCCCGCTATGACCCATTTGTCGTCAAGGTCAGGAATCAGGATGAAGTCGTTCTCCGTGCCATGACCTTTAAAGGCGCGAATGCTCTGACTCATAATCACTCATCGTACGGCTCTTGGCGGTATCGGTGCGCGCTAGGGTGCCAGAATGCGCGCTCGGCTCCTTGTCATCTTCTCCGGAATTTGCTTCGGCACCACTGGAACCGCCCAGGCCCTGGGCCCAAAGGGCGCCTCGTCACTGACAATTGGCGCAGCAAGACTGCTCGTCGGATCCCTCCTATTGATCGCGATTGCAGCGTTCGAATCAAAACCCCAAAAAGCGCAGATTCATGAGGTACGGAAGCGAGCGTGGCTTCTTGCCGGACTCAGCATGACGTTCTATCAGATAACTTTTTTCGCCGGCGTCCGCGCCACCGGCGTTGCGGTTGGAACAGTTGTGGCACTCGGCAGCGCGCCCGCGCTTACCGGAATTCTGTCTTGGATTTTTACCAAACATCGGCCTACCCAGAGTTGGTTCGTAGCCACCGCGATCGCAGTTGTTGGGGTAGCAATAATCGCAACCGCCGGCAACGAATCGAAGGCAAATCCATTAGGGGTTCTGCTCGCATTAGGAGCTGGCCTGTCTTATGCGATTTTTGCCATAGTGAGCAAGGACATTCTTCATTCAGGCATCTCGACTGAGAAAGCGATGGCCAGGATATTTGCAATCGGCGCGGTGCCCCTACTGCCAATTCTATTTTTCGGTGACGCACGTTGGATCTTTTCTCAGCGAGGCATGGTGCTTGCCCTCTGGCTGGGCCTTGTTCCAACCGCACTTGCCTATCTGGCATACGGCGCTGGTCTTCGCCACATTCAGGCAAATGAAGCCACTACCCTTACCCTGGCCGAGCCAATAACGGCGACCATTTTGGGAACACTTGTGGTTCATCAACATCCAGCCACCATGGCTTGGGTTGGAGTAGGCCTCATTTTCGTCGGCCTCATTGCGCTAAAGGTGCGAAACGATCAAGTTCCGGATTACAGGTCGTTTCCGGCATAGGACAGATTGAAACTCTTGTTGGCCAATGGAAAATCAGGAACGATCGTGCCGGCTAAGGCAACTGAAAGCGCGGGCCAGTTAAAGAAAGATGGATCGACCACTTTCACCCTTGTCAACTCGCCATCTGCGCCTAATTCAACCCGGTGGGCAATCGTTCCGCGCCAACCTTCGACGAGCCCCAGCCCCGCGCCAGCGGTCCGACTCTCAAGACTCACTCCACTGCCTCGAGATTCTGCGATGCGTCGGGTCAATTCCTCAATGATCCGCAGAGAAACCTGGATTTCGCGCACCCGAACTTGGTAGCGAGCCATCACGTCACCATCTTGCTCTGTGACTACTTCAAATGATTCGCCGAGATCTACAAAGGGGTGATCTCGCCTGGCATCAGTTTCAATCCCCGACGCTCGAGCCACTACTCCAAGAGTCCCTATCTGGAGCGCTGAATCAATGGAAAGCGTGGCCGTCCCGTTGAATCGATCACGTACC
>Ga0307375_10001539_pt1 | contig 25022 bp, 27 predicted proteins | sample TR1MG_FD_202531 | JGI IMG/M metagenome (GOLD analysis project Ga0307375, IMG submission 202531) | Soil microbial communities from Risofladan, Vaasa, Finland - TR-1 | ecosystem: Environmental > Terrestrial > Soil > Coastal area > Acid sulfate soil | place: Finland: Risofladan, Vaasa | collected...
CGACTCTTTCAACGACCGTTGCGTCGTTGGTTGCGTCCATCACTGCACAGATCCGTGCGCTTAACGCACTGATCAAGAAGATCATGAAGAAGCTCAAGATCAAGTAATTTGATCTAACACTTCTACAGGGCAGGGCCTCCACCTTCGGGTGGAGGCCCTGCTCCATTATCTGGATGCTATTTGATGACTATGCCGCCTATGCCGCCTATGCCGCCTATGCCGCATCCACACGTAGGAGCGATAGGGCTGAGCGGAGCAAGTCCCCGGTGGCTTCGATCTCTTCGTCGCGGACCAGGGTGTAGATCCGAAGCGTCACGGACGGGTCTGAGTGGCCGAGTAGCTTCGATGCCGTCGTAACGTGAACGCCATTGCTTTTGAGAACGTACGCGTAAGTCTTTCGGAGTGAATGAATTGTGACTCCGTAGGGGTTGAGTGCTCTTCTTAAAGGCCGAGCGGTGCGTGGCAGGGGAGCGAAGTGGCCTAGGTAGGGAATGCGCCGCACGCCAGCATGCGTTTTGGTCTCTCCATGAATGGACTTGTCAATGCAAACATAACCTTCTCGGATCTCAGCACCAGTGAGCGCTACCGCTTCTCCCCAACGAAGGCCATGTAGAGCAAGAAAACGAATTTGGTCGTTATAGGCGCCAAAGTCTCCTGCCTTGACTTGCTCCCAAGTCATGAAAGGACTCGGTTTGATCCGTATTGTTGGCGATTCAATCTCGACTGCGGGACTGGATTTGATGAGATCCATACGCAAGGCTTCACGAAAGATCGTCCGCGCGACCATCAGGGCAAGCCGTTTGGTTTGTGGCGGTAATCCAGTTATCGCATAACGAATGTCTTTTGGAGTTACCTCGGCGATTCGCATTCCGCCAATCACTTTAGATAAGTGGCGACGATACTCGCCCCGATAGTTCTCAAGCGTCTTACTTGTGATTGGAAGTGAAGCAAAGATTTCAATTACGACATTGTCGACTAACACGATTCCCCTTTAGTTGTGCGGGGTCACACTAAATCTCACCACGAATACCGGATCAAACACCGCACCACAAATGGAGCAGGGCCCCCACCCGAAGGTGGAGACCCTGCCCTGTGGAAGCGTTAGATCAAATTACTTGATCTTGAGCTTCTTCATGATCTTCTTGATCAGTGCGTTAAGCGCACGGATCTGTGCAGTGATGGACGCAACCAACGACGCAACGGTCGTTGAAAGAGTCGCAACAGCAGCGGTAGCAGCGTTAGCAGCAGCAGTTGCAGCGTCAGCCGAAGCCTTCGCAGCAGCTACATCAGCATTTGAAGCAGCAGCAACGGTAGCCGAGGCTGAAACAGCAGCACCGGTCACGGTGTTGCTTGCATCGGTGATGGTCCATGGACCAGATGTTGCTGGAGCATAAAGCTTCAACGTGGCCACACCATTCGCACTCGTCAACGCAGTGGCGTAAGGAAGACCTGACGCTGATACGTTTGAAACGAGCGCGCTAGCAGCAACAACGGTACCCGCAGCAGCTGGGTTACCTGAGGAGTCCTTCGCAGTCACCGTAAGAACGGCTGCCTCACCTGGCGTGTATGACGCCTTGTCAAGCGTGAAGGTTACTGTTGCTGCGGCTCCACCAACATTGAATGTCAGTGCAGCAGCATTTACAACGAGAGTACCTGAGGTGTAGGTGTAGGTAATCGTTGCAGACTGGCCTGATGCTGAAAGAACACCAGTTGTCACAGTTGCCGTGTAGTTACCGTGGCCACCGTATGTGGTTGTCGCATCTTCAGCGTACGTTCCTGAACTTGCAAGAACGGAAGTTGAAGAAGACGCTGCAGAGAACGTGCCAGCACCAAGGAATGGAACTAGTGTGCCAGCGGCATCTTTAGCAGTGATCGTTGCAGCAAGAGTCGCGGCTGCGTTAGCCCCGAGCACACTCTTGTTTGCAGCAGCAGATAGTGAAGCAACTGCGCCATAGAACGTGAGTGTCTTAGTGGCGACGGCTACCCCATTTACGGAAATCGTTACTGTCGAAGTTCCCGTACGACCATCAGACAGAACTGCAACGGTGTCAGAGGTATTGGTGACGCCGACCTGTGCGGCACCAGCGGACAAAGTTGCATATCCACCCGAAGTGCCAGAGTTAATCTTGATTGCTCCAACACCAGAGATAGATACTGTAAGAGCGGCCGACGCAGCAGTTGTCAACGCACTGCCAGCAGCGTCCTTCTGCGACACGACCCAAGACTCTGCCTGGGTGCCAGCAACTGCGGTGGCCAAAGTAGCGCCGCTAACATCCTGCACAATTGAAGTGCCCGAAAGGGTAGCGGTGCCAACAGTTGTGTAACTGTAAGTAGTACCAGCTGCAGCGCTAACCGTAATCGTTACGGTTGAGTTAGCGGTAGAACTCTGTACACCATTAGTGATCGTGTAGCTCTTAACAGTGATTGTTCCAGCAACCGTAGTTGGGATATTGATAACAGCAGGGGCACTAGCCGCAACTACAAGGTTTGCAGTTCCGGTTCCTGTAGTTCCAGTACCTGATACCAAGTTACCAATTCCGCCAGTGATTGAAACTGCGACTGGATTTGCAATGGTAATAGTGGTGACAGCTACGAAGTTGTTCGTGCCAGGAGTACCATACGCTGCCTTGAGGTTGGTTAGAGTTCCCGTGTTGTCAGTTGTTGCATAAACTCCACCAGCAACACCAGTGGCCGTGTAAGTAAATGTCGCAGTAACTGTAGAACTACCAACAGTGGAGAACGTCAGGATGTAGGTGCCCGTTACATCTGGAGTGAAGGTGTATCCAGTTGTTGCGGTTGCAGCCGCCGTGGTTGTCACGGTGCCGTTGGTTACGCCAGTAGAGGTAACGGCTGTAGAGGTCATATTAACCAAAGTGCCAGTTACCGGGCTCAAGTCCGCAACAGTGACACTGGTTCTCTGACTTGCGTTTGAACCTTGAGTAGTTGCAGTACCTGTTAATACAGGCGTAGTCACTGCTGTATCAGCCGCAGTTGGAGTACCACTGCCTGTAACAACTACGTTGAAGTTAACCGCGGTACCGACGGCGCCGGTAGCAGTTCCTGCGGTACTAGTACCTCCAACGGTGGTGGTACCACTGGTAATGGTTGGTGAGTAGACACCAACAGTTGCCGCAAACGCAGGAGCTGCGGCAAGCATGCCGACTCCTAGCGCTGCTGCTGCTACAAGCGAAATTCGCTTGCGCATTGTTTTGGCGTTAGCCATGTTTTGTCCTTTCAAAGGAACAAAGTCGAAACGGGACTTTCCCGATTCGGCTCGGTGCGAAGAGACCGACTCATTTGTAATGAGTGAGTCTTTGGCACCAAACCTCGTCTTCATCCGGACAGAAGACGAGGAACCTATGGAGTTTTGGAAGCGCTTAAGTATTTTCATCTCAGGCACTTCCCTTCAGTGGATCTAGAACTTGGACGGCCTCGCCGTAGACCGGCTGGCCAGTGTTTGAAGTGTGTAGGCGGATAGTGATGACTGCCGGTTGATGTGACGCATCTGTACCGTAACCCGGCATCGCAGTAATAGTACCTGAGTTATCTGCGGTATCTATGAGAATCCACGAGGTTATCAGGGTCGTGCCGTCTGCCAACTTGGTGATCTTGGTGGTCTGGCTAACCATGTGGAGGGTCACCCAGGAACCATTGATCCGGACGCTTGGATCGACTTGGTACTTAGAGACACCAAAGCCATCAAAGGTGACTGTCTGATCCAGAAGAACGTTGGTTGAGTTCGCCAGGGTCATGAATTCTGATTGGCTCTCCACCACACCTTGCAGAGTAAGGAGTGGGAAGTCTTGGTTGATCACTGCGGTGCCGGAGAGCGCGGAACCGTCGTTGACGGTGAAGCCCTGCGGAACGCCGTTGGCATCAAGTCCTGGCCAGTTGAGAGGGGCGATCTTTGCCAGTGCGGTTGCGATTCTTGCTCCGCTTCGGGCAAGAATGGCGTTGTAGTGGGCGGCCGAAGGGGCGGGTGCGATTGCGATCTTCTCTGGCTTGGGAGCGGCAGTTGCCGTTGACTTTGTTGCGACTTTCGCAACTGGCTTAGGCGCTGCCGACGCGGTTGGCGCAGTCGTTGGCGTCGAGGATGGAGTTGAGGTTGGCGCGGCCGTTGGGTTCGTGGTTGCGCTTGAGGTTGGGTTTGGCGCAATCGCAACCGTGTTGGACTTGGTGTTCAAGTCGTTGCCAGTTAGCGAGTTGAAGCCAAGGAAGGCGCTAAGCAGAATCACAAGTGAGAGCGCGATCTTGCCAGCGGTCTTCGCGTTGGCAGCGGCTTTCTTGTAAGTGGCCGAGAGCATGTCGAGGGCAGTTGCGCCGGTCTCTTCGTTGATGACCCAATTGGTGAGGATGTTGCGGAAGTTCGAGCGAGCGCGCGAAACGGTGTGGCGCACGTTCTTCTCTTCGATCCCAAGAGCTTGGGCAATTTCCTTGGTGCCAGCAGCTTCGACTTCCCACATGAGCAGCGCTTGGCGCTGTGCGGTTGGGAGCATGGCGAGCGCCTGGCGGATGATCGCGGCGTCGTCGGCAGCTTCCATGGCGTCGGCGACATCTGGGTCGGTTACTGCCCAGTTGGCCTCTAGTTCAGAGGTGGCATCGTCGAGGACGACCAGGTTTGGGCGGCGGCCCTCAGCGCGGAAGATGTCTTTGCACTGGTTTTCGACGCTCCGGTGGAGATAAGCCAAAGCGTGCTCGTCGCTCTGGAGTTCAGGGGCGGCGAGCACGAACTTAAGGAAGACGTCCTGCACGACGTCATTTGCGCGGTGTGAGTCTTTGAGCAGGCGGGTCGCGTGAGCGTGAATCTCGCTCCGGTGGGTGGTGTAGAACGCGCCAAGATCGCCGACGGTCCAAGCCGTGGTCGATGAGGCTTCGTTAGACACTTGCTGCTCCAGTGAGCCGTGGGCATGGACGTCTCCGTGCCGCTCTAAAGGGTATTACGCCTTCGGGTGGGATTTGTCGCGCGGGTGCGACATTTCGGACATATGGGTTCGGTTCGTTCTCCTTTCCTTCCGTCCCTTTTCGCCGAGCGGCGGCTCCGCTCCCGTGAGCGGCGGCTCGCCTCACTCTGGTTGGCTAGTTCGTGGAGTTTCCTGCCCTTAGGGCCGCCATAAGTGCCGGAACATCATCTTGGGCCGTGTCCCACAGTTGTTCTATGTCCACCCGATGGTAAAGATGAACCAGCACATGGCGCATGCGGATGATGATCCTCCAATCAATCTCTGGATAGGTCTGGCGCGTATCTTCGGAAAGTGCCCGCGCTGACTCTCCAATAATCTGCACCAAATGCCGGAGTGCATACTCCAGCATTTCATCAGCATCAAACGCCGCCTTGCCGTTACCTACAATGCCAGAAATCTTCTCCGCAGCCTCAAAAATATCTTCGAGTCGCTCACCATCAGATCGGCTCACAAGGGAAGCGCTTCGGCCCGAATACGTGTGTCTCTAGGCTTTAGCCCACCCCTAGAGACCACATCGACGGAAATGCCAAGCAAGGCTTCTAACTCATCTTGCAGTCGGCAAATATCAAAAAGTGAACTGCCCGACTCAAAATCGACCAAGAAGTCAATGTCACTATCTGGGCCATCCTCGCCCCTGGCAACAGAGCCGAAGACCGCTATGGCTGTCGCTTTGTGGCGCGCTCCGATACGGCGAATCTCCTCCGACTGCGCTCGCAATTGCTCTAACCGGGTCATGGTTAAAAGATACCTGACCCTGGACTGACGCGGAGGTTTCGGACATTTCATCCCCTCGAACGGCGGCCCCGCTCCCGTGAGCGGCGCCTTGCCTCACCTTTGTTGGCTCTTCTTCGCCAGCCCACCCGCCCAATCGATTGGGCTTGCCGTCCACAGGGGTTTTAATCTCCCCAGGACAGCATAATATCACTTCCAAGGTATATAATTTCTAAATGATATTTGCACCATGGAAATCGAGTGGGGCACTGGATTTGAAAATGCGCTCCAACGAGCCAAACGGGAAGCAGCGGAGAGTGATGGCGATGCCAGGGAGCGCTTCTTCCAACTTCATAGGCTCTTGGACTACCTACGCAGCCTCGAACGAAAACCGGAGGCAGAATCGTCACGATACAAACGGGTTCGGCAAGCAAGGCGCTATGAGTTGTGGCGGGTTGCTCACGCCTACCACCCGCGTGTCGCAGTACGAATCATCGTTTGGTTTCCCTCGAACGAGAAAGCGGTACTCGCTCTATTCGCATTCGACAAGGCCAAGTTGGGCGACATCTGGTACGACCGCGCCACCAGAGAAAGCGAAGCAATCCTCGACCAATGGAGAAGAGAACATCCAGGCCGTACAGAGGAGAGGTAAATGAGCAAACAACAGTGGTTCAACGGAAACGAGCGCATTGAAGAAATGCTGAAGGAGAGCCCGGAACTGGTTGCCCGCCTCGATGAATTCCAGAAAGAAGACCTTGAAGCGGACCGCAGACACGAGATGACGCTGGCGATGATCAGACGGGCAGCCGGTCTTACTCAGGTAGCCCTAGCGGAATCCTTGAAGAGGTCACAGTCTGCGATCGCACGTACCGAGCAAAGCCCGGACATGTTGCTTTCCACTTTGCACTCTTATCTCGCGGCCGTCGGCGCGAGCGCGCGCATTATCGTCGAGCTGGCTGACGGGCGCTCGGTTGAGGTATCGCTCGAAGAAGCAGGCAAAAACTAGCGGCGGCTCGTTTCCCCTTTTCGCCGAGCGGCGGCCCCGCTCCCGTGAGCGGCGGCTCCCCTCACTTTCGTTGGCCAGCCAACGAGCTATCGGTCAGGGTTTCCACCCGGTAGTGCCGCCGCGAGTGCGGGACCGTCACGGAGTGCAGCCGTCCATTCGCTCTCTAGGTCAACCCGGTGGTAGTGGTGAGCCAATTATCGGCAATCCGTTAAGCATCAGAACGGCTCACAGGGTGAGCGCCTCCGCCCGGATATGGGAATCCCGGGGCTTCAGGCCACCTCTCGACACAACATCAACTTGGGTTTGCAGAAACTTCTCAAGTTCCTCCTGCAGATGGAACTCATCAATTAGAGACGCGCCGGGGCCAAAATCGACCTCTTCATTGCCAGCCACCCGACCGCACGAACAGAAGTGCGTCGCGAGTTACGCGCAACCAATCAACTCTGGCCTGCAAAGTTTGGCTCGCCACTGCGAATATTTCGATATTTGCCAATCTCGCCGTGTGCTGAAGACTTCGGATTGGATTACTCGTGGCCCCTTCCAGCCAGAAGCAACCACCAGTCTGGAGCGCTGAATTTTACGAGGATGCAAACGGTCGCCAGCCGGTCAAATCCTGGATGGAAGGCCTGTCCGAGGAAAAATACGCCGCTTGGGGGCGGCTTGTATGAATTTCGCGTGCGGCACACAGAGCCGAAGGTATTTTGCGTCTTTACGCAGAGGCCGGTGAAGAAGTGCCGAAGCGCACTTCAAAGATCTTGCTTCGGCTTTTTGTGCACTTCCATGGCTCAAAGGTAATTCTCCTGCTCGCCGGGTACGACAAGGGAGCCGACAGTAATTCTCGCCAGCAACAGAGTCAGATAGCAACAGCTCGCAAACGACTTAGGGCTTGGCAGAGGAGTCGAACTGGCTAGGCGCATGATTGGGGCCCGTGACGTGATGGGTTAAAACCCATATGATTAGGTATTCGGCGGGGGGTGGTTTGTGATGGGCGAGACTTTTCGTGAATACGCCATTGAACGACGGGCACGCTTAAGCCCCGAAGGTCAGCAAGCTTTAAGGGTGTTTAACTCCGCCCATTCACTTGGATCCGTGTTAGCGCAAGCACGCCAGAGTCAAGGACTCAGTCAGCGTGACTTGGAGGCTCGCTCGGGAATCAATCAGGGTGATATCAGTCGGATTGAGCGTGGTGAACTGGCACCGACGACTCCTACCCTGATGAGACTTACTCAAGCCATGAGAGCTCGGCTAGTCGTTGAGTTATTTGATGAGGAAAACTGGAGTCCAGACCTAAAGCCTGTCGTGACAACTCACACGTCGACGCCTTCGAGAACTAGATTCCGCTGAGCGGCGGCCCCGCTCCCGTGAGCGGCGCCTTGCCTCACTTTCGTTGGCCCATTCAATCCACCAGCCCACCCGGTCTGTTGGACATGCTTTCCACAGCGGCCCATCTCGCCCCAGATCCGCACAATAGGACTTCCAGGGCATATGCTCTTCACGTCATATTCGCTTTATGGAAGTCGAATGGGGAAGCGAATTTGAAAGAGTTCTTAGGCGAGTAGAGAAGGGGGCTAATAGTGGCGATCCAGTTGCGCGCATTCGATACGACCACCTCCGCGCGCTCCTCGACGAGGTGGCGCAATTGTCTGGCCGCCCCGAAGCCGAGTCGCGAACTTTCAAGCGAGTCAGACAAGCCAGGCGCTATGAACTCTGGCGAGTTGCGCATCCATACCACCCAGCCGTCGCGGTTCGAATCATTGTTTGGTTTCCATCGCAAAGTAGAGCAGTGCTCGCACTTTTCGCCTTCGACAAAGCCAAATTGGGCGACATTTGGTACGACCGCGCTACCCGAGAGAGCGAAGCACGCCTTGATCAGTGGCGTCGAGAAAACCCAGAGTGGAGGGGGGAAGTGAATGAGTAAACAGAAGTGGTTCAACGGAAACGCCCGAATTAGGGAAATGCTCGAAAATGATCCCGAGGGTGCAGGGCGAGTGGCTGAAATCAGAAATGAAATGCGCGAAGCAGATCGCGTCTACGCGATGACGCTGGCAATGATCCGACGAGCAGCTGGTCTTACTCAGGTGGCACTAGCAGAATCATTAAAGACGTCGCAATCAGCGGTAGCTCGCACTGAGCAAAGACCAGACATGTTGCTCTCTACTTTGCATTCATATCTCGCGGCCGCCGGAGCGAAAGCACGAATCATCGTCGAGCTTGCTGACGGGCGCTCGGTTGAGGTATCGCTTGAGGAAGCAAGCAAAAACTAGCGGCGACTTGCCGTCCTCTTCCCGCCGAGCGGCGGCCCCGCTCCCGTGAGCGGCGGCTTGCCTCACCCATTGTTGGCTCTTCGCCGCTAGAGAACAGTTAGTGGGCGGAGTCTCCGGCCCTTAACGCCGCCGCGAGCGCCGGCACATGAATACTGGCGGTGTCCCAAACGAGAATCACCGAAACCCGGTGGTATACGTGGACCAAGATGTTTCGCATCGCAATTATCGCCCGCCACTCAATGCCTGGAAACTGCTCCTTAAACTCAGGAGTAAGAACCCGAGCAACTTCCCCGTACGACCATTGGCGACAAGAAGTCAGCCGCCTCCAAAATGTCTATAACACGCTCATCGTCAGACCGGCTCACAGGGCAAGCGCTTCTTCACGAATGCGGTTATCCCGTGGCTTCAACCCAGAACGCGGAATTACATCCACGTGCACGTTGAGCAGGGCCTCTAACTCTTCCTGCAGGTAAAACTGTTCGAATAACGTAGCGCCGGGCTCAAAGTCGACCAGCAGATCAACGTCACTCTGGGGATTGTCCTCACCCCTGGCAACAGAACCAAAAACTGCGATCGCGGAGGCTTTGTGGCGCGCACCAATTCGACGGATCTCCTCCGCCTCCGCTCGCAACTGCTCTAGCCGGGTCATGGTTAAAAGCTACCTGACCCTGGACTGACGCGGAGATTTCTGACATTTCATCCCCTCGAGCGGCGGCTCCGCTCCCGTGAGCGGCGCCTTGCCTCACTTTCGCTGACTCCTCTTCGCCAGCCCACCCGCCCAAGCCGGAGGCACTGGCGTCCACAGCAGTTGCGAACGACCCTTTTTCTGAACTGTGTCTGGATGACTCCAGCCTCTGGTCCGAAGATTGCGCCGGTGATTGAGACTGTAAACGCTGGTCGGTTCTAGGTCACTTGCGCCCGGGACGCGCCTTGTTGCCGGGCTTGCGTTCCGTGCTCTTTGGGTGTGCAAAGTGAACTTGATCGACGAAATACCAGATGCGGGCGCCGGACGTAACGTCGATCTGCCAACGTACGTAATCCACGCCCTCGAACGATCCTCTACCAGCCTGACCAACAAGCACCTGCTGGCGATCACCGTCATCAAATGTCGGATCTGACTCAAGTTGGTCGTAAACCCGTTGACACTCGCCAGCAAACATATTGGCCATTTTGTTCCACTTGTCGTTCACTTTTTCTGACCGAGCGACTACGTTCCGGTTTCCTGGGCGCGATGGTCGATTGACTGGGGTCGGCGATTGAAGGCCGTCGGTCACGCCTTCGCCTTGGGGCGCCTAAGCGGTATTGCCTTGTCCTCTCCCCTGTCCTCATCTAAGAGAACGCTTAACTCTGGATCGTGAACAATTTGCGCAGAGACTCTCCATCGGTGCAGGAGCCGGGCTAGGGGCTCGTAGCCGCCGGTGTCACTGCAGGCCCGGGTTGTGTGAACAAAAGCCGTTAGGAATTCGATCTGGTCCGCTTTAGTTAGCCATCCCACCCACGGTAATTCCTCCGCCACCCGTTCCGTAGCTCGAACCGCTAGTTCTGGGTCTTGCAACACTGCGCGCAAAGCCCTGACAGCGTAGTCCAGCCCATCCCGAACTGCGGTTTCTCTACGATCAGTGCCAAAGAAGATATCCGGCCCATCCCGGCGCTCGAGCCGAACGTCACTAAATTCAACCCGCTCGAGAACATCACCGCTATTCCTCAGCATGTAAGAAAACTGGAAAGATCCCACGTTTGCACTCATGTGTGTAATAGTTACATGAGTAGTGTTGTATGTCAAGTATCTGCTGCTCAGAGGTCGATAACGAAGGCACCCGGCGACAGATCTCGCGTTCACTCCGCCACCTCCATCGCATCAAGAATGTTCGGCTTCCCTTTTCGCCGAGCGGCGGCCCCGCTCCCGTGAGCGGCGGCCCGCCTCACTTTCGTTGGCTCTTCGCCAGCCCGCCAGCCCGCTTGGCTGGAGGGTCTACCGCCAGCCAACAGTCATGCGTCGATGAGCAACTGCCACTTAGTGAATGCATCGTTGGCTCGGCCACCTAACATCTCCCAATGCTCCGCGCCCTCATCCCCAAGAGCCTGATTGAGTTTGGTTAACCTCTTGCGATCAGAGCCCTTCAACGCCTCCCGCTCTGCAAGCGGATCGTCTACCAGACTCACGAGCAAAGCTGCGTCTTGCAAATGCCGTTCTCGGTCCCGATTATCCTCAACCCAGGCAGCCGCCTTGAGAACGATTGCCCCCAGCAGGGTCGGCAGCGGCACCAGAATTCCCGACAGATTCTCGTCGATCACCACGGATAATTCGGTGCGGCGCTGCAGGGCCTGGCTGCCGCCGGGGATTTTGATTGTCTCGCGGCTACCTTCTGTTCGTAACGGGTGGCGAGGGTCAGCGTGATCGGGGGCTAGGACGTCGGCAACCGCTCCATCGCGCCTACGAATAAAACGATGCTGCTTTGTCTCATTCAAGGTGGGCTCAGCAACAAAATCAAGCGACCGAAGTGCCTGGACGACGCGATTCATCCCGTTTCTATGCGCCAAAATGTCCGCGAGCAGGTCTACGTCTCTCGTAACGCGAACTCGGTCAACCCTGGCACGCAGTGCATGAAGGAGAACCATCTGCCCGCCTACCAGAAGCCAATCCTGCGGAGGCAAGGCCCTTGATATCTCTAGAACTAGTTTCAACCCTGGATCGTCCCGTTCGGGAAAATCTCTCAGGTCTAATCGGCCCAGGTTAGGTATTGCTTCCTGAGCTTTCATCGCATTTTTTCCAACAGAGTCTTCAAAACTTTGACCCCCAATGCGCGTGCTCGACTGTCCTTGGACTCAAACAGGTCTGCGGCCGCGATGACTTCTGGCATCTGCTCACCTACCCCCAGTTTGGCTAAGGGCATTCGGCTTACCCGTAGCACCAGGTTTGCATCATCGGCCTCACGAAGGCCGTAGCGCTTCACTAGGTACTCGCGGGTGTGTGGATCGCAGTAAAACTCCAGATCGCCACCGATTAACAACTTGTCTCTGCCAAGGGCTTCAGACCCAGATCGCACGAGTCCCTTCTCAGAGCCGATCTGTGCGAGGTGAACTGGCAGCGCTCGGAGACGCTCAGTGTGGGCGCGCACGCTAAGGGCGCCAGCCAGATTCTCAATCTGGTCAGATTGATGCTCTCGTAACCAAGCTCGCGCTCTAGAGCGGTGGACCGAGTCCAGCCACCTTGGGTCTTGCCCATCCATCACCCAAAGCACCGCCCACGCCATTTCTGGCGCTAATGAGCGCCCTCGCCCAGGGCGGATTCGCATTCGCCGCCGCACGGCGTCGGCATCGATAAGCAGAGCAGAGCCCACCCGACGGGCAGGAAGTCGTCCGACTCTGACAAGGCGGCGTATTTCGTGGCCGCTGACTTTTAGCCGCTTGGCGGCCTCCGCGACGTCGATTTCCATGACACCCCCTTGCGGTAAATAGTACATGAACAGACTATTTACCGCAATTTATGGCGAATGCGCCGAGCGGCGGCCCCGCTCCCGTGAGCGGCGCCTTGCCTCACCTTGGTTGGCCCATCCCATCCACCCGCTCGCCTGCCTGTCTTGGCCGAGCTGCAAATCGTCACAGGTAGTCCTTGAAATCCTGCGCGGCGGAAAATACTTGCCTATTCAGTCGCGTGTTCCAGATGCGCCGAATGGAGGGTCGGATTTCGCGGCTGATGTTAGGTTGAGAATGGTCATACCAAGAGGCGGTCTCGATTTTTGCACTGTTCAAGCGCAGCGCGATCGCGCATCACGGCAAGCGCGCAGAGAACATCGATGCCCTTTTCATCCTTTCCCGTCACGATCGGCACGCCGTTGATATCGGTGGCCTTCTGACCCGAAACTGTCCGTTGATAGCGATATTTCAGCGGTCGTAGCGTGACGGCTACGCGAGCGTCGCGCTGCCAATCATCCTTCTGCGCTTGGTTACGAGCGTATGGCTTGGGATCGTGAACCGGTGATGGAAGGCCGCGGTACACGAGCACCTTCAACAAGACCGCAGGTGCCTGATTCTCTTTCTGGATCTGGTTCCAAGCGTTGATTAACTGATTTGCATAGTGCAACGGGTGTACGAGGCACCCGTGAAGCGCCTTGCCTGGATCGAGAATGTCACGTCCCATGAGAGTGATATCGCATCCATACGAAGCGACTCGACAATTGGCTCTTTGCGATCCTGCATGCTTGCTACCTGCGATGGTGTTATCTGGATAACGCTTGCGTAGCTCCCCGACCATCGGCGGTAAGAAGTCCGCCACCTCTCGACACAACATCAACTTGGGTTTGCAGAAACTGCTCGAGTTCCTCCTGCAGATGGAACTCATCGATTAGAGACGCGCCAGGACCAAAATCGACCAACAAGTCAACGTCACTATCCGGGCCATCCTCGCCCCTGGCAACAGAACCAAAGACGGCGATAGCGGTGGCTTTGTGGCGCGTGCCAATCCAGCGAATCTCTTTCGCCTGTGCACGCAACTGTTCTAGCCGAGTCATGGTTTCGCGCGGTGGGGCCCTGGATGCCCGAATTTTCGGATGCACCGAATCTTTGCCCGTGGCATGAGCAGATCACATCTCGATCCGCTGCGGACAAAGAGAATTTCACGCGCTGGGTAAGAAGAACTGAATCGTGCACGTTTCAAGGCCGCCTCTAAAGCTTCTTCCATATTTGGTCTTCCAGTTTCCGACCATGATGCATTCATCGCTGCCAGGATTTCGTCTTGAGACAGGAGTTTGGCAATCTCTTCCTCCAAAACACCTGCAGCCACAACAGTTTTCACTAAGCCGTCAGGCGCTGGTGATGGACGAAAGTCCCAACCGTCAAGCCCGACTGATTCTGCAACTACTTCAAGTAATGCGAGCGCATCCCAAAGTTGAGTTCCCTCATCACCCGTTAGCAATCCCGTCTTGATGAGCGCCAGAGCGAGATCGTAGACCTCTTGATCACTGCGCGGACCAAGACACAGAACCTCAATCAAACCAACAGAGTCTTGGATAGTCGCGCGATATATCACTCGCTTGCGACCGTTTAGAACTTCAAGAGTGTTCCAGCCCCTCAATGATTGCGAGAGTGGATGTTTTCCTGACGGACTATCGCAGAGCCTGACGACCTCCGAAAGTACGTCATATCGTTGGTCAATATTGAGGTCGGCGAGTTGCTCGACAAAGATATCCGAAAAGAGAATCTCTGCCTGATTCTCTGGAAAACGAGAACCTCGTTTCACTTAGAAGCGAGACGCTTTGCATGGGCACGCACTCGAAGCACGTCGATCTGTAATCGTTGGCAAATTTCTTCAAGATTCAAATGAGCGGGGCGGCGTTGGAGAATTGCTTCCGCAGCCGAGTCTGCGACCGCTCTTGCGCTCTCGCGCATCTTTCTCAGATCTTCGTCTAAACGCTCGGGGTCATCGACGACGGCCACAGTGCGTCCGTGACTGGTAAGAATGATTCGCTGTTCGCTCGCCTCATTGGCGATCGCCGAAATTCCCTTGCGTGAGGCAAGAGTTATTGGCATCCGAATTGAACTCGTCATTGTGCAAAAGTATATAGATATACTCAGAAATGCAAGATCTCTTAGACACCCAGCACTTGTTGGCCAGATGTGTATTCCGATTAGGCATACACATCATCAATGAAACCTGCACATAAAGATCATCGCCTGGCAATGCGCGTCACGCTGGCAAATCTCATCGCCGAGCGGCGGCCCCGCTCCCGTGAGCGGCGGCCCCGCTCCCGTGAGCGGCGCCTTGCCTCACCCATGTTGGGCGAAGTGGGGTTTCCGGAGTTATGGCTCTGGAAAAACTCCGTGGTCACCAATCCGACGCCACCGGAGTCGGATGCCGTCGGGAGTGTTTACAAATTCGAAGGTAGCGCGTCCATCAGGCGAGGCAAAAGACCAAGTCATCTCCCATACGCCTCTTGTGCTGATCATTTTGCTTACCCACAGGCGTTTGGCCCAGACGAACCCATCATTCGTGGCGGCATAGCCGTCGCAAGCCGCGTTGAAATCCGGCATAAGGTCAAAGAAGGCTTTCTGATGCTCCTGGGGCAGGGCTTTGAAGTCTTTATCAAAGCGCGGCGTAGTCTCAAACTTCACTCTTTCGAAATTGCAGTCAGATGAGCCATGAAGTCATCGACCGTCTCGGAGACGGTGATCTCGCCCTTACGGACATGCTCATCAACTTCGCGCTCTCCGGTATTCCACCGCTCATCCCAAAACCACGCCTCTTTGGCCGGAATAGGCAGAGTCGGGCGCAACTCAATGACGCCATCCTCACGTTCGGTAATTTCAACCTGGGAGCCAGCCTGATCAAGCTTGTATTTCTTTCGCAGAGATAGCGGCAAAGCAATTACGCCACGACCTTGGACGGCGACATATCCGCGAAATCCTCCGGTTTGACTCATGGCATGAGTACGCCTGTTGCGCCATTACAGTCAAACTGCATTGCAGTAATGCAGCCAGGCGATCGCCGAGCGGCGGCCCAGATATAGCCGTCGGCCGATTCCGTCAAAAAAAGCGTGACTAACTATCAAGGCGCTGCTTTACTCCATTCATGTTTCTTCGCCGCGCAGTACGAGTCGTTGCCTCCATCGCCGCCGTCACGGCTCTGATTCTGGTTGTCCCGCCAGCTGCACAAGCAAAGGCCAGGGCTGGTTCGGTTTGCAGCAAATTGGGGTCGGTGGCAAGCGATGCTGCTGGACGCAAGGTCGTGTGCAAAAAGAAAGGATCGAAGAAGATTTGGCAGGTTCAGGCCGTCAGGACTAAATCCTCTGGAGTAAAGGTAGGCAGTCCGTGCAGCAAATTGGGATCAGTTACCGGAGATGGTCCTGGCCGAAGTTTGGTCTGCACAAAGAAGGGAACCGGGATGGTCAGGCAGGTGCTGAATATTTCCGGTTCATCGCAAACGCCTGGCGCTGGACAACCGACCGGTTCACCGCAGACGACTCCTACATCCACAGCTGCGTGTTCACAACCGCCACAATTCAGTGCGGACTTCATTGATCCACGTTTTGTCCGGGTAGTCACGCCAATCGGCGAACAGACTGGATACGGCGGAGTGTTGGCCGTCCGCTCCTACATTCATCCGGCCAGTGAATTTACCGGGCAGGAACTACCGATTTATGCGCCAGTAGACATGACATTAACTTCGGCTAATTATTACAAGGCGGCGTCAGCCCCTGCCACATACCAACCGGAGTACTCACTCTACTTTGACGTCGGATGTGGCGTCTCCGTAAGGTTTTTTCATATTAAAGGCACCGTTGGAAAAGTTGCCGGGGTAGTGCCAACCGTCCCCACTACCTCTAGTGCGGGTCAAAATGTGACGCCGACTCAAGTCAAAGCTGGCGAACAAATTGGTTGGTACAAACTTGGCGAAAATAGCGTCGCCTTTGACTTCTGGGTAGATGACGCAAGCCATACAAACAACTTCATCGTGCCATCCCATTTTGCAAGCAGCAACGCACTTCATAGTGTCTGCCCGTACGATTTTTACGTGGCGGACAAGCGCGCACAGTGGTTAGCCAAACTTGGGGGGCCAGGCGGATTCCCAGTAGCCGGAACAAGTTGTGGTGTCGTAACCGAAGGTCAACTCGGAACTGCCGACGGCATGTGGTTTATCAGCCCAACTACCGAGACTGATCGGTTGACTTATGACGGGGCGTACCAATCTCAAATCATGCTCAGCACCGATGCAGATGGGATTGTGCGGATTGGCGGTCTTAATATCTCTCCCGTACTCGCGCAAATGATGGTGGGGTCCCAATCACCAACCTGGCGTAAGCCATCGGATGTATCTGTTGGGGCAACTCAGTGTTGGTCCAACGACACGCAATCGGTACGCGTTACCGTCACGAGTGATAACACCATGTCGGTGATTGTTGGCACTGGGTCGTGTTCGTCCCTTCCGGATTCATCAGCTGGGAAGACTTACTACCGCTAGATATATCGGCGTTCACCATTGGAACGCTTCCCGTGAGCGGCGGCTCCGCTCCCGTGAGCGGCGCCTTGCCTCACCCTTGGCCCCGTCCCGTCAGCGTTCCCGCCCTGCAGCCAGGAGGTGGCCCCCGTTCGGCCCGGTTACATTTGGGCGGATTTATCCCTAGGCTGACCAGCGTTCCTTTGATACTTTCCTCTAGTCGAAGTCCTATTCGTCCGCTGAATCCGCAAGGTGGTGTGTTTTCGTGTCTGATCGCAGTGGCTTGAAAGGTTGGCTCGGCTATCGGCCGGAAAATCAGGGCGGCAGAGGTAGCGCTCCAGCGCCCGACCTGAGCGGCCGGATCCACGAGTTGGAGGCCGAAATTGCGGCCCTGCGGGCAAAGCCCGACCTCACTGGACTGAGCGAGGCCGAACTTGAGACCTCCGCGGGCGAAACCGCGTTGACCATCTTGAAGGCGGCGCACGCGCGGGAGGCCACGGCCAAGGCCACGGCCGAGCGGATCGTCTCCGAGGCCAATAGCGAAGCGGCCGCCCTGACCATTGCGGCCCAGAAGCAGGCGTTCGAGACAGTTAATACTGCAGAGAAGAACGCGGCATCAATTGTGGCCAAGGCGATGCAAGATGCAGAGGTGCTCGTACGGAACGCGACGAATGAATCGAACGCCATGCGAAGCGCCGCCCAAGAGGAAGTCCGCCAACACCGCACTTGGCTCGCGGCCAACGTGAACGAGGCGCTCAAGTTGCAGGAAGCCCAGATCCAAGCTTTTGCTGGGGTGTCTAAGAACATCGATATTTGGCAGGCCACCGTGAACACGGCGGTCGGGCGACTTTCCGCGCACCAACAATCTTTGGAACAGGCGCTGGCACCGGCTCAACCCCCTGCAAAAGCTTCTGCGGAATCTCCAAAGGAAGATACGGAACAGCACGCGGAAGCTGAACTCGCCGAGGACGACGCTCCCGAACAGAGCTAATCACTGGCTGTCACGAACCTCATGAAACTTACGCACCGCTCCGGTTATCTTCCATCCCTCGACGGCCTTCGCGCGCTGGCGATCGTCGGCGTCGTCATTTACCACCTCAATTTCTCTTGGCTGCCAGGCGGTTTTCTTGGCGTCGATCTCTTCTTTGCGATCAGCGGATACGTAATAACTTGGCTGTTGCTCGATGAAATTCGCGCGACAAATTCGATCAACCTTCGCGCATTCTTTATGGCGCGCGTTCGCAGGCTGCTGCCCGCGCTGCTGACGCTCTGTCTGGCCACCGCAATCCTCGCCGGCATCTGGGCGCAGGATTCGGTTAAGCGATTCTTGATAGATACGCCATTCACTCTTATCGGCCTTAGCAACTGGCACATGGTTGCGAATCAGCAGAACTACTTTGAGGAAATCGGGCGACCACCGCTCTTGCAGCACACGTGGTCGCTTGCGGTTGAAGCGCAGTTCTATGCGATTTGGCCGCTTGCGATTCTCTTAGTCTGGAAGTACCTAGACTCAAAACGAATTCGACTCCTGGCACTAAGTGCAGCGGCGGCATCGACTGCCGGATTGCTCGCACTCGGCTCCAACCTTGCACATGCCAGTTCCACTACCGTGAGCCACCTCTACTTTGGCACCGACGTGCACTGCGTGAGTCTTTTCCTAGGGGCAGCGCTAGCGATCGCTTGGGTGCCCAAGAACCTGAGCGCTGACATTTCGTGGAGTGCCAGAAACTTCATTGATTTCATGGGGTTTTCTGCCTTTGTGGGCATTATCGCGATGTACCTATTCGCCAGCGAAACCAACGTTGATCTCTACCGGGTCGCGTTCCCGTTGATGGGCCTTTTGGCTGCGATCATGATCGCATCTCTTGCTCATCCGGCATCGCGGCTAGCGGTCCTATTTTCAAATCCCGTGTTCCGTTGGATCGGCACGCACTCTTACGGAATTTACCTATGGCACTGGGTTATCTTTCAAGTGACTCGCCCAGGCGTCGATGTTTCCGGTTCGTTTGCAAGCTCCGTATTCCGCACTGCTGTAGTGCTTGTTGTTGCCGAGATTTCTTATCGCTTCATTGAAGTTCCGGTTCGTCAAGGAAAGTTGCGCGAATACTTTGCGCGTCAGAAGACGACGACTGTTCGTAAGCGGGTCCTAGCAACTGCCGGTCTGGCGGCCGCGATCGGTGCGGTCCTTGGCGTCGCGATCACAGTTGATGCGAATGCGATCACAAGCCACGCCAAAGCGGAGTCCGAACTGCTTGGGCAACTCAAGTCGGATTCTGCACTAACGATCCCTAGGACCGACTCCTCCTTGCCGCCTGATCTCACGGCGACAGATCCGAGTGCAAGCCCCACCCCAGCCCCTCAAACGATCCGCGTCATTGGCGATTCAGTTCTCTTGGGTGCTAAGGAGCGTCTGCTTGAAGAACTTCCGATCTCTGCGTTCAACGCGCAGGTTGGCCGGCAGGCGGATGCGGTGCTGCAAGTACTTAACGACAGCAAGGCTTCCGCCTTGACCGCAGACGTGATTGTGGATCTTGGCACGAACTCACCGCTTGAGCCGAACGTGGTCGAGCAGATCTTCCAAGCGTTGAGCGAACATCCGCACGCGATTGTTATCAACACAAGAGTGCCGAGAGCTTGGCAGGACTACAACAACAAGGTGCTGGCTCAGATGGCTCAAAAATACCCGCAAGTGCAATTGATCGATTGGTTCTCAGCCGCAAAAGACCACCGTGATTACTTCGTTTCTGATGGCGTGCACTTAACGTCGAGAGGAATCACAGCCTACGTCGGGTTGATTCGACAAGCGCTCAACGCCGATCAGCCGTAGTTTCTATCCGCTCACGGGAGCGGAGCCGCCGCTCGGCAAGTGGTCAGGGCCGCTTGAACCTTGGGATCGGTCGAGCCAAAGAGCGAGCGAATTCCCTGCGTTGGATCAACCTTGATGCCCGCCTTGGTTAAGCAATCGATCAACGCGGTACCCCGCCCCGAGTTGCCGAATCCGCCGCCCGGCGCCGCGGTTCCGCTCGGGCTGGCGCTAGCACTCCCGCTTGCCGACGGTTTCTTCGATGTCGATTTCCTAGACGGCTTCGAAGAAGATGCTGCGGACGGAGATGGCGTTCCGGCGGTCGGCGCGCCACCGCCAAATCCGGCCGGAATCTCGCCGGTGTTGATCGACGTGGCTGCCACCGTGCCATCGGCTCCGGCTTGGCCTGAAACGCTGACGGTGTCGCCGACCTTCAGATCGCCAACGGTGAGAGTCGCGGTCTGCCGAATTCGAGTTGTCGAATCGGTGGAGACCTTCACGATGCTGCCCGTACTCGTCGTGACGTAAATATTTTTACCGTCGATCAACTTGATCTGGCCCGCTGCGACCGGAAGCCCGAATCCGCCAGCACCACCGAACCCGCCACCGCCAAAGCCGCTCGCCCCGCGAGTGCTCTGGCCTGATGCACCAGATCTAGCCGAGGCAAATGCCGAGGCCAAATTCGCACCGCCCGTAGCTGCCCCACTCGATGATTGAAAATAGCTTCCGGCGATAATGCCGCCCAAAAATAGAAGCGCTGCGCCGAGGACGATCGTGAAACGAGTGATCAATGGCTGACCGTCGCGCGCGACCATTTCGGCCAAGTCCCGTTCATCCGCGGCTCCCGAAAAAATCTCGTTGAGAGGATCTGAGTTTTCCCCAACTGAATTCTCACTCATAACGCAACGCCTCTATCGGTTTGAGCGATGCCGCTCGGTTCGCTGGGTATCCGCCAAAGAAGAGCCCAATGGCGACTGATATTCCGAAGGAAAGAATCACTGACGACGGAACGACCACCGGAGTCACACCGACAATTTGAAAGTGCGAGCCAAAAATGCCGACCACTACGCCGGCAATTCCGCCGATGAGCGAGAGCATGGTGGCCTCGGTGAGGAACTGTCCGAGGATCGCACCGCGTGGTGCACCGATCGCCTTGCGAATTCCGATTTCACGGGTGCGCTCGGTGACCGAAACCAACATGATGTTCGTAATTCCAATCCCGCCAACCAACAGCGAGATGGCAGCAACGGACGAGAGCAAGACGGTGAAGACCGCCGAGTTTGAACTCGTTGTCTGCAGCAAGCTAGCCTGATTGAAGATCCGGTAATCGGCTTTGCTGGAATTAGTTATCTTGTGACGCTCATCAAGTACCGCCGCAATTTCGGTCTGAGCCATGTCTGTCGCCTTGGCGGAAACCGCTTCAACGACGATCGAATCTACCGAGCCATAACCCGTCAAAGTCTGCTGCACTGTCGATAGCGGAGCAATCGCAATGTTGTCTGCGTCTTGGAATCCGGTCGTCCCCTTCACTGCCAAGACTCCGATAACGGTGAATGGTTGTCCGCCGCAAACTATCTGCGTATTGATTGGATCAACGGTTCCGTAAATGTCGGTGACCATCGTCTGACCAAGAATGATCACATGCCTTCCTTGGACAACATCGTCGTTAGTGAAGTAAGACCCTTTGCTGACAACATCGTTTGAGGCCTCAAAGTAGGAGGGCCAAGTTCCAACAAAGTTCTGCGGTGTGGCACTCGATCCCTCATAAGCGCACGTCGCGTTTGCTTGTGCTACTGGTGAAACAGACTTGATTGATGGCGAAGCAGTCTTATTGGAAAGCGCCACCGCATCCGCAACCGTAAGAGGTTTCGCGCTGCTTGCTCCTTGCTGGGCACGACGGCCAAAGCCACCACCGCCGCCCGCTTGGACGGTGAGTGAATTGGCGCCAAGCCGCTGGATATTTTTCTGCACCTGGAGCGATGAGCCATTTCCGACTGCAGTAAGAATGATTACTGAGGCAACGCCAATCAAGATGCCTAGCGTAGTTAGGCCTGAGCGCAACCGATTCGACGATAGCCCTCGTACCGCGAAGCGAATTATCTCAAGGGAATTCATGCGGTGTTCATTTCGTCGGAGATAATCTTTCCGTCGCGCATCGTAACTATTCGGCTGGCATGTTGAGCAACTTCATGTTCGTGGGTGATCACGATGATCGTTCGGCCGGCAGAATTCACTCGCTCCAATAGCCCCATGATGTCTTGGGTTGATTTGGTATCTAGCGCCCCCGTCGGTTCGTCTGCCAGGAGGAGGGACGGCCGTGAAACCAGTGCGCGTGCGATCGCAACTCGCTGCTGCTGCCCACCGGATAATTCATTGGGCTGATGATGTGCCCGATCCGATAAGCCCACCGCCTCCAATGCCAACAGTGCTTTCTCACGTCGTTCAAGTTTTTTCACGCCCTGATACGCAAGCGGCATCTCGACTTGGGTTTGCGCGGAAGTGCGTGGAATCAGGTTGAAAGACTGAAATACAAAGCCGATCCGACGGTTTCGCACGATTGCGAGTTGCCGTTCGTCAAGATCGGCAACCTCCAAACCATCTAAGGCATACGTGCCAGCAGTCGGCGTATCAAGACATCCGATGATGTTCATCAGCGTCGACTTCCCGGAACCAGAAGGCCCCATGATCGCTACGTATTCCCCTGGGTTGACGCTCAGCGAGACACCATCGAGGGCACGAACTTCGGTCTCGCCCGCACCGTAGTACTTCCGGACATTCTGGATGTCTACAACCGGCGTGATCCCCATCCCAGGACTCAGTTCCACCCCGGCCTCCGATAGCATCATCAGCCACCCACCCGAGCGCCGCCGCCACCACCGAATCCGCCACCACCAAGTCCGCCGCCACCGAGCGTGCCGGTTGACGCACCGGGAACTCCACCACCTGGGAAGCCACTACTTGCCGCGATGCTGGCTGGCAAGACCAAAACCTCGCCGGCTTTCAGTCCGGAAGTGATTTCAGTATCGGTATCGCCTTTAAGCCCGACCGTTACGTTCACCTGCTGCTGCACGCCCTTACTTAGGACGGTAACCGTGGTCCGACCACCCCTCGTGTTAAGCGCTGAATTGGACACGGTCAACACATTGCTCTTGGCACCGACGATCACCGTCGCGTTAGCGGTCATGCCCGGAAGTAGTCCCTTAACTGGAGCGCCAAGGGCGAAGGTGACCGTGTAGGTATTGACGCTGTTGGCACTGACCGGAAGTGGCGCGATAGAGAGCACCGTTCCTTGCGCAGTGACATTGGCCAGCGCATCAAAGGTGAATGTTGCGGGCGCATTCACCGCAACGCTTACGCTATCGGCCTCGGAGAATCCAGCCTCCACCTGAAAAGCCGATACATCGGTCAACACGATGAAACCGTTGATGCCACCGGCGGACGTCGGGGACGAGATGTCGCCTACCTTGCCACCGACAGCCGCCACAGTTCCGGCCGCCGGCGCCAACATCTTGGTATTGGCAAGGTTCTTTTGCGCGGCGACAACGGCCAACCTGGCAACCTCAGATGAAGTCAATGAGGTGGCGCTAGTAGTGCCGGGCAGCAAATCTGCATAGGCCTGTTGCGCCGATTTCAACGAGCTCTCGTAAGACGTGAAAGTGAAACCCGCCTCCGCACTGGTCACTGCATTCTGAGCGGAAGTCACGGAGTTCTCGGCGCTCTGCAAAGTCTGCGCATCGCGCAATACATTCGCTTTGTTGGTTAAAGTCGCGTTCTCGGAAGCGCGCTGTGCGTTCTGCAGCGAATTGTAGGCGCTCGTCCAACTGCTGCAACCCGTGGGAGGCGTATCGACGGTGCACAGCGGGATGCTTAGCTGGTAATTGTTATTCCACAAATCGAAATTCTGCTGTGCGGAGACGAAGTCTTGCTGCGTTTGATCAAGAGTGTTCTGATACTGGATGGCATTGTTGGCTAATACTGCTTGCGTATTGGCAAGGGCCTGTTGCACCGTGGCCAGATTGGTCTGCGCGTTTGTGAGGTTGGTTTGCGCGTTGGTCTTGGCGGTATCCAAATTAGATTGAGCAGTCTCAATGTTCTGCTTCGACGCCGTAATCGATTCAAGTGCGTTTCGATAAGAGAGCTGCGCCTGCGCAAGTGCGGTCGTGGCGTTTGTGCTGTCTATGGTGGCTAGAAGTTGGCCGCGCTTGACGTGATCACCAACGGCTACCCGGATCGACGTCAAGACCCCGTTCGACGGGAAAATCAGGCCCATGTCGCCCGGCGATGTCAGGCTGCCGGATGCAGATACCGATGAGGTAACGGTCCCCATCGCAGCTGTCACCGTACGTATGGCCGCAGCCGCCACGGGTGGGTTGATCTTGTTGTACGCGTAATAGCCGCCGCCGGCTAGAGCCAAGATTAAAACACCATTGATGGCCAGTGTCGCTTTTCGCATGCTCGTAGTTAGCCCTCCGAAGGTGAAGATGCCCCAGATTAGACCTGGGAGGACCCTGAGTCTTTCAGGTGATTGCTTTTCACAAGGTTTTCTCCGGGTACGTTAACTTCCGTCTAGCGTTGCCATGCCAAGATCAGCCTAGATTTTTCATGACCCAAGATTTTTTGAGCCGGAGGAGAACCAATGAAAAGGCGAGCTCTAATCGTCACCGCCCTTCTAGCGGGAAGTGTCTTGGTTGTCGGCACTTCGGCCAGCCAGGCGGCCTCGACCAAGCCGACCCCCAAGCCCTCGACCAGCAAGCCTTCGATTGCCGGCGGTGGTGGGCAAGACGATGCCGCCAGGGGCGCTGCTTTAAAGGCCTATAGCGATTGCTTGGCCAAGCAAGGCGTGAAACTTCCCGCCTTGGACCAGCCCGGATTCGGTCCGGGCACGAAACCAAGCGGCACGCCAAGCCCAAAACCCAGTGCGAGCTCAAATGCCAAGACTCAGAAAGCTCTAGCCGCTTGCGCGAGTCTTAGACCAAAGCGGAGTTTCGATGGGGGTACCTTTGGCGCCGGTAGCACTCAATTCGCTGCCTTTGTCTCTTGCATGAAGGATCACAACGTGACCATCGCTGCGCCCCGCGCAGCGCTCGCGAAGCCAAAAGCTTCCGGCACGACGAAGCCAACTCTCGCGCCATCGGCCGATGGTGAAGGGGGCGGACGCGGCGGCATGCTTGCCGGACTCAACCAGAAGGATCCGAAGGTTGCCGCAGCACTGAAAATCTGCGGGGCACTGTTGCCCGCACGGAACTAGATCACGAAGTTAAGGGCCGCCGCCTCCAATTCGGAGGCGGCGGCCCTTAACTTTTGTATGAACGCACCAACGGAATAAAAAGATAGGTCGTGACGA
>Ga0307375_10001540_pt1 | contig 25012 bp, 36 predicted proteins | sample TR1MG_FD_202531 | JGI IMG/M metagenome (GOLD analysis project Ga0307375, IMG submission 202531) | Soil microbial communities from Risofladan, Vaasa, Finland - TR-1 | ecosystem: Environmental > Terrestrial > Soil > Coastal area > Acid sulfate soil | place: Finland: Risofladan, Vaasa | collected...
ATTGTTTTATTTTTAGTTTTTGTTATTTTATAGTAAGTCTTTAAAAATTTGGAATAAGGGGTTTGAATTAAAATTTATTTATTTTTTGGAAAGTTAGTGAATTTTTTGAAATGGCTTTGTTTTTGGGGTGTAGCCAAGTGGTAAGGCGGCGGTTTTTGACACCGTTATGCACAGGTTCGAATCCTGTCACACAAAATGGCTTTGTTTTTTATACTGTGAGGTGACCTTTTTTGGTCAAAAGATGTAAGTTTTATGTGGGGGGTTTATGACGAGTTTGTTTTAACGCATTATTTTTAGTGCGCAGGTACCCCTTTGGAGTTTTATAGTTCCTTAATGCACCGGTTTTGTGTATTATTTAATAAATATATTTTTTGTTTGATTGATTTTTTTGAGGATGGTTTTAAAAAATGCTAAAAAGATAAATACTGATGCAGTTCCTGTATCAACGTTTGCGAAGTCTGTAGTAAAGTTTGCGAAGTCTGTAGAAAAGCTTGCGGATTCTGGACTAAAGCTTGCGGATTCTACTTTTGCACTCTTCCGTGTAATTGCTGAATTGCTGGCTGTACTAAATATGGGCAGAACCGAGCTAGTACTACTCTCTATAGTATTAGTTACGCTTATATACATAATAATAATTGCTGTAAGCGCGATAGTAACGACTATTGTAATCGTAGCACTAATCGCGTTTATATGATACGTAATAAAAACTTATATAAAAAAATGATAATATAAAAAAATGATAATATAAAAAAATGATAATATAAAAAAATGATAATATAAAAAAATGATAATATAAAAAAATGATAATATAAAAAATATGATAATATAAAAAATATGTATTCTTTATTAGACCGTATACTGGAGATATATGACTCTATCTGTGTGTTTTTATTTAAAATGACCAGAATATTAAATATAAGCTTAATACAACTATTATTGCTGTTTTTAGTATTAATTATTCTAATATATATAATAATAGAAATATGAAATTTATGAATTCTATACTAAAAATGATAGGCCCTATTCGCCCACTCTTATATATTGTAACTTCGTTATTAAAAAATAACGTAATTGAACTTTTACTTTTATTATTATTATTAGTCATTATTACAATAAAAGTAAAAGTAAATTTATTAGCAATAAATTTTATTATACATTATATACATAGCTTATAATAATAAAAACTTATATGAAATTTATTGATTCTATACTAAAAATGATAGGCCCTATTCGCCCACACTTATACGTTATAATTTTATTATTAAAGAATAACGTAATTAAACTTTTGATAAAGTTTATACTTATAATTATAATAATAAAAACTTATATGGAATTTATAGGCTCTATACTAAAAATGATAGGCCCTATTCGCCCACACTTATACGTTATAATTTTATTATTAAAGAATAACGTAATTAAACTTTTGATAAAGTTTATACTTATAATTATAATAATAAAAACTTATATGGAATTTATAGGCTCTATACTAAAAATGATAGTCCCTATTCGCCCGCTCTTATACGTTATAATTTTATTATTAAAGAATAACGTAATTGAACTTTTTTTAAAATTTATACTTATAATTATGATAATAAAAAAAATAAGAGTAAACTTTATTGTAATAAATTATATTACACGGTTTATAATAATAATAATTAACAATATAAGCATCGTAAAAATTAAAATATACCGTTATATATTAATATGCGCGCATCTACGCCTAATGGTATATTTTAATTTTTATAAACTTAAACGAACTTACTTTTCTAATATATTGTATGTATTAAAATTCAGTATAAATAAACTAAAACCAAAAAGAAATTATTATTATATTAATTATAAAGTAGGCTACTATAAATTATCAAAAATTTTACTATTATGTTACATAGTTTTATACAGTGGTATTATTTTAAGTACGTTAATTTGTTTATCGTTTATTTTATCGGGGTTTCTTTCAGACTTTTTTCTAATTAAAATAACTTCTAATATAATAATTTTTAGTTATAGTGCACTTATTTTTTTTACGCACAATATTTATTTATTTTTAATAATAAAGTTAATATATTTACCATACGAAACATTTTTTTATTACTTTTCTGAATTTTTGTGAGATTTTATTGAGGGGGCCTATAAAATTCGGGAATATTTAAATACGTTACTAAATATTAATTTTCAAATAATACAATTTGCGGTACTATTTGAAAATACACAAAGTATTCTACTTTTTTATGTATTAGGGATTTGTACTTTTTTAAATAAATTTTTTTTGTATACACACAGTTTATATGATTATAATAATGCTTTGTCAGTTAGCTTAATTGGTGCTAGTTTACCCAATTACTTTGTAATTTATTCATTTTTAACGGATAATAGATCGTATTTTTCGTTTATCGAATATATTTTTAGTTGAAACGATAACGGGGGTTACTCTTACTGAGAAATTATGTCAACTTTCATTTGAGTATTAGCTCGGTGTTTCGGTCCGGTATTACTTTGAATAAATTATTTATTACCGATAACATTTGTGTTTTACTTTTTTAGCGCAGCATTTATTACTATTTTAACAGATAGTATTTTATATGTATTAATTTTTTTGGGGGCTGTTTACGATAATTTAAATTATATCAGCCCGATGTGTTTAATAAGTAGCAACATTTTAGTGTTACTGTTTACGTATATCTGACACATTTGATTATTATATCTAAAAATATTTAGTGCGACGTTAAGTATAAACTACTTAGATTATAATGTTGTTGTCGCCCTTCTAGGGTGATTTTTAAGTAATTGTGGGGGTAACTTGAATTTTATCTTAAATTTTTCGCTAATATTGCTTGGTAATGCGGTTGAACTGGTGGCATTATTTAAATTTTTAAAAATTGTATTTGCTTGGTTTATTTTTAATAGCTATACTGCGTTTTATTTTTTTATTTTATATTTTTTTTTTTGTTTTTGAAATTTTTTAAGTATTATACTATTAATGCCCGTTAATTTAGGTGTATCGCTAGGTGTAATGTTGTTACAGTTTTTTAGTATTATTTTTGCTGTTTTATTTGAGTTTATTGCGTGGAGTTTTTTTTTATTAGTGGATTTTTTAAATTTTTTTTATTTATTTTTTGAATTAAGCGCCGCAATTTTTTATTGATTCATAAATTTTTTTATTACGTTTCAGTCTTACGGCACTACCCCGTATTATATATCGTTTGCCACGTATATGTGTGTTTCGGTTATTTTATTTGGAATTATAATAAATATTTTTTCAGAACAACCGTCTAACGTTCAATATACTTGTGGGCGGTACACTTATTTTAATTATTTCGGGGGTTGTAGTAGGTTGCGTAGGTTTTTTTTTTTTGATAATTTTTTGGAATATTTACGACTTGACTTACTATCTGTTAGCGCAGCTACTATTCGGGGTAATGCCCTGAAATCACACTTAAGGGGGCATATTTGTTTTTCTGTGAAGGATAGAAGCGCGATATTTTCGCGTTTAGGGTTTAAATTTACGGTATTTTTTAATTTTTTGGGGGATAGTTGGGTTAATTTAGCCCTAATGCTGGCGCGAAAGATTCAGTTACGGTTTATTTCTTTTATATTTTCTTTATTTTCGTTGCAGGGTTATTTTGACGTCAAAGATTCTTTCGAGTATCAATCACGTATTTTTTTAGTTTATTGCCAAAAGTTTTTTTTTAAACTTCACATATTTAGTTTTAGGTTGTACGAGGTTTTTATTCGTGCGTTATTTTTTAATTTACCTGAATATAATTTTTTTGATTATGGGTTTCGGACTAGTAAAGGTTCATCCGGTTTTTTTTCTTTTTATTTGATCTTGATTTCTTTACCTAGTTTCATTTTTTCGGCTATTGATAGTTTTTATTGATTAGATGAGAAAACTATATTATACTTGCAGCGATGGCAGTTTATTTACACTAGTACTGATTTAAACTCTGCGGCTCGTTTGGATAACTTCGGTTCGGAACACGTTCGATTTCGCTTTAATTCTAGATTTTTGGAGGAATTTTCAGGATCGTCTTTACAATTTACGGGTGCAATGTATAAACCTAGGAAATTATTACATAATTATTTTAATATGCGCGAACACGACGCATCTTTTTATTTTAATGCGGAGTATTCTGTGGTGGACACGCAAGCGTGAAGTCTAAATTTTTATAATAATTTGTTGTTTAAGGCTGGACTTGAGTATTTTTTAAAATTTAGAGCATTTTGACTATTTGCGTACTTAAATAATATAGACTACGACTACGAATACTACCACAGCATTAACGTTGGTAAGTTTATATGGCCGCGTATTTTTTGGTCATTGTTTGACACGATCGATAATTTACCTGTTGGTTCATTAATTTTTGACGTGTTCCGCGAGTTGCTTAATTTTTGGAGATCTATTTTTTACTTATTTTTGCCCGATTTCAGTGATCAGCAGTTGTTGCACCATCCTGTGTATATGGATTTTGAGTTTTTAAATTTATTGGTACGGGGGTTTAGGCGAAATGAATCGCGTACGCGTACAATACGTTATTTTTATGGGCGTTGAATGGCGAACCCTATTTTATCCCTTAAATGGCATTATTCTTACTATTCGGGGGCTAGAGCTTGATATTCGAGGCGCGATTTAGCTAGACACGGTTTGGCCGGACGTGAAGCAGCTTACCTTCCGAATCCTTATAAAATTTTTGAGGAGATTAGTGATTTCCCCCCGCATTATTCTTTATTTTTTGACGACCAAAAAATGCGTAGCGAGTTATTTGGCAAATCCGTTACATTATATGAACAATATTTTGTTAAAAACAGTTTGTTTGGATTTAAGTGAGATGTTACTGCCTTTTTTTATGATAAAAATAAATTTTATTCGTCGTCTATAGCTAAAAATTTTTATTTTAATTCCAACTTATTAGAAAACTCTTTTTTACGCCAGTATAACTACTACCATTATTTTAATAATTTTAATCGTGCGGCGAATGAACTAGAAGGTGTTGGACGTTGATCTTTTTCGAATAATTTATCCGATACTTTTTTGCATCATTTTTATTACAAATATTGGGCGATGAAGCAAGCTTATTCTCAGAAATTTTTGGGGTTTAAAAAATTTCAGTTTTTTAAAAAATTTCGTTTTTTATCGGTGGTTAGGGGTAATTTAAATTTGCAAAAATCGCAGAATTTGTTGCGATTTGATGTGTACAATAATGATAGATTAAATAATCATTTGGCGTTTTTTTTTAAAACTTTTGAGTTTAATTCTGGTTTATTTTTTAAGAAATTGCGTGACGTCGGTTACTCTGAGTTAAGTTATGTAACCTTGTTCGGTGATAATCGAATTAAATCTTTAGCTTGGCTGAGTATTTTATCCGATTATTGAGATAACTTGTTTGTTTCTTATAGTCTAGCGTTATTGGATTCATTAGTTACCTATTTTATGGTAGGGTTTTTTAAAATTATGCAAATTTTTTCGGTTTTTTTATATCCTACACAAGTTTTACCCCCGCTTCTTTTAAAAATTAAGATTTTACAGGGATTGCAATTTAGCGCTGCCTTCTTTAATGATTCAGATTATGTTCGGTACAATAATAATATGTTTTTGTTATTTTATAGTAAGTCTTTAAAAATTTGGAATAAGGGGTTTGAATTAAAATTTATTTATTTTTTGGAAAGTTAGTGAATTTTTTGAAATGGCTTTGTTTTTGGGGTGTAGCCAAGTGGTAAGGCGGCGGTTTTTGACACCGTTATGCACAGGTTCGAATCCTGTCACACAAAATGGCTTTGTTTTTTATACTGTGAGGTGACCTTTTTTGGTCAAAAGATGTAAGTTTTATGTGGGGGGTTTATGACGAGTTTGTTTTAACGCATTATTTTTAGTGCGCAGGTACCCCTTTGGAGTTTTATAGTTCCTTAATGCACCGGTTTTGTGTATTATTTAATAAATATATTTTTTGTTTGATTGATTTTTTTGAGGATGGTTTTAAAAAATGCTAAAAAGATAAATACTGATGCAGTTCCTGTATCAACGTTTGCGAAGTCTGTAGTAAAGTTTGCGAAGTCTGTAGAAAAGCTTGCGGATTCTGGACTAAAGCTTGCGGATTCTACTTTTGCACTCTTCCGTGTAATTGCTGAATTGCTGGCTGTACTAAATATGGGCAGAACCGAGCTAGTACTACTCTCTATAGTATTAGTTACGCTTATATACATAATAATAATTGCTGTAAGCGCGATAGTAACGACTATTGTAATCGTAGCACTAATCGCGTTTATATGATACGTAATAAAAACTTATATAAAAAAATGATAATATAAAAAATATGTATTCTTTATTAGACCGTATACTGGAGATATATGACTCTATCTGTGTGTTTTTATTTAAAATGACCAGAATATTAAATATAAGCTTAATACAACTATTATTGCTGTTTTTAGTATTAATTATTCTAATATATATAATAATAAAGATTATTATATACGTAATCTTTATTATTATAGGTGGATAATAATAAAAATAGGAAATTTACAGTGCGTATACTGTGGATGATAGACTTTATTCGTCTACTTTCGCATATTGTAACTTCGTTATTAAAAAATAACGTAATTGAATTTTTTTTAAGATTTACGCTTATGACTACTATAATTGTTGTATATATATACATAATATTTATAATATTAGTTTTTATATTGCTGATAATATCAATTATTATGTATTATATATTGTAATGGTATATTTTATGAATATTTAAGGGGCTGGAAATTCTTAAAATCCACGTATGCCCGTATATTTAGATTTTTATACTTCTTATACTGTTATGTTGTGGTTTGTTTTACTTTTTTTCGATCTATTTTTTTATTTTAAAAAACGGATTTGTAAGCGTTATTAATGATGTGTATAATAAAATTTTATGAATATTTAAGGGGCTGGAAATTCTTAAAATCCACGTATGTCCGTATATTTAGATTTTTATACTTCTTATACTGTTATGTTGTGGTTTGTTTTACTTTTTTTCGATCTATTTTTTTATTTAAAAAAACGGATTTGTTAGGTTATAACTTGTTTAAGTTAATGAAAATTGTATGAACTTTTTAAAAAATTTATGTATTTAGTTAATTATTTCACGATCTTAATCGTTTTATTTTTAGTTTTTGTTATTTCATTGATTGTGTTTTTGTTATCGTTTTTATTGTTTTACCAATCAGTAAATGACGAAAAAAATTCAATTTATGAGTGTGGGTTTGTGCCGTTTGGGGATGCACGTAGTAAATTTGAGGTTAAATTTTATCTCGTATCTATTCTTTTTATTGTTTTTGATTTAGAGATCGCATTTTTATTGCCGTGTGTGGCTGCAATATCTAAATTTGATATTTTTGGGTTGGCGGTATTAATCATGTTTTTATTGCTAGTTGCGCTTGGATTTGCTTATGAATGAAAAACGGGCGCAATGAGTTGGTAATTTTACCGTATTTTAGCTGAAACTGAAATTTATTTTAAAAATATAAAAAAATTATGATTGCATTAAGAAATTTTAAGACTTTGATTTATCCTGCGCAACAATCGCATACATGTATTGTGTTTAAGTTAGCTTATGTAACTGTTTTTGCGGATTTTCGTGGAGGTGGTGACAGAAATTTTACACCCACTTTCTCACTTGAGAAGTTTTTATGAGTTTGACATTTGTCTGAAGATTATTTTCCTGGAATTTTTACGTTAATTAATTTTTCATCTCAAGGGGTTATATTTAATGTTTCAAAAAAAGACTTACTTGTTGTGATAAAATTTTTTAAGTATAGTTGATATTTTAGGGCTCAAGAATTAATTGATCTCTTTGCTGTCGATTTTCCGTCTAGGGCTAATAGGTTTGAGCTGACGTATGTACTACTGAGTACCCGCAATAATGAGCGAATTTACTTGCGGTGCTACGTCAAAGAATTTACCCCTGTTCCGTCACTTTCAGTATTATTTAATTCCGCTAATTGGTTAGAAAGAGAGGTGTGAGATATGCACGGTGTATCATTTGGCGGAAATTGTGATTTACGCCGCATTTTAACGGATTATGGGTTTTTTGGTCATCCTTTACGAAAAGATTTTCCGTTGACCGGATTTTTTGAGCTTCGATATGACGATACAGTTCGTCGTGTGGTATCAGAATCCGTTAATTTATTGCAAGAATTGCGTTTATTCTTTTTTGATACCCCTTGGATTAGTTTTTAATTTTATTAAAAACTAAAAATAGATTTGAATTTTTGATAATGAATAAAAATAAATTTGTTTATTTTTTAATAAAATTAAGTTATATGCAAACTTTTGTATTGTATGTTATGTTAGCTGATTAACTCATTGCTGTGTATATATTATGTATATGGCGTGGGATATTATGTGTTACGGTTGAGGTTTTGGGTTATGGCAGTGTTACGCCGCGTTAATTCCCTTTTAATTTAGTAAGAAATTTATTAAGATAGAAAATAAAATTAAAAAAATATGGTTTTTTTTTTTGAAACAGGCTTTTTAAAGAAAATTAAGAATTTAACGTTAAATTTTGGGCCACAACATCCTTCGGCGCACGGAGTTTTGCGGTTAGTGGTTGAGTTAGACGGTGAGTTAGTTATTCGTGCAGACCCTCACATCGGTTTATTACATAGGGGAACTGAGAAGCTTGTGGAATACAAAACGTATTTGCAAGCATTGCCTTATTTTGATAGATTGGATTACGTGTCTATGATGGCGCAAGAGCAGGCTTATTCTTTAGCTGTAGAGTGTTTGCTTGGGTTACAAATACCAATTCGCGCGAAACTAATTCGCGTTATATTCGCGGAGTTAACGCGATTGTTGAACCATTTGTTGGCGATTACTACCCATGCTTTGGATGTGGGTGCGTTGACACCGTTTTTGTGAGGATTTGAGGAGCGGGAAAAGCTTATGGAATTTTATGAAAGGGTTTCGGGTGCACGTTTTCACGCAAGTTATGTTAGACCTGGTGGTGTTGCAGAAGATGTTTCTACAGAATTGTTAGCCGATATACAGTCGTTTATTAGTCAATTTTCTTGACGAATTAATGAGATGGGTGACATTCTTAGTGGTAATCGTATTTGGAAGCAGCGGTTAGTCGATATAGGTATTGTTTCTACTAAAGACGCTTTATCCTGAGGATTTAGTGGGGTTATGCTGCGCGGATCTGGTGTTGCGTGAGATCTGCGGATTAGTAATCCGTATGATGCTTACAATTTGGTGCAATTTGCTGTACCTGTAGGTCGGTACGGTGATTGTTATGATAGATATTTGATTCGTATGGAAGAGATGCGGCAAAGCTTAAAAATAATTGATCAGGCTCTTCAATTGATTTCATCATCGAAATTTTTGGGTGGTACGCTGGGTTTTTACAAAGTTGATGATAATAAGGTTGTTTCTGTTTTTCGTTCCTTTATGAAATTTTCTATGGAATCCGTTATTCATCATTTTAAACTTTATTCTGAAGGATTTTCGGTGGATTATAATAGTGTTTATTGCGCTGTAGAAGCACCAAAGGGGGAATTTGCTGTTTATTTGATGGGGGACGGCTCGAATCGTCCGTATCGTTGTCGTATTAAAGCACCAGGCTTTTTACACCTTCAAGCTATTAATTTTATGACAGCTGGTCATATGCTGACGGATATTGTAACCGTGTTGGGTACGCAGGATATAGTATTTGGAGAGGTAGATCGGTAAAAATAAATACATAATTGTTGTAAATTTTTTAATATACTTTTTCGGCAAAAAACTTGAAGTAATTTGTGTTACATTTAAAAGAGTTGGCGTGGTTTTATGTAAGTATTGATATTTTATTTATGTCCGTCTATATTTACGCTTGTATTCTTACAATTTTTAAAAAAAAGAATTTGGTTTTTCATATTTTATAAAGTTTTATGTCTATTGAACCGACAAAAACAGTTTTTTATATTACTATTGTTACTGCTGCTAAAATGGTTGGAGCGGGTTTGGCAACTATTGGGTTAGTTGGAGCTGGAGCTGGAATAGGGGTTTTGTTTGCCGGTCTTGTTCACGGGTTGGCGCGCTCTCCTTATCATGTTGATGTATTATTCCGTTATACTATCTTGGGATTTGCGTTGACAGAAGCTATGGGTCTACTAGCTATTATGATGTCGTTTTTAATTCTTTACACATAAAAAAATTATAAGCTTAGTGGTTTTGTAATTTTTTTACAAAAAAAAGTTTTTTTTTGACTTTATATTCTTTTGTAAAAGTTAGTATGAATCGTTTATTAAATTTTTGGTTTAAGCTAATGAAAATTGTACGAATTTTTTTGAACAAATTTGTTTGGGTAATTTTTTGATTTGTATTTTTATTTTGTAATTTTTATGGGTGAACATGCTGTGACAGGACGTTACGCGCGTTTTTTATAAATTTTATTGAATTTTTTGTGCTGGATGCACTAGCTACTGTAATATAGTATGTGATATTTGTTTTGGGAACTAATATTAAGGGAATTTTTTTTATTATGATTTTTGGTAGAAGGAAAAAGCGATTAATTAATTTTTTTTTTAGAGTAAAATTAACAAAATATTTGGGATTGTTTGATACGTATACTGAGTCAAGAGCATTAGCATTAAAGTCGAATTTTTTAGTTTATTCTGGTTTGGGTAGATTTTTTGGTAAGATTTGGGACTTACGGGTCCCGTATTTTAGCAGTCAAAAAGGGTTTTTGGGTTATAATTTTTTAAAAAGTTTAGATACCCAATTTTTCCCAAAAACTTTAAAATTTAGCAGGTTAGCTTCTTTTAATTATTTTATATTTGATTATCGCGCGATATTTTTAAAATACGGTGTGTTTAGTTATTCAACGCAATTTACAAAAAAAATAATCTATAGTTTTGCTATGCTATTACTATTTTGGGTAAAAATTTTATGAATTTGTGTAGTTTTTTTACTGTTGTTAATTGCAATATGTTATTTTAATGGGCAGACGGCTGTGACGTATGAGTGTTATTTATTTTGAAATTATAATTTTGGGGAGGAGTTTTTAATGTATTTTTTTTGATTATACAAATTTTTGTTTGAATGTATAAATTTTATCGGTGAGGGTGGGTTATTTGTTCAGGAGTTACGCGCTTTTGTAGTGCACGCTTATCGTTGATTTTTTGAATTTTTAAAATTTTTTTTTATTGGGTGAGAGGGTGCTATGTCCTCTTTTGAATTTTTTGTGCCAAAAATTTTTGCGTATAATAGCACGTATATAAAGCTTTTATTAATTTTTTTGATTTGCTTCGCGGTCGTAACTAGTGTTAAACTAGTTAGTTTTTCACTCTCTTACGTATTTTTTAGGGCGGATATTTGACGTATTTCTATAAATTGATTGTATTCGTTGGATTTTGGGCGCAATTTATTAAATAATGAGCGAAATTATCAGGTATATGGGAATTTATTGCGTACAAGGTTTCGTTGGGAGGAGTTTCGTACGTATTCACATAATTATCAAGAAATTTACATGGATGCTGCGAAAAAACAGACTTTTATGGGATATGTTGGTTATATTGATTTATTTCCAGCACAAAATAGTGTATTTAATACTAAAAGTTTTTTTAAAAAACTTTTTAATTTGGATCAATTTAATCTTGATATATACTATCAGATGGGTGATTTTTGACGAAAATTTTTAGGTGTTACAAAATCGTGGGGGTTAAATAAAAATATGAGGGTGTCTTGGTCTAATACTTTGTTAACCAGGGGTGTAAAAAATTTTTTTGCAGTTAATTACAGCACTACACCAAAATTGGGTATGCGTTCTTACAAATCACCAAGATTGTATCTTGATTTTCCAGATTTAATGTATTTTAATTTTTTAAAATTTTTTAAAAATATTTCTATTATTGGTGAATACCACGTCTACGCTATGCGTAGGAAATTTTTTAATGCAATGACCTTCGATAAGGAACCTTGATTCGATACTGAATTTGTTCAAGATCGTCAATTTTTTAATATGCCTGTTTGAAAGGATAAAGTTAATTGATACACGCGAGAATTAAATTCAGTTGTTTTAGGGAAAACATTATATACACGTGGTGGTTTTTTTAATTGGCGATCAATAAAGCGATTTAAATTTGGATGGCAGAGTTTGTTGAATGATTACTCGTTCTGGCGTACAGATTTTAATAGTCACGGTGTTTTAGAGCATTATGACCCAAGTTTTAATTTTCCAGAAGTAGAGGATTACGAAAATTTTTCTTCATCGTTAAAAATTCAAGATGTATTGCGTGCTTCTGAGGTAGAAGAAGAAGATCCCGAGGAGTATGTAGATAGTTCTACAGAATTGTATTATGAGGATGGGTTATTGCATAAAAGTTTGGATTCACTTCTTTTTGATGACGAGGCAGATGAATTGTTGGCTGATTTTAGTAATGGTGTTTCGGATGAAGGTTTTGACGCGTGGGAAGATGAATTGGTAGATTTTTTATCTAGTCAGGCACTTGTTTATCGCGCTGGGCAAGAAGCTGACTACAAGGAGACTTCGTCGTCTACCGATTATTCGGGGGTTTATGGGTTGGAATATGCAACAGCTAAATCTTATACAGAACGTGTATTTGACGGGTTTTATGATGAATTATCTGATTTTTATTGAGTTAATGGGTTAACAAATTTTTATTGTAATTTTTTTGGGTACCCCTCTTCACGCATTTTTTTGAATTGAGCTTCTTCACGGAAGACTTATGTTACTGGTTTGCGCAGTCGTTTAATGCTAGGGCGATTATTTGAATTTTATAAGCAGCAAATTTTTGATGTAATTGGGCCCAATTATGCGCTTTTTGTTTATAATTTTTTGTGAAGTGGTTTTCTATTATTGTTTCTATTATTGTCTATTATTATTTTTTGCAGCCTACTGTTGTTTAGCTTAGAAGTTTTTTTTTTTTCAAAATTCTACGTTTGACTTTCCATGTTCCTTGTATGTATTTTTATATTTTTTTTAATTATCATTGCCGTTACGGTGAGTTTTTTCCGTTTTTCGCTTTTTTCGTTGATTGTTTCTAAAAGTTTTTCTTATTTTTATATTTTAATAAATATGTGTTTTGCTGTGTTTTACTTGTTAGCGTTAATATTTTATAATATGGGGCGGGTTAATTTATTTAAACGTACTGAGTTTTTTTCTGTTACTGGGGTGCCTGATTTGAGGGTTGTCCGATATGGGTTTGATTCTCGGTTTACTTCCGATTTTTCTAATCATTTACTTTTAAATTTTAATCGTTTTTTTAGTGTTTTTGATTACACTCATAAGTCAACTATTTACAAAAATTTGTGTTTTAATCTAATTATTACCTATAATTTTAGAATTATACGTAATTTTAATAACTTTACGATCCCGTTTTACAATAAAATAGATTTTAGGGATTCTTTTTTTTTATCTACGCAAAATGTGTATGAGATCCCAAAGTATGGGTCTAGTGGCTATATAGAATATTTTAATAATATTAATTTTTGTGAAGCAAATTTTGTGCCGGGAGAATTAAACTTATCTGTGTGAGATTTTTTTTATTTAGATAAATCTATTTCTAGGGTTCGATTTAGGTTGACGGATGAACTATTTTCTAGATTTTTTGTAACGACAGGTCTTACGGAGGAAATATTATTTAGTAATTTCCATAGAGGTACTAGGAAGTTGAATTTTACTTTTAGGGCTGAATCTGATCAGTTAATTAGTTATAATAGGCTAGGTGTAGACATAAAAAATGAGCTAAGATTTACTGCCCCAGATAGGGACAGCTATACAAATGCTTTTTTATTTTTTAGTTCCGTTAAATGGGCAAATTCTTTATGGCGTTTAAATTATATTGATGCTAACCTGTCATCATTAAACGAAAATGATCGTTTTGAATTACCGTTAAATTTAATTTCGAATACCTTTACTCGTATTGGGGGTAAGGCGGATAGTTTTTTTCAAACTTCTTTTGTTAAACGCACTAAACTCAAATTTTTTGAAACTCGGTTGCTGACTATGGCAGAGCGTTTGGGTGCTGTTTCAAATAGTAATTTTTTGCGATTATTTTTAGCTGATAAAGCGGTATATTCGAGTTTTTATGATAGAAATACTAATAAGACAAATTCGGTTTTTGAGAATCTTTTTTATTCGTCTTTTTTTGTTATTAGAGATTTTGATAATTTTTATAGTAAAGATTTTTGTGGGAGTTCGCGCATTAATAAAAAGTAATTGTAGTGATTTTACAGTAGGGTTGTTTACTAATATTTATATATGGGCATTATTACTAAGGATTTATTTGGTTTTTTTAGTACTAACGGATTTTTAAAGTCTTGTATTAATTTGCAAAAGGGTTTTTTTAAATACAACTCTTTTAGCGTGTTTATAGACGATCTAGATGATTTTTCTATGCAAGAACAAATTCAGTTTAGTTTACGCTTGTTATTTAATTTTAATGTTTGATACCCTTCACCTGGAGTAAGGGATAGTCAAATTTTTTTAGGTTTAGTTAAATTTTTTTTTGTACGTCATAGACGTGTGTGGTATGCCCGTTACGGCACTCGTCGTTTATTTTTGCAGCCGCGGTTACAATTAAATTTTTTTTCTAATTTTTCACCAGTTGGTGTTTTTTTTAGATTATCTAATTTTGTGGCGGTACGGGAGGTAGGTACTCCGGGTTTTTTTAAAAATTATGCTGGCTCGTATAATAGGCTTTTAGCTGAAAACTCATCTGGTTATGTTTTACCTGCCACTTATAGGTACCGTAATCCGTTTTTTTTAACATTTCAAACCTCGACTTTAAGTCAGTTTTTTGGTGTAGTTGAGGCTGGAACTAATGCAGAATTGGCGTTAAGTTGTCGTAATTTAATTTTGGGTAGAAGCGTTAGTTGAAGTAACTGCGCTGACACAGCTATTTTTAAAATATTGCTTGATTCAGATTTTACTAACTTAAATATTTGGTACAGGGTTTGGTTTAGGAATTTGAGTAAGCGTTACAAATTAAATTATTTTTTAGTACACAGGGCGCGCAGTTTAATTGGAGTATTACGAAATAATTTTTTGTGCGTTTCGCCTGCTGAAAATCTTGCGATTTTTGCGCATAATAGTAGTAATTTGTTAAGTCTTCATTTTGTGTTTAAAATTATCGGTTATTTAAGAAAATATAAGCGCTTTACTGCCGTATTATTTGTAATAAAATGAATACGCTTATTGCGCTTTACTTGCGATTTTTTGTCACCCCATCGTTTCGTTTTGAGATATCGTTTTTTAAATTTTTCAGCGTATTATTTATACTGTAATTTACCTTTAACAGTAGTACTGACAGTTAAAAATTTGTTTGTAAGTGGGTATTCTAAGCCCGTCAGCAGTCCTTTTTGATATTATATGGTTAGTACGCAGCGAAATAGTACATTTAACGGCACGCACTTTTACACGTTTTTTACTTACTTAAAAGTACCACTATTTAAACCTTATTTTGTGCGTGGTAATTTTTTTAAGTTGATTTTAGCGCAAATTCCACTTGTGTGGGGGGGTCATCCTAGGTCTAACACAGCGATGGACATTATTAATGAAAGTTATGGTCGGACTGATCAAACGGATTGGTTGTTTGTTCTTACGGCAGATAATCGGCGATTTGGCGGTACTTGACCAATAAGTTTAGCCAAGTATGTTTTTTTAAAAAGTATACGTAGAAGCCCTATTCTAAAAATATTAGCCTCTTACACTTGTTATTACGGGTTACGCATACAATCTAATTGCGGGCTAAATACAAGGGTTGTTAATTTTTTAGAATTTGAGTTTTTTGCGATGGACTGCAGTGGCTTGCTTACTGTTAATACCAGTATATTACGTATTTATGGTTTTTATATTGACAATTTTCGAATATTTTATAGTCTATTGTTTTTGGTTTTTAAATTGTTTTATGCTAGTTTTAATAATAAATTACCTAATAGCCCACATTTAACGTTTTTTAATCAAAAATTTACTAATGTTAGTATTGTTGGAGGTTACTCCGCGCAACAAGTACCTTTTGAGTACCAATCGTCACCGCTTGTTACTGAATTTTATAGTAGTAATGGGCGTTTGAGCGATAAATTTTTGTATTTTAAATTTTTACCAACTTATGTAAATAGAGTATTTATGCATTTTAATTGTAGTGGTATTAATTCAATGCGCTTAATACGTTATGTTTTTGGTCAGTATACGTACTATTTGTATTTTTTGAGGAAGAACTATATTTTTTCAATTTTTGCTCCTAGGGGGGCTAATGTTTTGCTTAGATCGAGCAGCTCAGTACCTTTAAAGCAATTAACAATAAATAGTGCGCCCCCTGATAGATCGTTATCGGGTAACATCTCATTTTATAGATTAATATTTAATAATCGCGCTGTTAATAATTTTTACGCTTTAACCCCCGAGAATGAACATTATAATTCTTCTGAAATTGGGGCGTTGCATTTTATACGTTCAGGGATATCCAAAAAGCATTATAATTTTTTTTTTTTCTCGTCATTTGCGGCACGGCGTTTAAATATTAATCGTTTTGGTAAATTTATTAATTTACTAGCTTTAAACCGTGGAAAATATCGTTTGAAGTCAAGAAAATTGGATATTTTATTTTTTGATAAACTTTCCGCGAATGTTTTGTCGGGATTTTCAAAATTAACCGGAGTGGGGGTTAATTTAAAAACAATAAACACGATTTCAAAAACATATGACGTATCAAAGATATATTTTTCGGATGAATTCGCGTATTCATCATTTTTTAATAACTTAAATAATGAGCTAGGTTTAGTTGATTTTCGTGATCGTGGGTGAAACAATTCTGATAAAATTGGAATTTCGCTGCTTAATTCAGTATTATCAGAATTGTTTGTTAATTCTGTAGAATATAGGCTAGTAGTTTGGTCTCGTATTGCTAATTTTTTAGTTAAATATAAACTTGTAGTTTTTTATAAATTTATTTTGAAATCTTATTTTTATCGGTTTTAACTTTATAAATTTTTTTGTAAGGTAAGTCTATTTTTTTGCGGGTCTTTTGCGTCCGTTAAATTGTAAAATTAAATTTTTTTATGTTATGTTATTTAGTGTTGATACGATTTTTTTTTGTTGTTTAAATTGTTTTGGGTGAATTTTATGCAAATTTTTTTGTAATGTGCTTTTGGTGCAACCATTTTTATGTTTTAACTCAAATTTTTTTTTAGAATTTTTATGTTGTTTTTAAATGATTGTTTTTTTTTACTTCCAGAGATTTATTGGATTTTTAGCGTGATTGGGTTGTTGTTATTTAGTACGACACTAACTAATAAGCTAAAAAAAGTTCTTGTGGTTAAACTTGGTTATGTGTATATATATCTGATTGGGTTGTTTAGTTTTGTGCTTTTTTGTGTTCCTACATTGGAATGCAGCTTACTGAATTATCAGTATACATCGGATTTATTTACATTTTCGTTTAAACTGCTTTTTTTAACTTTTTTGAGTTTTTGTGTTTATGTAACTCTTGGGTATTTTTTTTTTGAGAGAGTTTTTTTTGTAGAGTATTATTTTTTAGTAGGATTTTTTTGTATTTCATCTTTTTTTCTTGTATCTTCTAATGATTTTATACTTTTTTATTTGTCTATTGAATTACAAGCTTTAATTTTATATACAATGGCCGCGTTGAAGCGTTATAACGTATTTTCAGCCGAAAGCGGGTTGAAGTATTTTGTATTGGGTGCTTTTTCCTCAGGGTTACTGCTATTTGGTATTTCACTTTTTTACGGTTTTTTCGGAATTGTTACTTTTAACGACATTAAATTTGTATTTTTAAAGTGATTCAACGTTGATTTTTTTTATGGTATAGGTATGGCTGTTGTTTTTATTTTTTCTGCGTTATTATTTAAACTGGCTGCAGCGCCATTTCACGTTTGAGTGCCCGATGTTTATGAGGGTGCGCCAACAATAGTTGTATTATTATTTGCGAGTTTACCAAAATTAGCTGTATTTATTTTTTTAGTTAAGTTTTATATTAGTTTTTTGCATGAAATTGCTGGGTTATGGTATACTATATTTTTTTTTGCTGGGTTGATTTCGATTTTGTGGGGGACTTTTGGTGCATTAAATCAGTTAAATATTAAACGCCTATACGCGTATAGTGCTATTGTTAATGTTGGGTATTTGTTAACGGCGTTAGCGTATGGGTCGTTTGAAAGTATTGTGGTTGTTATTAATTTTTTAGTAGTTTATTTGCTTTCAACTTTATTGCTTTTTTTAGTTATTTTAGCGTTTCGAGAAGTAAGTGGTTTTCGAAAAATTAAATTTATTGGTGAATACAGGTTGTATTTGACTTATAGTTCATTGGCTGCCATTTTGTTTTCTTTAGTTTTTTTTTCTATGGCGGGTGTACCACCATTGGCGGGATTTTTTATTAAATTTTTTTTGTTTAAAATGGTTTTTTTATCTGATTTTTTATTAAATCCGGCTGTGTTTATAATTTTAGTGACTAGTGTAGTTTCAACTTTGTATTATATTCGTGCGGTTCGTTTTGTGTTTTTTGATAGTAAAATAGTTCCGGTGTTTTTGGTTCCGTTAAATTTAGGTATGGGCTTTTTGTTTGTATTTAACTTAATTGTTATAATCATATTTGCTATATTTCAACCATTGATGCTCGCATATATTACAAATATAATTGAAGCCGTATATTTTTAGTTTTAGACCGTAGTATTTTGTAAAACCGATTGAAACAGTTTTATTTTGAAGTTTATGCGGGTGAAGAATAATAAAGCGGCGTTAGGCAAGTTTTTGAAAAAACCTGTACGTGGTGAAATTTTTTTAGCTGATATTCTGTTAGTGAGATCATTGTTGTGTTTATCCGCCGGTAATTTGCTGAGTTTAAATTATTTTGGTTTGGGTGCGGAAAAAATTAATAAAAGTTATTCTTTACCTGGTTATAATAGGGCGCGATTAAACTTAAATAGATTTGGGCCATTTAGCTATAATATTGTAGTGGGGGGGTTTAATAACTTGGGTGCAGATTTTAATTTTGGTTTGCCGAATGGCAGTGGGCCTGTTTATAAATCTATACCCAGAGCGTTACCCCTTTTTTGGTATAATTTATTATTTTCGTCTTCTTTAACTTTTAGAAGAAGTACTAAACAAAAAATATTTCCATTAAAAAAAAAAATGCGGATTACTGGTAAATTTTTGTTAAGTGGCCTTGAAATTTTTTCTTTTTTTTTACGCACTAATATTAATTTAGCAAATCATCCGGTAAACTTAAATAATATTGATGGGTGGCCGTTGCAATTTTTTAGTTATGAGTTTATTGAGAGATTCCCACCATTTATTGCGTCTTATCTTAAACAACTGAGAACTTCTGCCAATTATTTACCCGTTGTGTGTAATTCATTTTTTGTAGGTTCGCGAAAATTTTTTTTTTATCCATATTTTTTTTTTTTACGCGATTTATCTATTTTTTATTTATTAAAGCAAACTGTGAGTACTTTTTTTTCGAGTTATATGATGAGTTTTAAGTCATTATATTTTTTAAGACCACAACATACGGTGTTTAGGTTGTTACGTCGTAGATTCGTAAGGAAACCATTCACCGGTGAATCTTCTACGTTGATAAATTTTTTTGTTGTAACGCATTTATATAATTATTTGCGAGTAGAATTTTTTAAATTAATTGATAATTCGGCGCTTCGTTTATCGAAAGTATACTTAATGGGTAGGGGTGCGTCTCGTCGTCCTTTAAAAAAAAAAGCATTTACTTTTCGGACGCGTACAATTTTTGGGGATTCTGCAATTAAAGCTACACGTCCATATAATTTAAACGTCGTTGATCATTTTTTTTTTAATAATTTTTTTGTATTTAGGTGAGATTACTTTGTGTTTTTGCGTGCGAGTTATAACCATTATTTTAGTATTTTTCGCATATCTAACTATTTTGGTTGACTAAATAAATTTTTAATTAATTCAAAATATAGTATTTACCAAAAAATTAGCGGTAGTACACGCCCCAAAGGGGTGGATTTAGTATCTCAGTTAGATTTAAGTTGTGTTATTGTGGGTGTACGCAAACGGTATCAGTATAATAATATTGTGCGCCCCTTATTTTTGACTTTTTATTTGGTTAGCATTTTATTGCAATTTTTATGGGGGGTTGTATATTTAACTGCATTAAATTATTTAGATTCAAATGTTAATTTTAATCCTTTAAGTTTTTTTAATAATTCTTTTACTATTAGAGTAAAATATTATTATCTACGACTTTGCGCAAAAAATACTAGTATTTTTTTATATATTTTTACCAAACTTTACTACTTTTATTCAAGTTTTTTTTGAATATATTTAAATTTTGATTTTTATTTTAGAGTTTTGCGGGTTTTTTGTTATTCGTTGATTCAGAATAGTTATAAAGTTTATACTTTTTTTATAATATTGGGCTTAATGCTTAGCGTGTTAGTTATTTATTTGTGTTTAGCTGCGTATTATTTAGTGATAAGTTTGGGTGTATTGTTTTTGTTTGGTTTAATTTTTTATTTTTATTTTACGCGTAAGTCGGTTGTGCCTAGTATTAATAAACGTGACCCCTATTTTTTATTTTTTAAGGGTGACTTGCTTTTTAGTGGTGTATGGAGGTCTATTAATTTTTTTTTTTTTTTTTGGTTTATTTTGCGGTGGATTTTTTTATTTTTTTATTGATTTTATTTGTTATTATTACAGTTTGCGGGGTTTTTTTGTCGTGGTAGTTTTTGCGGAATACTTCTTACTAAAATATTATTGTTTTCTTTTACTGGAGATTGCTTTTTAAAAAAAATAGTTGTTTGGCGCGTTACTTTTATTGAATTAAATATTTTTTATTTTTTAGTTGAATTTATTTCAAATTTAGTTTCGCGCGAAACTTTAGTATATTTTTTATGAAATACTTCGCTGCAAAATATTTTTTGGAGTTTTCAATTTTTTATTTATTTATTGTTTGCTCAAATTGGATGATGAGTCCGCGGAGTTTATGCGGGGCCTTCAAGTAATCTTTGGATTTTGAAGTTTTTTATTAATTTTAATTTGAACAATAGTAGGTTTGGGTTAGTCTATTATGGTGTTTTACTGCCCAATAAGCTGATTTTTAGTAATCGTGTTGTTAGTATATTTTTTGAATTGCTGTTGGTTCGAGGTTTTATTCGGTATAATGAGTATTCTGGTATTTTTTATAAACAGTTTTTTGGTGAGACTTTTGCTAGAAATAGTATGTCCTTGTCAATTTTTTCTGGGGAGTTGCGTCTTGATAGCGTGTTAAATAAATTTGTGTTTAAGCAAAATTTATTTAACACGCGTAAGTCAGTAAATTTAGTAAATTTATTTCAGAAAAAGCACTTTTTAGTTAAGTCGGTAAATTTACTCGGGCTTTTGCCTACTATATTGTATTTATTTGGGTTTATTATTTATTTATTTGGGTTTTACGCCTACAGGAGTTTTTTAAATATTATTAGGTTTGTTAATCTAAAAATTTTTCGTGGTTATTACCGGTAAGTTTTATAAAATTATTTATTGTGTAAGGATATTTTATTAATTAACTTAATGAAATTATTACAATTGAGTGTGTTTGAGAATTTTTATTGGTTTTTGTTTACGCTAATTTTGAATTTTTAATAGTATAAGAGCGATATGTTTGGGTTTATAGATTCTGCTAGTGATCATGCTGCGGCCTTGTCGCATTTTCACAGTTATGTGTGTTTTTTTTTAGTTTTAGTCGTAGTTTTTGTTATTTGGTTGTTAAAAATGATTTTAAAGTTTGTTGTATTGGAGCGCGATTTGCGTGTCTTTAACAAGTCAACTGCAACATTTTTTGGTGTTGAAATTCCGCATTTAAATTTTTTTTTTTCAGTTTTTAGTGCACTTTTATCAGTTAAGGGTTTATTTCAAATTTTTTCTGATATTTTTTTTGCTGCGTTAGCTACATTAAACGTTACTAAAGTTTTTTATTCTTACGGAATTAATAAAACTATTTATCCTGATTTAGGGTCGAAGATAAATGTTTTTTCTACTTTACCCGCATTAATTCCAACGTCAAAAGCTTATGTTCGGCCGTATAGCGTAGGTAGTTATTTGGCTAGTTATCTGGCGAGTCGAGACGCGTTTAATAGTTCTGTTTTACGAACATTTCGCGGCGCGTTACATGACGTTCCGTTTCTTTTTCCATATGAGCGCGTGGAAATTAAGTCATACGGCCCTTATACATCGGTTGAGCAATTTATTACGTTATATTTATTTACTACTTCATACGTTCTAAAATTAAAACACGTTAGTTGGTCTAAAATTAGTACGGATAAGAATTGAAACTATAAGTCGGTTGACATTAAATTTTTGTTTGGTTATGTTGCAAATGTTAGCTTAAGTGGAATTTTTTACAAAACTTATTCTAATTTTGTGGCCCCATTTTTCTCTTTTGTTAATTTTTATGGTTCAGACTCAAGAATGTTATTTTATTTATTTTTTCAACATGTACGGCATCGTAAAATTCTTGAGTGAGTATGAACTTGTGTGCCGGCTTTAATTTTATTATTACTTTTGTACCCCTCATTAATATTGTTGTATTGCTACGATCGCCCTTATATTACAAAACCTTACTTGACGTTTAAAGCAATAGGTCATCAATGGTATTGATCTTACGAATATTCAGATTTTGTTATGTCTTCGGATGAATTAAAGGAGCATATCAAGTTTGATAGTTACATGATTCATCAAGATGATTTAGAATTTGGGCGATTTCGTTTGTTAGAAGTTGATCGTCGTATTGTTTTACCGATAGGGATTTGTATGCGACTGATTACGACATCTTCCGATGTTTTACATAGTTGAGCTGTCCCGGCATTAGGTGTTAAAATTGATGCAGTACCTGGTCGTTTAAATCAGTTTTGAATTGTCGCTGATCGTCCCGGAACGTTTTACGGTCAATGTAGTGAAATTTGTGGGGTAAATCACGGATTTATGCCTATTGCCGTTGAGACAACGACATTTTTATCTTTTTTCAAGGCATTAAACGTAATTTTAACGCAAGAATAACTTTTTTTGGCCCAGATTTTTTAGTATTTGTTGTTTAGTTTTATACTTTTAGTATAGTCGTGATAAGTAACTTAAGTTCGTGAAATAATCGTGATTTATCTAGCCCTTTATGCTTAAATTTTTTTTGTAGGGAAAAAAACTTCGAATGAAGTAAAATTTAATTTTACATTATTAATAATAAATATATGTGTATATTACGGGAAAATAATTTTTTTAATATTCTTGAAAACGCTGATGATAAAGCTATTTTTGAGTTATTGGCAACGAGCGGGGCTTCGTATGCGCAATTGGAGTCTTGAAAAAACTCGTCAGAGTTTTTGTTTGAGGCAACAGAAGTTGTAGATACTTCTGATAACGGTATTGTTTTATCTTTTAAAGATTCTGTTGTTACTATTTCTGGTTTAAACGGGGTTCAAGCAAACGAATTAATTTATTTTGAGGGCGGGGCTTCTGGGGTTGCTTTGAATTTAGAGTATAGCATTGTTAAAGCTTTGGTATTTGGGGGTCCAAATAGCGTTCGTACGTCAGAGTCAGTTAGACGCTCAAATGTTGTTATGCGTGTCGGTGTTGGCGATAATATTTTAGGTCGTATTATGAGTCCATTGGGTGTTGCTATCGATGGGTTTGGAGATATTAAATTTGAGTCTTTTAGACCAATTGAGAAAAAAGCTCCTGGGGTTATTACGCGTAAAAAAATTAATCAACCTATTGAAACGGGATTAAAAATTGTTGATTCTTTAGTGCCTATCGGTCGAGGTCAACGAGAGCTGATTTTGGGGGATCGTAAAACTGGTAAAACAACAATTGCTATTGATACGATTTTAAATCAAATGGAAGCTGAAAAAAAATTTCGTGATGCTGTTGCTTGTATTTATGTGGCGGTGGGTAAACGTATGGCAGAAATTGTTAGAATTTCTCGGACGTTACGTCTAAGGGGGGCTATGCCTTATACTGCATTGATTGTTGCTCGTGCGTCAGATCCAGCGTCTTTGCAATTTATTGCGCCTTATTCAGCATGTACGATGGCAGAACATTTTACTTATAAAGGGGCTCATGCCTTAATTATCTATGACGATTTGACAAGACACGCGGATGCTTATCGTCAAATCTCTTTGCTTTTACGCCGTCCTGTTGGGCGTGAGGCTTACCCCGGTGATATTTTTTATTTGCATTCACGCTTATTGGAGCGCGCTGTTAAGTTGGATTTTACTTATGGTGGTGGTTCGTTAACAGCGTTACCGGTTGTGGAGACAGTTCAAGGAGATGTTTCAGCTTATATTCCGACAAACGTAATTTCTATTACTGACGGTCAAATTTATTTAGATTTAAATCGTCATCAAGAGGGTCTTCGTCCGGCTGTAGATCCTGGACTTTCTGTTAGTCGCGTTGGTTCTTCAGCCCAATCAAAAATGATGAAAAGATTGGCCGGTACTTTGAAATTGGAGTTAGCTCAGTTTCGAGAGGTTGAGCAATTTTCAAAATTTGGGTCTGAATTAGATCCGACGACACGTAAATTACTTTTACGCGGTAGGTTAATGATAGAGATTTTAAAGCAAGACCGTAATAAACCTGTTTCAGTATTTAAACAGCTTAGTATGTTTTATCTTACGTCAACAAAGTTTTTTGCAGATAATGTTGCGAATAATCCGGCTATAGATAAGGGAATTTATTTGGAGAGTTTGTATCAATTTCTTTCGCTTATGGTACTTATAATGCCACTTAAAGTTGCGTTTGAGACACAAGCATCCGACGATGGTGTTACTTTGACTGAGCTTATGCGTATGCACTTTGCGTTTTATTTTGACACGTATATGCTGGATACTGGGGGTGTGTCTAAGGAGTACCTTGAGGTTTCTTCAGCAGATTACGATAATGCTGTTGATCTAGGTTTGAAAAACTCGGCGAAAAACGAAGAGTTTTTGGAATAAATAACTTAGTTTTTTGCTTTTAGTTATTAAATATTTAATTTAATTCGTTGTTGAATTATTATAGCATAATCTGATTTTATATTTATTTTT